>RCNB010000034.1_pt1 | contig 100236 bp, 88 predicted proteins | sample 2041321 | NCBI WGS metagenome assembly RCNB01 (sample SAMN09708232, study PRJNA481090) | Marine sediment metagenome, whole genome shotgun sequencing project. | reverse complement strand
GACCGACACGGACGTTTGAGCAGGCAGCAGTCAAGTATCTCAACGACTATCAGCACAAGAAAAGCCTGGAGCGGGATGTGTATGCCTTCAAGCGCATCATGCCGCATATCGGCGATCTGTCTCTGGATCGCATTCATAACGATACCCTGGCTAAGTATCGGCGAGCCCGTCGCGCGGACGGGGTCACGGCCGGAACCATTAATAAGGAGTTGAGCTGCATTCGGCGGATACTGAATCTCGCAGCGAGAGTATGGCGCCACGACAATGGCATGTCGTGGCTTGATTCTCCGCCGCTGATCGAGATGGAGCAGGGACCGGCAAGGAAACCCTATCCGTTGAGTTGGGAGGAACAGGATCGGCTGTTCAAAGAGCTACCTGGGCACCTGCAGCGGATGGCCTTGTACAAGGTCAACACCGGCTGTCGGGAACAGGAAGTGTGCCAGCTCAGATGGGACTGGGAAGTGAAGCTCCCGGAGCTTGATACGAGTGTGTTTGTGCTGCCGAGTAACGATCAGTTCCAGACCAAGAACAGCCAGGAACGTGTCGTTGTGTTGAACTCGATTGCCCGACGGGTTGTTGACGAACGAAGGGGAAAGCACCCCGAGTTTGTCTTCAGCTACAAAGACGAGCATCTGTTCAACATGCTCAACTCAGCTTGGCAGAGGGCGAGGGTTCGGGCGAAGCTGCCTGGCTTTCGAGTGCATGACCTTCGCCATACATTCGGGCACAGGCTGCGAGCGGCAGGCGTGGGTTTTGAGGATCGTCAGGATTTACTTGGGCACAAGTCCGAACGGATCACGACGCATTACTCGGCACCTGATGTTGCCCGGCTGATTGAAGCTGCTGAGAAAGTTTGTGAAAGGCGACCAAACACGATATTACGGGTCGCAGCTCACACGATTCTCACACAATCGGTCACACAAAATGGCAGTAGTCGGGTAGACCACATGCAAGTTGTTGACGTTTAAGGAAAAATTGGTCGGGGTGGGGAGATTTGAACTCCCGGCCCCTGCCTCCCGAAGACAGTGCTCTACCAGGCTGAGCTACACCCCGTTTTAGATTTTCAGGAACGCCGGCGTACCGCGAAGTCTGCGATGGCGATCATTGCCTGTTTGTAGTCCGAGTCGGGAATTCCGGACAGGGCGTTGATGGCCATTTCAGCGGCTTCCTGAGCGCGCGCCGCAGTGTACTGGAGCGCTCCGGTCGATTCAACAACTGCTTGTATTTCGTCGAGTTTATCGAGACCGCCTGCTTCGATTGCTGCACGCAGCATTTTCCGTTCGCTGTCGGTGCATTTTTCCATTGCATATATAAGGGGTAGCGTCGGCTTGCCTTCTGCCAGGTCGTCGCCCAGGTTCTTGCCGAGCTCCTCGGGGGAGGCGTTGTAGTCGAGCGCATCATCGACCAGCTGGAACGCGGTGCCGAGATTCTGGCCATAGCAGATCATGGCGGATTCGTCGTTTGGATCACGGTCCGACAATACGGCGGCGATCTGAGCGCCGGCCTCGAACAGGCGGGCGGTTTTGCGGTAGATGACCTTGCGATAGTCCGCTTCCGTGACATCCGGGTCGTGGATATTCATAAGTTGCATGACTTCGCCAGAGGCAATCATGTTGGTTGCATCGGCCAGGATTTGCATGACGCGCATGCGGTCGATTTGTACCATCATCTGGAAAGCTCGGGAGTAGAGGAAATCTCCCACCAGGACGCTGGCCTGGTTGCCGAATACCGTATTTGCCGTGTCCCGTCCGCGTCTGCGGGCCGATGAATCGACAACATCGTCGTGCAGCAGGGTGGCAGTGTGAATAAACTCGATAATGGCCGCGGAGTGGATTTGATGGTTGCCCTGGTATCCCAGGGCGCGCGCCGCAAGCAGGACGATCAAAGGCCTAAGCCGTTTGCCGCCACTGGTGACGATATACTCCGAGACCTGTGAGACGAGCGTAACGTCGCTTTTCAGGCTTTGACGAATCAGGGCATCCACGGCCTGCATATCGTCGCTCGCGAGCGCGTTTACGTCCTCAATCGATACGGAATCTGGTGCTTTTTCGGCGGGTTGTATCACGCCTGCGATAATGCCTGAAATGCCCGGCATTGGCGACTTGCGTGGCCCGCTTAGGTCTCACGTCGTGAATTTGCAAGTTATTGAAATAAAGTGGGATTTTTCTGACGCTGACGTTGACCCGGAGCGCCCGAATCTATAAAATTCCCGCTCTTTTGTGGCGGCAGACTTTGTGGCATCCGTGCCCAGCTAGCCAGCATCCCAAAATTATCTTATTTATCAGCGAGTTGCGCTAGACGCAGCACGCATAGTTGGAGCAGGTTACGATGTATGCGGTTTTCCGTTCAGGCGGCAAGCAATACCGGGCGAGCGAAGGCGAGCGATTGAAGCTCGAAAAGCTCGATGTCGAAGAAGGTGCAAAAGTCAGTTTTGACGAGGTTTTGCTGGTTGGTAATGGCAAAGACATCAAGGTTGGCAGCCCGTTGCTGGCCGGCAGCAGTGTCAGCGCTACGGTCCTTAAGCAAGGCAAAAGCAAGAAAGTCACCGTCGTCAAGTTCAAGCGTCGGCAAAATTATCTTCGCCAGCACACGCACCGGCAGTTTTTTACTGAAGTCGAGATCACTGGCATAGGTGAATCTGGCAAGAAAGCCGCGGCACCTGAAGCGGCTGAAGAGAAGAAGCCAGCGGCGAAGAAAGCGACAACCAAGGAACCCGCTGCTAAAAAAGCGACAACCAAGGAACCTGCTGCTAAAAAAGCGGCGGCAAAGAAAACCTCGACCAAGACGGCTGCGGCGAAGAAGCCAGCCAAGAAAAAGGCGAGCAAAAAGGCCAGCGACTAGGTTAACGACCAGGGCTGGATGACATATTGATATCATCCGCATATAGAAAGCAGATGTAACAACAGACAGGTACAGTACAGTGGCACATAAAAAAGCAGGCGGTAGTACTAAGAACGGTCGCGATTCAGAATCGAAACGCCTTGGCGTCAAGTTGTTTGGCGGCGAAAAGGCTATTGCCGGCAACATCATTATTCGCCAGCGTGGCACGCGGGTACATGCGGGCGTGAATGTTGGCATCGGCCGGGACCACACGCTTTTTGCAAAGGCTGACGGGCACGTGCAGTTTCAGAAGAAAGGGCCGAAGAATCGTCAGTTTGTGAATGTTGTTACCGCTTAAGGTCGGCGTTAATTCCTGGCTATTCGCGGCTGAAGCCGCTCCCACGGTTAATGACGAAAACCCCGCTTAGTGCGGGGTTTTTCTTTTTTGCAGCTACACTATTAATATGAAATTCGTAGACGAGGCGACAATTCGGGTTCAGGCAGGCAACGGTGGTCATGGTTGCCTTAGTTTCCGTCGTGAAAAATATGTCGAGCGAGGCGGGCCTGATGGTGGTGACGGGGGGGATGGTGGCAGCGTCTATCTTGTCGCAGATCCGTCCATCAATACGTTGGTCGACTTTCGAATTGCGCGAAATTATCGCGCACAGAGCGGGAACGGTGGCGAAGGCCGAAACAAGACCGGTCGCTCCGGTGACGATCTCAATGTCCATGTTCCTTGCGGTACGGTTATCCATGATATTGACACGGGCGAACTGCTCGGCGATTTGACCGATGCCGAACAGCGGCTCAAAGTAGTCGACAGCGGGCAACGTGGCCTTGGCAATGCACGCTTTAAGAGCAGCGTAAACAGGGCGCCGAGAAAAATCACCCAGGGTACGCCCGGCGAAACAAGGCACCTGAAGCTCGAGCTCAAATTGCTGGCAGATGTTGGCCTGGTTGGCATGCCGAACGCCGGCAAATCAACATTGATTCGTTCGATGTCCGCAGCAAAACCCAAAGTGGCAGATTATCCGTTTACGACATTGCATCCGAATCTTGGCGTAGTGTCGGTGGGTCCATTACAGAGTTTCGTTATGGCGGATGTGCCCGGATTGATTGAAGGTGCGGCCGAGGGAGCGGGTCTCGGTATTCAGTTTCTTAAACATTTGCAGCGAACGAAGTTGCTTTTGCACCTCATTGATATTGCGCCGTTGGACACGGGTGCTGATCCGGCTGATGCGTTTGAATCGATCTCGAACGAACTGGTTAAGTTTAGTAAGGACCTGGACGACAAACCACGCTGGCTGGTGATTAACAAGACCGATTTATTGACAACTGAAGATCTGGCTGCTGCCCGAAACGACTTGATGGAAAAGCTGGACTGGCAGGGGCCGGTGTTTGCGGTTAGTGCTGAGACTGGTGCGGGGACAGAGAAGCTTGGGCAGGCGATTATGCGTGAGCTTGAGTTGATTGATGAGGTTGCATTGGAAAGTGTGGTTGGGGATTAAATCGTGCTTCGGTTATTGATGGTCGAAATCGCCATGAGTATCAACCTGCCACTGCCCACGATTACGCCACTAAAGATCAATCCTCACCCACCTTTCGGGGGCATAATCGTCGAAGCGGGAGGATTGGGGGCGGGCTCCTACATGATTATTTAGTTGCACAAAGCATCCACTTTTGACTTGGTATTTGAAAGCATAGTGGTGGCTTCATTTTCTGAAAGATACGTGCGCTCGCCATTTTCTGATGTCTCGTACAATCGGGGTGCGTTGACGTAGGAATCATAAATTTCCTGAGCGCGCTTGCAGTAATAAGCTTCCGCTGTTTCTCGTTCGTATTTTTCAGCATCCGATTCGCCCGGGACCGACCTGGCCATGCGGGATTTCGGTTGTCCCGCGGGTGCTGATTCCGGTTCGTCTCCGACAGAATGCCAGACCAGATTTACAAGCACTGCACCTTCATGAGCAGGCGTATCACTGTAGTGAACCCTGCTATCCTCGCCTACCCAGGTGTAGATAGGTTTTGTCGTGTTGACGAAGTGCACGTCGCCTTTTGCGTCCGTCCACGTCCAGATATCGGCATTCGCCTGCAGGCAAAAACCGAGACCAAAAATCAGAGTTAAGAGTGTCTTTTTCATAAGCCCCGCCATATTGTGGTTATTATTGCCTTTATTTGGCAACAAGCCGTTGAACGCCGTCACAATAATCAACAGGGTTAAGCAGGTGTTTTTGGACTGACGAGCGTCGTTTTCTGCTTATTGGGCGTCGCGCCTGCGAAAGGGGGCAGGGCATTGCTGTTTTAGAGGCGCCAGGCGCCTACCTGCCGAATTTGGCGCTGTCGGCAAGGCAAATGGGCAGGTCGCTAGCCCTGGAATTTTGACATAATTCGCAGCGCGATTGTTGTCAGGCGTTAGCCACCGCTGTGCGATGGTCTCGAAACGAAGCCAAAGGAACCATCACGCCCGTATTCAGGCTAGCTGTCCGGCAGGGTTGTGTCCGGGACCGATTGCGAATTCTTTGCAGAGGTGTTGATAGCCGATCAGACAGCCAGCGCTTTGACCATTTTGTTCAGGCGGCTCTTGTGACGCGCTGCCTTATTCTTGTTCACAACACCCTTGTTAATCATGCTGTCGATGACAGGTACTGCAGCCTTGTAGGCAGCTGCTGCTGATTCTTTGTCACCTTTCTCTACTGCGGTAAGAACCGCCTTGATATGCGTTCGCAAGTTAGAGCGCTGGCCCATTTTATGGAGCCTGGTTTTTTCCGACTGTCGGGCGCGTTTCTGCGCTGATTTGATGTTTGCCACTTGATGAATTTCCGTAGGTATCGTTGGTTCGGCCGGGACGCCGTTCTGGCTATCCGGGTCCAAAGAGCCGCGTATTATTGGTGGCCGGGGGTGGATTGTCAATGACCCGTGGCAGGATTGGCCCCGCAATAGCCAAATCACGGCTAAATCACTGATTTTTCGCCGCATTTCGAGCTAAACTACGCCCCTCGATAAGCCCGAATCGCAAACCCTATGCCCCCTGAACAGCCTTCCGGCAACGATACTCCCACTACAAAGGCGGGCCCTGGCAAGCGCCTGTCCGGACTGCAATTGCTGCAGTCAACGTCCGTGGTCAGCGCTATGACGTTGTTGTCGCGCATTCTCGGCCTGGTGCGTGACGTTGTATTCGCACGATTTTTCGGTGCAACGATCGTGATGGACGCATTCATTGTGGCCAATCGGATTCCCAATATGTTGCGTCGCTTCTTTGCGGAAGGCGCCTTCTCACAGGGGTTCGTGCCGGTCATGGCACGTTATAAGGAAAACGGGGATCACTCGGAGTCGCGCGAGCTGGTAGATTCCGTCGCCGGAACGCTCGGCCTGGTTCTGTTCCTGGTCACGCTAATCGGCGTGGTAGCAGCACCATTGCTCGTGCTAGTCGTTGCACCGGGGTTTATCGGTGAAGATGGTCGCTTCGATCTCGCGACGGCAATGTTACGTTTTACATTTCCATATTTACTGTTCGTCTCCATGACAGCGTTCGCTGGCGGAATTCTGAACACTTACGGCAAGTTTGGTGCGCCGGCATTTACACCGGTCATACTCAACATTGTGTTGATTGCGAGTGCATTGTGGCTCTCCCCGCAAATGGAGGAGCCTGGTATGGCGCTGGCGTACGGCGTCTTTGTAGCGGGGCTTCTACAGCTCCTGTTTCAGATTCCGTTTCTGGCGAAAATTCACGCCGTGCCACGACCTAAATGGCGGCCGCGGCATCCCGGTGTAAAGCGAATCGGCGCGCTGATGTTGCCGGCGATATTTGGTTCATCAGTGGCACAGATCAATGTATTGCTTGGTGGTGCAATAGCGTCACTTCTTGGCGTTGGCAAGATCAGTTTGTTGTATTTTTCAGATCGACTTATGGAATTTCCGCTGGGGCTTTTTGGCATCGCATTGGCCACCGTTACACTGCCAACTTTGTCGCGGCAGGCGGCCAACTCATCAATGCGCGAGTTCTCGAACACGGTGGACTGGTCGATGAAACTGGTCGTTCTGATCGCAGTTCCGGCGGCGATCGGCCTGATATTGCTGGCAGAGCCACTTGTCGCGACGATCTTTTTCGGTGGTGAATTCACGCGTTTTGATGTGCAAATGACCGCGTTGAGCTTGCAGGCGTTCGCGCTGGGATTGATTGGCTTTTCGTTCGTCAAGATCCTGGCGCCTGCCTATTTTGCCCGCGAAGATACGAAGACCCCGGTCAAAGCCGGCCTCATGGCCCTGGTTGTAAATTTAGTACTGAGTGTTGTGCTCGCGTATACCCTTACCAGGGCCGGCTACGTCGGTGCACATGCAGGCCTGGCACTTGCTATATCAGTCGCCGCCATCTTGAACGCATGGCTGCTCTATCACGGGCTGCGAAAGGATAAGGTCGTCGTGCATTCACCCGGTTGGTCGTTTTTGTTACTGCGATTCTTCGGTGCCAATGCGGCAATGACAGTGGCGATTTTCTGGATGCACCGACCGCTTGATTGGTGGATTGACGCAGGTGTTCTGGATCGTTCATTCTGGCTCGGTGCGGTGGTGTTAGTGAGTGCCGCGGTTTATTTCCTGGCTTTGCTGTTATTGGGTATGCGTCCAGCGCAGCTGACGCTGGGCGATGCCAAATGATCATTTTGCGACATACCGTGGGAGCGGCTTCAGCCGCGAATCTATGCCGAGCATTCGCGGCTAAAGCCGCTCCCACGATATTTCTCAGGACTTGTCTACGCCCATTCCCTGATTGTTATTACACGATTACAATCGCAATTTAACAACTGACTTTTATCTAATATGCATCTTGTCCGTAGCGTAAAAGACTTTCCCTTTGATCTCGTCGCCAATGGCAGCGTCGCGACTATCGGTTCCTTTGACGGTTTGCATCTCGGCCATCAGAAATTACTGCAGCATGTGCTTGATGAGGCCAAATCCAAAAACGTACCCTCAATCGTTATGAGTTTCGAACCGACGCCGAAGGAATTCTTCGCGCAGGGAAGTCCACCTGCGCGACTGATGAGATTTCGCGAGAAGTTTGAGGCGCTGGCCGGGTTTGGTGTGGATATATTCTATTGCCCACGCTTTGATGAGGCGATGAAGAATATCGCCGCCGACACATTCATTCGGCAAATTCTCGTGCATGCGATGAACATCAGGTACCTGGTGGTCGGCGATGATTTCAGGTTTGCCCAGGACAGGGTGGGGCACCTGAAGACATTGCAAAGAGCGGGCGATGCGCTGCATTTCAATGTGGCTGAGATGTCCAGTGTGGTTTCTCGTGACGAGCGGGTGAGCAGCACCGCAATCCGGGATGCGCTGTGGAAGGGTGATCTCGAATGTGCTGGCCGGCTCCTCGGTCGTCACTATAGAATGTCCGGCAAAGTAATCGAAGGAAGCCGTCTGGGCCGAAAGCTGGGCTATCCCACTGCAAATGTGAACCTGAATCGACGGCAAAGCGCCGTAATGGGTATTTTCGCAGTTCGGGTTTCAGGACAAAAGTGGGGGCCGTTAGCGGCGGTGGCGAGCGTCGGTACGCGGCCTACTTTTGACGGCAGCATACCTTTGCTTGAGGTGCATATATTTGATTTCGACAAAAATATTTACGGTGAATATATACATGTCGATTTTGTTGCCCGCTTGCGCAGCGAGGAAAAATTTGATGATGTTGAGGATTTGATTGAACAGATGCATCGGGATTCGGCGCAGGCCAGAAAAATTCTGGCCGCGTAATTTTAAAGGTTATACAGGAACAGATTGTGGCGGGCGAAAACATCAAACAAAAGAACGGCGGTAAATCCTTCTCAATCTGGATGGTCCTTTCTGTGCTGGTCGTCGCTTTCGATCATTTGACAAAGTGGATGATCGTCAAATGGGTACCTTTGTACGATAAAATTCCGATCAATGGATTCATCAATATTACGCATCAACGAAATACCGGCGCGGCGTTCAGTTTCCTGGCCAATGCTGGCGGCTGGCAAAAATGGTTTTTCATAATTCTTGCTGTGGCAGTTAGTGTTTTTATTGTTTCATGGTTATGGCGAATTCGAGCGGCCGGACAGGTAGTGCTGTCTGCAGGTCTGGCGTTGGTTTTGGGCGGCGCCATTGGTAATGTCATAGACAGAATCATGCGTGATAGCGTCGTTGATTTTATCCAGGTTTTGATCGCGGGCTGGCCGTTTCCATCTTTCAATGTTGCTGATTCGGCGATTACAGTTGGTGCGGCGTTCCTGATCATCGATGCTTTGTTTTTTTCAGGAAGAGAGACGGAAGCGGAGGTTGGTTGATCGCATGGAGCTTCGTTAAGCTGTGGGAGCGGCTGTCTTCACAGATGAGCTTTTGTCTCGGGCTGTGGGGATGTACAGACGCGAAGTTGCCGCGATTGGTCAAACGCCAATTATTGTCCTGAGTAGATCTGTGGGAGCGGCTTCAGCCGCGAATGCGACCACCGATTCGCGGCTGAAGCCGCTCCCACAGCCGTTCTGTAAATTGCAATTGGGTAGCCAATCGCGGCTGAAGCAGCTTCCAATATTATTGCTGACGAACGTAGAAAGGCCGCAATTTGCGTTGCGGCCTTTCTACGTATGTCATTCGTCGCTCCAACAGGAGCACTTACTCCGCTTCAGCGGCGGGTATTTGTCCAGCAATCTGTTTCAGGCAATGAGCCCTTGGCTCCGCGTCCGTCGATTGTAAATAACCCGCACTTACCATCTTCTATATCACCAGGGATTTGGTATGTCGCGGTCGCGTTAAATGTATTGGCATCGGCATTTGGAACGCAAATTTGATAAGTACCAGTATCACTCATGTTGCAACCAGCCGCTGCGAATCCCACGTTGGTCATATCTGTCGTGTAGGTGTTGTTTTGCAGATAGAACCTTTCCTGCAAAGTGGCAATCTGCAATAACGCTGCTTTCGCCTCGTTCCGTTTCGCTTTGGCGACGTACTGGCGATAATTTGGATAGGCAATTGCCGCCAGGATCCCGATAATAACGACGACGATCATCAATTCCATCAATGTCATGCCGCGCATATGTTTACGCATTACTAGCTCTCCATTCATCATCATTCACTGAGCGGCTAATTGATGCCGTCCTGTGTCCACAAGGTCCTGACCGGGTTATTCGGAACCCCAGGATCAAAGCATTCTACGCCGACGCAACCGATGGGGGGCGGCGCACACTCCTTACCTACGCAATTCGGATCCAGCGGGCTTGGGAAGAGGAATATTGGTCTTACGGCAATACCACCCTGTTCCAGTTTTGTTACCCGTGCCTTATCAGCCGCATCCGGATCATTGGCATCAAGCACATCTATGTCGACGACCGGGTCTCCGTTTGCCACAGCTACGCGGTACAAGCGGTTGATGCTAAGCCCAGCCTGGCATGGGTCGCTGGATGCTACCTCGGGTTCGAACGAGACAAAATATATGGTGTCGTCAAAAGTTCTGGACTCGGCCAGCACTTTTTCACCCGGAGGCAGCGTGAATTTCCAACCTCGATCAGCCGGGGTAATGCTGACATTGACCTGCCCGCTGACATTGACCAAATCCGCATCGTAGGCTATCGGGTAGGCGTCGTAGGCCTCTTGTGACAGCTTCGCAAATACGTCCGGATCGCGCAACGAATAGAAGCGATCTGCGGCACTTTTATCCAGCGGGTGGGCGCGGTAGCCGCTGCCCATGCTGATTGCCAGGTACCGCTTTTCATTCATATCGTCGGTAAATATCGAAATATCCGGTGTTGAGAAGAGCCGGCGTGTATCCTCAGCTCCGGCCCCACCAACGCCTTCGGCGCCAAATCTGCCGATAACGCCACCAGCCACAAGATTCGCAGGGGACTGGCCGGTGGATATATCAAAGCGCCAGACCTGTCCGCCAAGATCCGCGGCGTACATGCGATCGGAATTTCCATCACCGCTCATATCCAGAACGCGGATGGACGTCGGAATGGACCGGGTCATGTTTTCAAGCGCGAGATCAGCACCGGCATCGGCACCAGCGCGCCAGAGTTCGTCGCCGGTTTCAAGGTCCAGCATGAAAATTCCAGCGCCTTCGGCATCCGCCGTGCTGGGGTGTATGGCCTGGTCGTGCGTGGTGTCATAGCCAGCGCCAAGTACCAGTACAATGTCGTCCGGACTACTGGCCCCAGGAATTTTGATAACGGCCGGAACGGGCGACGACCAGGTCTGCCCAAACTGAGGATAGTTGCTTATCCATTTGAGCTTTGGCGCATTCTTGTCAGTAACATCGAGCGCATAGTAGTTGTTCCCGCCGCGCCGCATACCGAAGACAAGGTAAACGAAGTCGGTCCCGACGGTAATATTGCCATCGTGATTACGGTCGACGATGACTGGCACGATATCGCCATCGATTCCATAGTTCTTGTAATTGATAACCTCATCATAGAACAAGTCATTCATTCCTGTGAGTAGTTCTTTTGGCAAGAACGTCCACAACTCTCGACCTGTCTTGGCATCGAAAGCATGCAACTGGCCGTCATTTGTTGCTGTGTATACAACGATGTCCATGTTGGCAGATGATCCAGCGGCGCCGCCATAGACGATTGTTGCCGGCTGAGAGTGCAGCGTGTCACCCATTTGCTTGCGTACTGTGGTGACCGGATTGTTGTCGATGTCACGAACATCCACGCCACGAACCCACTCGATCATTTGGGTCTTAGTCGGCTCACCAGCAACACCGCTAAGGCCGAAATCGGAAAGACTGAATGTGCCGCTGTTGCTTGTTGATATGTGGTTGCCCGATGCGCTCAGGTCTGGCCCGGCAATATCGGTATATACATTACGATCGGCAGGGTCCGGTATCTGGCTCAGTGCGCCGCCGGCGTCGACATTGGCGCCGTCCGGTTGAGTACCTGGCGTCCAGAAACTTTTTGCCTGATTGCTGAAAAATCCTGTCGTGGGATCGACAGCGGGATTGCCGTTGGCATCCCTTACGATGCCCTTGTTAATAGTGTACTTCTTGAGATTGCCTGGCCAGTGAACGCCGTTCGTGGCACGGAACACTGATATGTACAGATCGTTCAGGTGTTGTGTGCGATTGAAGGCATTGACGGCTACGGCGGGCGCAGTGAATGAGATGTCGCGATCAAATATACTGCTGACGATTTCCGTCAGAACATCTGTCAGAGTCTTCACATCCTCCGCCAGGTAATACTGACCGCCCGATTTCTCGGCGGTATCTTTAAGCAATGGCAGATCGACTTTGAAACCAATGGTATAGGTCGTCACTGTCTGGTCACCCGGAATTTGCGGGTTGATATCGTCTTTGGACAGGTACACCGCAATATCGTCAAGACAAGAGCCGTTGACCTTGCCGCCCGTGCAGCTGCTGCTTCCCATCGTGGTCGTGAAATTAGGCAGGTTCGAAACCCTGTCATATGCATCGATGTCGTGCGTTGGTTCGCCGTCCGTTAGCAGCACGTTGTAATTCTTGGCGCAAGAATATTTCGTTGGCTTCTTGTAGACCATCGGGCTTGTTGACGATAGTGCGTCAGAATCGGTCGAACTATACTGGCCGTACTGTGCTCGCTGACCGCGCCAATACAGTGCCGCCTCATACATCGTCTCCGACAGCGGTGTCCAGCCATTGGCAGGCAATGCGTTGACCGTTGCATTGGCCGCCGAACGAGAAGAGTCCAGATCCTTGACTGCACGCGTGACCGGACCACCCTGCTCGTTGTGAAATCGCATGAAGCCAACATTGACGTTGCTAATCGAGCCCAACACATTCTTGGTTACGGACTTGACGATATCTGTTCGCGACATCGAGGTTACCGGCGAATTGTGGTACCAATTCAGATAATTCGGGTCATATACCGTGACGAATCGGTCGGTCGGTCGGTCGCCCCAGGAAACTTCTCGCAGTCCGTTGTCAGTAAATGGTGGCAAATTGTTGCCAATCTGAGCATAAACTTCGCCTAGTATTCCTGCGCCGTGCTGACCTGAATCGGCTTGACACTCAATGGGATCATTTCGGTTGCTCCGTGGTCGACGCCATTTGTAGGAGCTACCACTGCCACCCCTTCTGTACTGAGCCATAGTGTCAGCGAATTTTCCGGAGGCGGCGAGCGCAGCTACGCCCGCTGCGCAGGTGAATTTGTCTTGGTCAATCAGCTTTTCATTGCCAGAGCCGCAACCTGGCACATTTGTTGTGGACGTGGACCAGTAATATTTATTCGACAGGCAACTCCCGGGATAGTTGGCAGAGCCGTCAAATGGTTGCTGCGTTGTTTCGATAGACGTCATGCTGCCCGAGCTATCCAGTATGAACAGGATATTCGGTTTGTCAGCACCTGTTGAACTCGGCGTTGATAACAACAGCTCCGTATCATCCGCGAGAACAGGTGATCCGGCAGTCATTGCGATCGTCAGTCCTACGCCGACCCAAGCGACGTGTTTCCTGGACATAGTCATTCGTACTTTCCTTTTTGTCATCCGTGACCTGATCGCTCAACCAGCCACCACTGTTGAATTCAGATTCCTATACTTACACTCAATACGACTTTTGTTCTGGTGTCGTAACTAACCAATGCGTACGTGTCGCTGCCGCGTGGGAGGTTAAAAAAACTCTTCCTGAAATCGACAAAGCTCAGGCGCCGGCCGTTGAAGACAAACTTCGTTTCCGGTGTCAGTCGTGCCGAGATGAAATCCTCATCACAGTTTTCGCCGCACGGCTTGAACATTAGTCGACTATTGGTCGAAGTCGGAACTCTAATGTTCTCGGCGGCAGTTTCTACTGCATCCACAATTGTCACGATTTCGGCCGCAGCTAATCCGCTGAAGGCGAGCGCCAGCACTACTACAATCTTGCGAAAGTTCATCATTACTGCTCCAAGCGAATTCTCGTTTTACGTGGCCCTGGGCCCAATCAAGGCTACGGTGTTACATTGTGAGCGACCGACGGCACTATCGCCGCATGTCACTCATCACTATAGGATTCCATCCTGTGTCCACAAAGTCCTGACCGGGTTGTTCGGTCCAAACGGGCTGCCACATTCGGCACCAACACACATGATCGGTTCCGGCGCGCAATCGACACCGACACAATTCGGATCATCCGGGCTCGGGAACAGGATAGCTGGCGTTGGTGCGATACCACCCTGTTGCAGGGTCTGGCGCCGCGCATCGTCCGCGTCGCTCGGATCCAGCGTGTCCAGATTGTTAACGACCGGATCGCCATTCGCTACGTTGACCCGGTAAAGGAAGTTGGTTCCCTTACCGGCCGCACAGGTAACTGCAGCATTCGAATCCGGCGAGAAGGCTACGAAGAATATTGAATCGTCAAAGGTTACTGAGTCAGTCAGAACTTTCTGGTTCGACGGAATCGTAAACTTCCAGCCGCGATCAGCGGGGTTAACTACGACCTTTGTCTGGCCGCTGACCTCGATAAGGTCGCTGTCCGTAACCACCGAGTAGCCGTCATATTCAGCTTGCGTCAGCTTGTTGAACACATCCGGGTCTCGTATCGAGAAAAAGCGATCGGCAGCATTCAGGTCGAACGGGTGGGCCCGGTAACCAGTACCGATGCTGACGGCGATGTAACGTTTTTCCTGCACATCATCGGTAAATATTGAAGGGTCCGGTGAGCTGTAAAAACGCCGTGTTTCGGCTAGTGTCGGATTGCCGATGCCTTCGCCGCCCAGTTGCGCGATTACGCCACCGGCTACGAGAGTTGCGGGGACCTGCCCGTTATAAATATCGAAACGCCAGACCTGGCCACCGAGATCGGATGCGTACATGCGATCGGCAAAACCGTCGCCTGACAGATCAATGACGCGAATACGGTTCGGCATAGCCCGGGTCATACCGGCGAGTTGCAGATCGGCGCTGCCATCCGGTCCCGCACGCCATAATTCTGCGCCTGACACCAGGTCGAGGATGTGGATACCGGCGCCGACACCATCCGCTGTGGCCGAGAACGTATTGGTATCGTGGACGGTATCGTAGCCGCCACCGATGACAACCACGGCCTTGTCCGCATTCAGCCCGCCTGTCTGGATATCCATGCGGGCAACGACCGGCGTGGACCAGCTCTCACCCATTTCAGGCAAGCTCACGTTCCACAATAATTGCGGGGAGTTTTTGTCGGTCACATCCAGGGCGTAGAAATTGTTACCGCCGCGGCGCATGCCAAAAATCAGGTAGACAAAGTCGGCACCGTCGACGACGCCATTCTTGTTGTCATCTTTTACGACCGGCACGATGTTACCGTCAATACCGTACTGCTTGTATTTCGAATTGGGATTGAAATACAGTCGATTCATGTTTGACAGCAGCTCTTTCGGTATGAACGACCAAAGCTCCTCGCCGGTCGTACCATTGATTGCATGCATATAACCGTCATTGGTCGCCGTAAAAACGACCACGTCCGGATTCGCCTGCGTGCCGCCGTAGACTACCGCGGCCGGCTGTGAGTGCAACGGATCGCCCATCACATAGCGAATATTCGTCGCGAAATTGTTGTCTTCGTCCAGTAAGTCCTCACCGCGTGTCCAGCGAATGAGCTCATCCTTACTCGGCTCGCCAGCAGAACCCGTTAATCCCAGGTCTGCGAGTGTGAATGCAGCGGCATTCGACGGCGTGACCAGATTATTGCCGCTGGTCAGATCGCTGCTGCCGTTATTCGTGTAAACATTGCGCACTGCCGGGTCTGGCAGTTGCTTCGCAGCACCACCGAGGCGAACATCGTTGCCGTCAGCACCACCAACGGTCCAGTAGCTCTTCGCCGTGTCCATGAAAAATCCAGTGGCAGGATCGACTGCTGCCAGTCCATTGACATCAGAAATAACACGATTTTGAATCTTGTATTTTTTCAGGTTGCCGGGCCAGTGTGCCTTTGCCTTCGCGCCAAACATCGTCATGTAGACATCATTCAGGTTCTGCGTGCGGTTAAACGTATTAACGGAAACGGCCGGCGCTGAGAATGACAACGACTTGTCATTGATGTTGGCGATAATGGACAGCAAGGTCTTGGTCAGCGACTCCACATCGTCAGCCAGGAAGTATTGACCACCCGAATTTACTGCCGTGTCGCTAAGAATTGGCAAATCAACCGCAAAGCCAATCGTGTGCGTCGTAACGAGTTGATCACCCGCGGTGTTCGGGTCAATATCCTCTACCGACAGGTATTCAGCTACATCGTCAAGACAGTCACCCTCACTAGTGAAGGTACATGAGGCTCGCCCCAACGCTGTTGCAAAGTTAGGCAATGTTGGTACCAGGCCGGGTGCGTCACCATCCTCGGTTGGCGCTCCATCGGTGAGCAGCACGTTATAATTTTTGGCACAGACATCCCAGCTGGGCTGTTGATAAATCTCAGGGCCGGACGATGCCAGTGCGTCAGAATCCGTAGCTGTTTCGCTGATCAACTCGCCGTAATGGGCCGGCATGCCGCGCCAGTAAAGTGCGGACTCATACAACGTCTCCGACAACGGTGTCCAGCCGCCGGCCGGCAGGGCCTCGATCGCATCGAGAACGTCCTGGCGATTGTTATCCAAATCCGTCATGCCGAGAATTACCGGACCACCTTGCGTGTCGTTGAAGCGCATCAGCCCGACGTTTAGATTATTGACCGAACTCAGAACTTTCTTGGTCACGACTTTCATAATATCGGATCGCGACATGGTCACATTGTTCGGCGTATTCTTCCAGTTCAGGTAATTAGCGTCGTAGAAGGTATAGCCCAGGTTGCGCGGTGAGCTACCCCAGGAAAGTTCCTGGCCTGCGTCATCAATCCACGGATCCGGCAAGTTGGTGCCATTGTCGGCCCAGAGAAAAGTCGGACGGCCATCGCCGTGCGTACCGGAGTCTGCCTGACACTCGACAGGCTGGGTGTGATAACCCGTCGCCAGATACTGCCAGCGGAACGGTCCGTTTCCGCCGCCATCCTTACCACCGTCACGAAATTGAACCATGGTGTTAGTGAAGCTACCGATACCTTCGATCTGGTTGGCTGCGAATTCGCAATGAAAACTGGTCTTCAAGACCCAGTTCAGGTTGGTCGGAGCGCAATCCGGCAATACGTCAACTTCGGTCCAGTAAATCCTGGTCGTATCACAGGCGCCCGCGTATGAAGGATTGGCGATGCTGTCATACGGCTCGATCGTATTCTCTATCGTCGTCATACTGCCCGACGTATCCAGGATAAACATGACGTTCGGCTTCGGATTCTGCGAAGGGTCCGGATTGATCAGCAGCAACTCGGTGTCGTCCGCAATTGCCGGTACACCGGCCAGCAGCGCAACAGCACAACCAATACTCGTCCATGTAGTCTTAAGTTTCGAGATCTTCATGATCTTTCCTCAATCTTGGTTAATTTGTGCACGACTAAATCGCGACCGTAACAGACACAATTGTGTCGGACTCAAGGTGATGCAAAATGGTGACAGATGTCGTATCCCGATGCGTAACCTGAAAAACAGCTTTGCGAAAGTCTTTTAACAGCAGTGATTTGCCATTGACAATGTATTGTGTGTTGGGTGTAACCCGCACAGACATCATGTCGCATTCCGCGCATTCCTTGAAAATAACGCCGCTGCTGGGTGTAGCCGGTACCCGCAAATCGCTAAGAGAAACCTCATAGGCTTTGGAGATAGTCGTGAATTCTGCTACCGCCGGTAGGCTTATAACCAGCAGCGCGCAAATCAGTGATTTTCTAATATTCATGAGTGTTATCCCGTTCCTTAGATCTTCGCTCAATTAACATTAAGTGTTTGTGATTCCGGACAAACCACATAGAAAGCCTGCGTGTGCACGGCGGAAGCGTCGCGATCCGTTACGTTTCCGGCGGTACCCTCACGCATTGATGACGCTGTAGCAGTCGCAAGAAAATGACATGCTTCGACGCCGCCACCGCCCAGGCTATATGCCCGATCTGGCACCAACGTCGCATCTTCGAATTGAATCACCGAGTTGACCGCATCATTGGCGTTGATGTTCTGCACCAGGTTCACGTTCACCGCAGGAAGAAAGAGGCCCTGCGACAATGCCTGTTCTAATCCGGATTCGGCTGCCTGGAATGCGTTTTCATAATTCTGGTTGTTCCTGGCGATCGCGAGTTCCGTAGTCGCCGTGTTCATACCGGAAACTGCCAGTACGGTAACGACAACCAGAAGGACCAGGCCAACCACCAGTGCGGCGCCATTTTGTTTGCTTGGCATTGTGAAATTTTTCATCTCAGTTCTCATTTGTCTGTTTGCCAGTTATGTTCTTGAGTTACGCAGGAGAATTGTTTTCGATACCTGCATGCGGCGAAAACTGTCGTTATAAGTGCCTAAATTGACATCGCCAGGCTGGTAATTGACGTTGTCCTGCAATCCCATCTCAATAGAAACCGAGCGTATGACCAACCAGATTCTGGCGGTCATAACGCTTGCACCCGGAATGAATGCCGCATCAGTCCGATCCAGTATCGGGTCACTCGGGTTGACGTAGCGATCGACCGTATTGTCCTTGTCAACATCCACGCCAAACTGCAGTTGTATGTTTTCAACGCCGGGAGCAACTTCCTGATCGGTAATGCCTGGTGCGCCAGCGGCAGTTACCAGCGACTTGCGTCGCAATGACGGTACGCCGGGAATCAGTGCTGAATCTGCGGCTACATAATAGGTATTTACCAAAAGATCATGCGTCTGCGACTCCAGCGGATCAAAAGCGGCCGGCACGTTGCCATCTGCAAAAAGTTCGCCCTGGATGCGCGTTGACTGAATCTGCAGCCTGCCCGCCTGCGGCAGTGTAGCCGCCACTGTCGCGCGGCGCGTCGTTACGGTGTCAGAATTCGCCTGCACGCCGCCGATCGTACCGCACGGCAGGGTATTGTTATTATTTTCGCCGACGACAGGATGGCTTAAGTCCGTTGCCCATTCCGCACCGCACCCGGCCGGTACTGGCAGACCGAGCGGATTTGCTGTTACGACACCAAGCAAAACCGTTGACCGACCTTCGATGGCGCCGCCACGACTGTGCTGGCCCCAGTTGCTGGCCATACGTAAATCAGCTTCGATCGTGTCCATCGCGAATTGTGCAGTCTCCTGCACCCGCGCAATAGATTCATTAATAACGAATGCCTGACGGCTCTGGCTGTAAACCTGCACGGCTCCGACCATGAGAAATGAACCTATCGCCAGGGCAACCATGAGCTCCACCATGGTCATACCTGCTTGTCTGGCTGGAGGTGTTCTCTTTATATGTCGAATTGTCATGTTGATCAGATTCCAAAAACGGGAATGGTAATTGAATAATTCAGGATCTCGCCCGGCTCAGTCCAGGCCACCGTGATTTGATAGGTGGGCGGAGCGACGCCATTGTTGAATACGATATTGACCGTACCGTTGGGCATGGTGTTCGCTGCCTGCTGGTCCCAAAGAAAAATATCGTGAGCAGCCATCTGGCCCAGCGTGCAGTTGACGCCGCCATCGACGCAATTATTGTTCGCACCGGCGAGTGCGTAGGCCGGGCCCGCACGCGGATTGGCACGAATTCGATCTGCTATATCGCCAGCCAGCGTGACCGCATTGTGGCGCAGGATTGATGTGCGACCAGCCTGCATGCTGGTGACGTAAAGGCCCGCGATGCCGAGCATGCCGACCGACAAAATGACCAGCGCGATCAACACTTCGATCAGCGTGAAGCCGCCAACGCGTTGCGAATTTGATCTTGTTATCCCCAGTGTATTCATGGGCATACTCCGCCTGCATTCAGAATCATCGTTTTGTCACTAATAATAGTTGCGCGCCCGATCGGTGTTGCCACCATGCGACGTGCTGTCGCTCTGCCACCCGGTGCAACGTCAATGCCGCGCGAATCGCAAATCATGACCGTCGAAAGCGCCGGGTTACCACCGACATCGCCGCGTCCGAGCCCGGTACCCGCAAAGGCAAAATAATTGGCGTTCGCATTGGCGGTGACGACAACGCCGGTAGCAACCGGCGGAAACGCCCGCACAATAGTTTCAGCCGGTGCGTTGTGTATCAGGTCACCGTTCAGATCGACGAAAATTATCCAGCCATCGTTGAAGGTGCCGCCGCATGCTGCTGCAGGATCAAGCGAGTTCGCACTGGCACAAATCGTGATATTCGATTTGGAGCGGGCAGCCTCCGAACGGGCAATGTGGAAACTCGAGAGCATGTCATTCGAGGTGCCCGTCAAACGGCTGTTCTGCGTAAACTCGGCCATGTTCGGAACGCCGATCGCCATGACGATGCCAACGATCAGAATGGTCGTCAGAAGCTCATATAAGGTGAAGCCGTGTTGGTGTCTTTTCTTCATGGGCTCAATATACAAGCCCCCCGGAGACACTTTGGAAGTATCCGACAAGCGGCATTTGGCTCCTGACAAGCGGTCAAATCGCCGCCACTGATTTAACTTAATCCGCACATTTATAGGGCTTGCCGCGCCGGTCCGTGCGGCTGACGCGGGGCCTGCCGGTATAGCTGATAACCAGGGCCCGCGGGACCGCGCGGCCAGAACGATCGCAAAATATCATCGTGCCATTGGTTGCCCTGAGCTCGGTTGAGCGCAAGGAGAAGCTCATCCGGTTGGCGACGATTCGGTTCGCCGGATCGACCTTGAATACCTGCAGAATTGGCTCGTCCGGATCCCGTTGACCATCGCCGTTTCGGTCCCTGTTGACGAACATCATCCAGCCACCGGACCAGTCCAAATCCCGTTCGCAGGCGAAATTGTCACGAGTCGGGCAAAGGGTGACGACGCGCCGTCGTACGATGGACTCCTTGCGCGCCAGGTGTATCGCGTGGAACAGCGCATTGACTTCGACCCGCAGGCGATGATTCGCAACAATGCCGCCGAAGGAGGGCAGGCCAAGCGTTAGTACCAGGGCAACCAGGCCAATAGTAACGATGAGTTCATACAGGCTGAAGCCCTGCAGCGTCGATCTCAATTGCATCTCAAACCTCCCTGTTGGAAGGTTTCAGGCTAATACGTCTGGGCGGCGCTGCAAGACTGCAAAATTGGGCACAATGGGTGAATTGTACTGTTCGGCCATTCCTGTGTTTTGCTCGGGCAAAACCCTTGCTCTGGCCATTTCAGCATACGCACTGAATTTGACCGGGCGTGAATTCCTGGCCTTAGAATTGGTCTATACTTCGCCGGTAAATCGCAGCAAGCCACTCGAGAGATTTGAATAATGAACAAACAGGACATCCTGAACAAACTCCACGAGCATGATGTAGCGCCGACTTCGCAGCGAATTGAGGTCGCAGATATATTATTGAGTCGCCCGCAACACCTGTCGGCAGATCAGATCATCGATCAGCTCAATGCGCTTGGCAGCCGGGTATCCAAGGCAACTGTCTATAACACCTTGAAATTATTCAGTAAAAATGGGTTGATAAAAGAACTGAATGTAGACCCGAGTCGCAGATATTACGATTCAACAACACACGCTCATCATCACTTTTACAATATCGAAACCGGCGAACTGACTGATATTGCTGAAGACCGGGTCAGCATCATTGGCTTACCGAAGTTGCCGCAGGGCACCGAGCGTGAAAGTGTGGAAATCCTGATCAAGATCAAGTCTGCGTAGCGTTAATTCTTCTTCATTTCGCGGTTTTCAGCCGGTATAGTCGCCGATCTTAGTAGATCTCAGCAGTTCTCAGCCGGTATAGCTCAGTTGGTAGAGCGCCACATTCGTAATGTGGAAGTCCTTGGTTCGACTCCGAGTACCGGCACCATTTTTCCGACGTTTCTTTCGTTAGAGCGCTAAAGATCAATCCGCGCCGGGCGTGTGTGATATTTTTGGGGGTGTAGGCGGATTGGGCCATCGCGCAGCGCGTTCCTGTCAGGCGATGCAGCTTCCCCGATAGTCCGTCGGATCTAATTGATGTAGGGGGTACCCTGCAGGCGGCAGGCCAAAGCGGGATCTTTGGATTTGGCGCTCCTGTTGACTCGGTTCGACTCCGAGTACCGGCACCACTTTTCCGTCGTTTGAGCGCTTAAGATCAATCCGCGCCGATTACCTGGCGTCCGATTGCTCATTTTCGACATTCTGTATCGCAGGCATAATGACTGTAGATCCTACGGATATGAATTTCGGAGACAAACGCGTTGCTGCGGTTGTTCTGGGGTGCTCTATATGTTGAAACACGAATAGCGCCACACCGTATGCACAGCAAAACCATCCAATTATCATATAACCGAAGGCCAGTAAGTATTCGAAGCCGAGATAGAGCCCGGCTGAATTGAACAGTAGGCCTAATAAGAACCACACCATGGGATGTCTCTCAAAGACAACGGTAAATAGCCGCATGACCTGTCTCTCCGGTTGATCAAAAATATCGAAACGAGAATATGCGGCTAAATCCACACCATATATGTGGTCTCATTCACAAATAGGATATCCTGATCATGGCAATGGAATGAACTGAGACTCACTTCACAACGTGGGGCTCCCCGTCTGATTGTCGGCCCTGGCGGGCAGTCTTTCCGGTTAGTCTCAGGTGGGCATATAGCCTAATGTGCGGCGACAAGGCTGTCTCCGTACCGTAAACTGGCTGTGAATCTGGAGGGGTGCAATGAATAATCAAATATTTCGGGCCCATGGCGCACGAGTCTCATGCATAGCGCTGTGTTTTTTCCTTGGCGCTTGCGCGTCGAATGCCGAAAAAAAAGCATCGGCAACTGAAGAATCGGGGTCGACCGAATTTGAAGAGCAAACAGCGAAGGTTGCGACGCCACGCTGCCGCTCTGGTTACACCCTGACCTGTGAGGCTGGCAGTACCGGGCGAATTCGGTTTGGCAAGATGAAGCCGGCCAACCTGGAGTCATGTTCCTGTGAGCCAGAGGGTGGTATGCCGTCTAACTCACCGTTGCCTGGTATTTACTAAAGGCAATCTGCCTGCAGGACGTTGGCAGGATTTGGTGTTGATGACTTGATTGGTCTTCGGTGCCGACGGTCATCCCTATTCGCGGCTAAAGCCGCTCCCACAGATTGTTGTGGTACTGGCTGAAATGCCTGGTACTGGCAGAAACCTGTGGGAGCGGCTTTAGCCGCGAATCAGGCAAACATTCACGGTTTACAGCGCCTACATCGCGAACTCAACAACGCACCACGTTGAAAAACCAAAAAAAAAGCCCCCGCACATCCTGTACGGGGGCAGAGCCAGGTTTACCGGAAATGCGGGGGATAGATTATTCCCGGCAAATCGCTACTTAATGTTCAACAGACACGATCCTTACGGCTCAAGTATGTAGACAAATATCTTCGCTGCCTGGAAAACATTGGTGTCCTCATTATAGTGACCACGGGCATACATCGACCGGGCGGCACTGACACCATCGAGCTCAATGGTCAGTGCAGTGACGAAATCGTCAAAGTCTGAGTAGAGCTGCAGGCTGTCAGTGGTCTTGACGGTGAATAGCATGCGGCCGGTTTCACGTGGCGTTATCAGCGTATCTGAATTCAGCGTCGTCAGGTCGATCAAAAGCGACCCTTTCTTGATGAAATGACGTTGATCGATATTCGGGTTCTGGTTATTGAGCAGCAATCCGGTGCCGTCCATCATCGTAAACGGCATGGTCGTTCCGGCAGCGCCCCAGCCGACACCCAGTGCGCTACGAACGTCAGTGAACTCGATAAGAGTACGACCTTCGAAGTCGGGCGGTGCGCCGCCAAATTCGTTCGGAAATCCCCAGGCCACAACCGGTCGTCCGGGTGATTGTGCGGCCAGCAGGAAATTGCCCGTCGACACTTCATAGTTGTTCGGATCTGCATCCGTTTCCGGGCTGGCGCTGGTTCCGGCGAAGTTGAATATCTCCGCCCGGCGTCGGTCGATCGAGTACAGGTCAATGTCGACCTGGCCCGGTAGCACGCTATTAACAATGCCGCTCAGGTGCGTCACATGCATAAGCACGGCACCGTCGGTAGCGTCGATATGCACACCCAGCTCGTCGTTGGCCGTTACTGTGCCGCGAATCGTCACTGCCTGTCCCACGGATATGGCACTGTTGTCGAGCAATCGGTCCGGCATTCCAGGCATACCGCTGGCATGGTCTGACCTGAAGGTTTTGTAGACTTTGGTGTTCGGGCCCACGGTGACAGTTACGTCGTCACGGAAAAATGCACGGGTCGCATCAGTCAGTATGACAGTGCCACCACGAACGACCATGTCGTCTCCGTTACGTGAAATTACATTGCCCTTGACCGCGTCCTTGCCCTCACCAGGCACACTCGAACCGGCGAGTACGATGTTCGCCGTAAAGGCGCGCTCAGCTACATTCAACTTACCCTGCGCGACAGTCAGTGTTCCCTGACCAGCCGCATTCAGTGCGCGCAATCCTTCCACGCCAACATACGCTTCATCGTTGACTTCGAAATCCGTCTCGTTGGACACATGAACTTTAATTCGTCCAAAGTCACCAACCCGATCATGAAATGGCCGCAATGCGACTATGTAATACATTTCGGCTTCGTTGGCTTCCATAAAACGTCCGCGAACACGAATATCTTTCGTATCAACCGGATTCAACTCGGCGACGATAAACGGTTCCGCAGTGGCTACGGCTGGTGTCGCAGCAACATCAACCCTGTGTGATGCATCGAGATCGAAATCGAGTGTCATTAACGCGGTACGACCGCGTGAAACAAGAAGCTGATCGCGATCGGACAACATGATTTTGAGTTCGGTTCGTGTGAGCGGATTTCCTTCGGCATCGACTACAACAGTTTCTTTGGCCAGATCACCTGCTTCTGTGAAAACTTCGGCATTGGTGTAGTCGAGTTGAATTGTTCCGGCAACATAGATGCCCGGCGGTATGTTGGCAACACTGATAAACTCTGTCAGGTCAACGTAATTGGCAAAATCAATACGTGTACTGTTTGGCAAGACCTCGACTGTTGCGCCGTTCGCCTTTTCCAGCGTTAACGACAAAACGTCGACGGTGTAACTTAAGAAATCGCCATCACCATCGGTCAGCCCGATGATCAGCGTGCCGCATTGATCGGCTGTGCCCGGGTTGCCGGGGATACACTCTGATGCTAGTGGTGGTTCACTGCTTGCTGTACCGGCACCGCCGCCACAGGCGGACAATGCGAAAGCTACAAAGATAAGCGCCGCTAACATCCTGGTTATTCTGTCTTTCATCCCACCTGGCAGGTGGTTCCCTGAAATATTCATCCTGATCTCCTTTTCGAGAGCGCGTTGATTACGTGGCTATAACGCGACAGCGACCGGAGCGTTGACGAGAGGGGCGACAATGGCGCGAATGCAAGCTGTGAAAAATATCCCATGTAGCAGTTTGTGCTCCTATAATGTAAAAAAATACAGGGACTTAGCTTGAATTCCTCCTGTAACCTGTCAAAATGTGACCGTCGCCGTAACGAATCTTTTGATTGGTCGGCAATAAGTTAAATCACCCACGGTTTCAAGCGATCGAGCTGGCCCGAATAATTCATGAGTGCCGGTGCCAAGACAAGACAACGGTAGATGATTTAACCGGTTTAGAATTTATTGACTCCTCATGACGGAAAACGGTAGATGGTTCAAACGTTTCAACATTCGTTGGCTCGTGTCGAAGTGTTACAGTTAACGCCTGCCGGGCTGTCGTTTCCTGTGCCGGCACATCGCGCCCGATCCTGCTCGAGACGTAGTCCCGGCTACTTCTCTCACACGATCGAACGCGCTGCACTCGGCACAGAAACCGACAGTCCCGCCCACTCATGAAATATTCGGGCTGACTCCAGATGACTGATTCTTGGTAAGAGGCGGCTGAATGAACATACCGTCTGGCAGCAAAGCTAAAGGCCCTGTTCCCATCAGGCGTCGTCGGCCACCGCCCGGAGAACGTAACCGCGGCGCAGCCGATGCGTTGCAAACCAAAATCGCGGTAAACGTCCAGAACCTGGACGAAGACCGATTCAAAGAACAACTTCGCGACAATGTCGCCGAACTTCCCGATGCCGCCGGCTGCGATGCAGCATTTCTTGCGTTATTTCGCAATGATCTGTCGGCCATCGAAACAATTCTTGCCTCCAGCTCTGTTTTTTCTTCCTGCAATCCAAATGCTTTAAGCGGTGAATCGTTGTCACACTGGCCGTGGCTTAGTAAACGGTTGGGGCATCTTCGAGTTATTGAGGTCACGGACACAGAAGCAGGGCCGAAGGTTGCTCGCGGTGAACTTGATCGACTGAATGAACTTGGTATCGGCTCGATTCTGATTATCGGCTTTACGGTGCGTAACGAAGTTGCAGGATACCTGGCGCTGGCGAACGAACATCCCGTCGAGTCCTGGGATGCAAACCTGCATTTGCTTTTAAAACTCATTGGCACCTCGATGTCGTCTGGATTGGAACGCATGCGATCCACCAGCCAGCTCGATGAAATGGAAGATCGAAATGAACTGGTGAGCCTCACGGCCAACGACGGCATCTGGGACTTTGACGGTCGGGCGAAGAAAATCCGCCTGTCGCGGCGCTGGAAGGACATGTTGGGTTACGACGTCAACCAGGAAGATGTATTGCCGGACTGGTACCGGCTCGTGCATCCCGATGATATGGCCAGGGTTCAGGCCAAGATGCGCGAGCATCTGGAGGGCAAGAGCGAATTTTTTGAATCCGTACACCGCATGAAACACCAGAACGGTGAGTGGCGGTGGATGACCAGTCGTGCCAAAGCGCGGCAGGATGAAAAAGGTCGCCTCATTCGCTTGCTTGGCGTCGAAGTTGATATAACAGAGCGCAAGCTTTACGAAGAAGCGTTGTTTCGCGAAAAAGAAAGTGCACAGATAACCTTGCGTTCAATTGGCGATGGCGTAATTACGACCGACGCCGATTCCAATGTTGAATACATTAATCCGGTGGCCGAGGAACTCACTGGCTGGAAAGTAGACGATGCCAGCGGTCGGCCAATTGATGAGATTTTTCGCGGCTTCCATGAGGAGACTTGTGAGCCCCTGGAAAATCCACTGGCGGTATCGATCCGGCGTAGCCGCGCGATTAAGTCGGTACGACCGACGCTGCTGATTCGCCGCGACGGCAACGAATTATATATTGAAAGCACGGCGTCACCGATCCGCGACGGAAAGGGTGATGTGACTGGCGGCGTGCTGGTATTCCATGATGTCAGTGAATCACGGGAGCTCAATCGACGTCTTAGCTATCACGCGAGTCACGATATCCTGACCGGGCTGGTTAATCGTGCGGAATTCGAATCGCGTCTTGAACGTGCGCTGAAAAGCGCCAAGGCGAGAGAAACCTCGTACGCACTGTGTTATCTCGATCTCGATCAGTTCAAAATCGTCAATGATTCCTGTGGACACAGTGCAGGCGATGCACTTCTCGGACAACTCGGCGCGCTGCTGAAATCAAAGATACGCTGGCGCGATACGCTGGCACGGCTGGGCGGCGACGAATTTGGCGTTTTGCTTGAAAGTTGCAGTCTGGAGCAGGCGATTGAGACCGCAGAAGCATTGCGGGTTGCTGTCGGCGAATTCAAATTCATGTGGGACGATCGCAGTTTTCGATTGGGTGTAAGTATCGGCGTGGTGCCCATTACTGCAGACAATGAAGATGTCGCTGCGTTAATGAGTGCAGCGGATAGTGCCTGTGCGACAGCCAAGGAATCAGGTCGCAATCGCATCCACAGTTACCAGGAAAACGATATCGACCTGATGCGTCGTCGCCGTGAGATGCAATGGGCCGCACGCATTAATAATGCGCTTGAGGAAAACCGTTTCGAGCTGTTTCGTCAAACGATTTTGCCGTTGCAAACGCCGGAAGAGGGTGCGCACTATGAAATTCTCCTGCGCATGCGTGACGAAAACGGTGGCATCATCGCGCCCGGCCTCTTTATCGAGGCGGCCGAACGCTACAGCATTACACCGAACATCGATCGCTGGGTCATAAAGAATGCATTCCGTTGGCTGGTGTCCGAGGCCGACGAGCGTGAGCGACTGGCGCTTTGCTCCATTAACCTGTCCGGGCAAAGTTTCAGTGATGAGAAATTCTTGCCGTTCGTCGTTGAGCAATTCCAGATGAGCGGCCTGGATGCTACTAAAATCTGTTTCGAAATTACGGAAACGGCGGCAATCGCAAGTTACTCACAGGCAAATCGATTCATTAACGCCTTGAAGGAGCTCGGTTGTAAATTCGCACTCGATGATTTTGGCACCGGGTTGTCATCATTCGGTTACCTGAAGCACTTCCCCGTTGATTTTCTCAAAATCGACGGAAGCTTTGTTAAGGAAATTCTCCATGACCCGATTGACAGGGAAATGGTTCGTTCGATTAATGAAATTGGACATCTCACCGGCAAAAAGACTATCGCCGAGTTCGCCGAGAATGAAGAAATCATCACGATGCTCAAAGGTATGGGCGTCGACTATGCGCAGGGCTACGGCGTCTCCGAACCCAAACGCGTAACCCGCGCCGTCTCGGAAGCCCCGGGTACGACAAACCCCGGCTAGCAACCCAACCCCACGAGCAAGCTGTGGGAGCGGCTTCAGCCGCGAATTGCATCGATCCACTACCAAACTGTGGGAGCGGCTTCAGCCGCGAATTGCATAATTCCACTACCGTGCTGTTGGAGCTGCTTTAGCTGCGAGTTGCATTGATCCACTACCAAGCTGTGGGAGCGGCTTTAGCCGCGAATTGCCTGGAAATTGCGATTCATACTGGAGTAAACCTGCGCCATGATCAGGCAATGGCACTGCGCAAAAGTCACAGCAATGATCTTCGCAGACACCGCCATTCTTCAAGTGGGCATATCTACCTGGTAACGACGACCTGCGCGGCAAGAGAACCGACATTCAAGAACACTGAGCTTGGTAAAATCGTCGCAAGTGAAATTAGGCGAGCAGATGAAGCGGAGGCCACTCGTACCTACGCCTATGTAGTTATGCCAGATCACCTGCACTGGTTGTTTCAGCTGCGGCGCTGCCCATTGTCATTAATCATTCAGCTTGTAAAAGGGCGGTCAGCCCGGCGAATTAACAACATTCGGAATCGTTCCGGCGCGATATGGCAACCGGGCTATCACGATCGGACATTGAGAGTTGATGAGTCTTTGGAAGCAATCGGCAATTACGTCGTTGCCAATCCGGTTAGGGGAGGGATCGTGTCCGATATCGAAGACTATCCGTTATGGGATCTAATGTGGCGACGGTGGCAGGCGGAGGTTCGCGGCTGAAGCCGCTCCCACAGCACGTTAGTTCTCCGAACTAATAACTGATGATAGTCACCCCGGTCTTTTTCAAGGTTAGTAGAGTTCTGTGGAATTGGCAGAAACCTGTGGGAGCGGCTTTAGCCGCGAATGAGGGTGACTTACGCGGGGATTCACGGCTGAAGCCGCTCCCACAGAGTGTTAGTGCTCTGAAAAATTTTAATGAAGGCCACCACAGCTATTTCTTAAGTTGGTAGGGTTCTGTGGGACTGGCAAAAACCTGTGGGAGCGGCTTTAGCCGCGAATGAGGGTGACTTACGCGGGGGTTCGCGGCTGAAGCCGCTCCCACAGAGTGTTAGTGCTCTGAAAAATTTTGATGAAGGCCACCACAGCTATTTCTTAAGTTGGTAGGGTTCTGTGGGACTGGCAGAAGCCCGTGGGAGCGGCTTCAGCCGCGAATGAGAATGACTTACGTACAATATCTTCCGCAATCATTTACCGAGCAAGTCAGCGTAATCTTCGCGCAAGACATTTTTCTGTACCTTCGACATCGTGTTTCGCGGTAACTCATCAACAAATACAACACGCTTTGGCGTTTTGAAATTTGCCAGCGATTTCTTACAGGCGTTGATGACTTCTTTTTCGCTGGCCTGACTGTCTGATTCCTTTACCACGACAGCGACGACTGCTTCTCCGAGATCAGTGTGAGGAACGCCAATAACAGCCGATTCCTTTACTCCTGGCAGTTCATCAATGAATAATTCAACTTCCTTCGGGTATACGTTAAGGCCGCCGCTTATCACCACATCCTTGGCTCTGCCGACTATTGACACATAACCGTCCTGATCGATAAAACCCTTGTCACCCGTCTGGAAGAACCCATCTTCGGTAAAATCCTGCTTGGTTTTGTCCGGCATTTTCCAATAGCTGGAGAATACATTCGGGCCATGGACCTGCAGGTTACCGACTTCCCCGGCTTTGAGAACGACGCCCTTGTCGTCGGTTATTCGTACGCTAACGCCCGGCAGTGGCGGGCCAACGGTGCCTGCCTTACGTTCACCATGCAGGGGATTGGAAGTATTCATGTTCGTCTCGGTCATGCCGTAGCGTTCAAGAATTCGCTGCCCTGTGCGGGTTTCAAAATCGAAGAAAGTTTCCGTGAGCAGAGGCGCTGAGCCCGAAACAAACAAACGTACATTCCTCGCGATGTCGGCTGTAAATGATGTTTTATCCAGCAGGCGCGTGTAATAGGTTGGAACACCCATCATCACCGTGCACTCCGGTAAATAACGAAGCACCTGGCGCACATTGTATCCAGGTAACCAGCGCATACTGGCGCCGCTCAGCAATACGCAGCCGATGGCAACGAATAATCCATGCACGTGAAAAATTGGCAGGGCGTGTAACAGCCTGTCAGAAGCGGTAAATCCCCAGGCGTCGACTAACGATTCTGTGTTGCTCAACAAGTTGCCATGCGTGAGCATGATTCCTTTCGGCACGCCGGTTGTACCAGAGGAATAGAGCAGTGCGGCAAGGTCGGTACTTGCGCGCGGTACAGTATCAAAGGTTTTCGGATGGTTGTTCGAGCGCTCCCAGAGTGTGCCTTCACCATCCTTGTTCAGTGTCAACAAATGCTCGATGCCGATGTTATCTGCGAGTCCCCTAATGGCGACTTCGCTGCGAGCATCGCAAAAGACGATCGCAGGTGCTGCGTCTGTTAGAAAGTATTCGAGCTCTCTGCTTTTGTAGCCCATATTCATCGGATGATAGACAAACCCGGCGCGCAGGCAGGCGAGATAGAGGCAAAGAGATTCTGCAGATTTCGCAACCTGAACAGAAACGCGATCTCCGGGGGATATGCCGAGATCTGTCAGGAAGCAGGCAATCTGCGCTGTTCGTTGTTCGATCTCTGAGTAAGCGTAAGATCGATCTTTTTCCGTGCACAATAGTTCGTCATTCGCGTGTGCTGCGAATTGCTTTTCGAAGTGTGTGTAGAGGTTGAAGTCCGGTTTCGGCATCGTATTTTCTCGGTATTGAGGGCATCATACAGCGTCGTTTCATGAGGAGAATAATCGTGGTGATTTATGGCGTCGCCTTGTTGTCGTTTTGCATGCTCACAGGCGTTTTCGTCGGTGACATTCTAGGCGATCTGATCGGTGTGCAGGCAAATGTCGGCGGTGTTGGCATTGCCATGTTAATGCTGATTTTCCTTTCAAATTTATCCTCGCACAAGCTCAAACTCAATCCAATAACAGAATCCGGGATAGGCTTCTGGAGCGCGATGTATATTCCAATAGTTGTCGCCATGGCAGCTAAACAGAACGTAATCGCCGCTTTATCAAGCGGCTGGCTCGCTATTGTGGCGGGAGTCGCCGCGGTCGCTGCCAGCTTTGCGATGATTCCCGTACTGGCCCGGTTCGGTGATGGAGAACAGGATGATTCCTGAGTCTCTGGCGAACGTTCTTGCAAAGAATGGCTTAATTACTGCATTTCTTTTTGTCGGTGTGCTGGTGTGGTTTTCTTACCTGATATCCGGACGACTGACTCGCGGTCACATCCATGGCTCGGCGATTGCGATCACATTGGGCCTGGTTCTGGCATATGTCGGTGGATCGATAACCGGCGGCAAGCAGGGAATAGCAGATTTCAGCCTCCTTGCAGGCGTCGGCATTATGGGCGGCGCAATGTTTCGCGATTTCGCTATTGTTGCAACTGCCTTCGGTGCGGATGTTGGTGCGTTGAAACGCGCCGGCTTCGTCGGCGCTGTTTCTATACTTATCGGTGTCGTGTTGTCGTTTTTTGTCGGCGCGGTCGTGGCGATTATGTTTGGCTATACGGATGCCGTATCAATAAGTACGATTGGAGCAGGTGCCGCCACGTACATTGTCGGCCCGGTGACCGGAACGGCATTGGGCGCGGAGAGTGGCGTTATCGCTTTGAGTGTTGCGGCAGGACTGACGAAATCCGTTCTCGTAATGATAGCGACGCCGTTTATAGCGCCGCGTATCGGCCTGAATAATCCGCATGCTGCATTGATCTACGGTGGATTGATGGGAACCACCAGCGGCGTGGCGGGCGGATTGGCGGCTACCGATCCAAAACTGGTGCCTTATGGCGCTATGACAGCAACTTTTTATACGGGCGTTGGCTGTTTGCTGGCGCCTTCCGTTTTATTTCTGATTGTCCGCGCTGTTGTATGAGCCAATTAATTTCAACAGATCGCTAAGTGAAATCAAATCGCATAGAAAGATCGACTGCATTAATATTTTTCGTCAATGCCCCAACCGAAATATAGTCGACACCCGTTTCCGCAATCTTTGGCAGATCTTCCAGCGTAACGCCACCCGATGCTTCCAGTTCTGCGGGCGGTTTTCCTTCGAGCTGGTTAATTTCGACCGCTCTTTGCAGGTCGTATACATCAAAGTTATCGAGCAAAACACGGTCGGCACCTGCCGCCAGAACTTCCTGCAACTCGGAAATTGATTCGACCTCGATCTCTATTGGCAAGTCACCGTGTTCCTGGCGCGAGATATGAATTGCAGCTGCAACGCCACCGGCGCTCAGGATATGGTTTTCTTTGATCAGGATTGCATCGAAAAGGCCGATGCGATGATTATCGCCACCCCCACAACGAACCGCGTATTTTTGTGCCAGACGTAATCCTGGAATAGTTTTTCGCGTATCGAGAATTCTTACTTTCGAGTCTTTAACGGCATCGACATACCGTGCAGTAAGCGTTGCGGTCGCGGAGAGCGATTGTAAAAAATTGAGCGCGGTTCTTTCGCCACTCAGGATTGCTCGCGCAGGTCCTGTCAGAATACAGATCTCGGCATCGGCTGGTACTTCATCGCCGTCGTTAAACAGCCATTCAATAGCGACTTTATCGTCAATTTGTCGAAATACTTCCGTTAGCCAGGGCTGGCCCGCCATGGTCATCGGTTGCCTTGATATGATGATTGCCCTCGCAAGCGCTGACTCCTGGATCAGCATAGCTGTCAGGTCACCGCCGCCGAGGTCTTCCTGAAGTGCGTTACTGACGTTGGCTGTTATCGCAGCGGAAAGTTGAAAGGGACTGGTCATCTTTTTTATCGCCATAAAAAGCCCGGCACGTGGCCGGGCTTGTCCAAATTGAATCGCTTGCGAATTTACATGAAGAAACCGTGTCCGGCTCCAACCATGCTCATTATCAACGGAATTGATAACAACGTATTGGTGCGTGATGCGAGGAATGCGATACGTTTCCCTTTCGCGATTTCATCTGCGCTGGCCTCAACCATGCCCAGAATTTTCTTTTGGTTCGGCCAGATCAATACCCATACGTTGAAAAGCATAATCGTGCCCAGCCATGCGCCAATGCCGATGGTCAGCGCATAAGAATTGGTGGATTCGGTTAGCTGTCCGAGCGCAAATGCGTCGTCAAGCATGCCACGGTGCAGCAGGAACAAGGCGCCGGTCAGCCAGGTGGCCAGAGCACCCCAGCGAAACCAGAACAAAGCGCGTGGTGCGACGTATTTGGTGATGCCGGCGCCACCGGGGCCGCCATCATCAGCGGCGGCATCGGCCAGGGCAGGCACCTGAACGAAGTTGAAATAGTACAGCAGGCCTATCCAGATTATTCCGGAGAAAACATGCAGCCAGATCATGATGGCATTGATGGGCATCGCCGCGGGCATATGGCTATCGCCGGCGATCACGACAATGATGATGGCCAGCACGAAGCCGCCAATGATCGTGCCTCGTACACTATTCAATGGATTCATGTTTTATTCTCCCAGAGGATTATTAGTTATTTATCGCTCGGAGCTCTTGTCCGGGAAGCGCTGCCTTCGTCCTACACAAAGGCAAGCCGCCTATTATAGAGTGTGACCCCTGTATTTGCAGGAATTTGATTAGTACCTGGCAGGTTCTGCATCGCATCGGCGAGGAGCCGATAACCGATTGAATTAAAAGGTAAAAATATTCAATCTCTAAACCTCAATGGATTCGATCTGAAAATGACCAGCCCACCGCCCAACCCGCCGAGACCAGGTTTCCCTGCCTCGCCCTGTGTACAGACTTGCACGCTAAATGAGCAAGACCTGTGCGTTGGCTGCAAACGCAGCCTGGCGGAGATTGTGGCGTGGGCATCGATGACTACGGAGCAGCAATGGCAGGTCATTGGTCTGCTTCCGGGGCGCAGGGTGTAGTCCGGGCCGACACTTCAGTACAATAGCAGAAGGATTGTAAATTCAACCGTAAATTCAATCGTAAATTCAATCAGGAAGACAGATGCGAGTCGCAATTACGGCGCTGCTGATGGTGGGGCTGGCAGGATGTACCTCAATGTTGCTCGGTAATAACACCTCGAGTGACATGAGTGCTGCTGCGCCCGATCGTAGTTCGGCCGAGATGGCACAGGATGACGCAATTTCAGCATCCATTCGGCAGCAATTCAGCGCGGATACGGCTGTAAGCCAGTACCCGATTGGCATTCGCACAGTAGACCGGAAGGTGACATTAAGTGGTACGGTAGGCAGTTACCAGGTCCGTGACCGTGCCGTGCAAATCGCCAGCAGTACGAATAATGTTGGTGGTGTGAACAATCGAATGATAGTGAATACAAATCTTTGAGCGGTATTGAATTCGCCTGTTTCGGAATCATATCGACCTGAATCAATCGCAACCTATGAAAAGTGAGTGCAAGTGTGGACATAAATGAAAAAATTAAAGAGCAGCTGAACAACAATCACATCCTTCTTTATATGAAAGGTTCGCCTGATTTCCCGCAATGCGGTTTTTCAGGGCAGACTGTTGCAGCACTTAAAGCCATTGGCCAGCCATTTTCCTACGTCAATATCTTCGATGATGAAGAGGTTCGCCAGGGTCTGAAAACCTACTCAAATTGGCCGACATTCCCACAGCTCTATGTGGATGGAGAGTTGGTCGGTGGCTGCGATATCGTTATAGAGATGTACCATTCGGGCGAGTTGAAAGAATTGCTGGATGGAGGCAAGGCGTCTAACGACGAGGCCTGAGTCCCTGATTCCGGGAAGATCCTGATAAAGACGCTGTAGGAGCCCGCCCAGCGGGCGATTGATGCTCGATTATCGTGATTATCTGTTGCCCGGCAGGTGCCATCTTTTGTGCGGGTGTAGTGGGCTCGTGTTTTGCAAACATTTGCAGACATGTCTGCAAATGTTTGTCGCCCGCTCGGCGGGCTCCTACGAAACCCTGCTACAGTTTTTAGGCTTCGAATAAGCTGAAAGTACTACAGTTTTTAATGTCGCAATTCCCGGCTTGCGGCCATGATCATATCCTCTCCGCGATATGGTCATCTATGACCTGAAATTGCTCAATTCTGCTGCAATTTAACCGCCGCTTATTTTCCGTTTTATGTTCAATCGGCGAACAACTGAGACGCGTATCACTGCTTGGTTCCGGCCTGTTCCTTATAGTAGTTCCCTCAAGGAAAATTGTGTCGGCGCAACCTGTTTGCTACCGATGACAATCAACAGCAAACGGAACGGCGGAGTTCTTTCGAATGGAAAAGTCTGAACTGATGCGTGGAATGATCACTCGATCTTCGCTGCTGTTGTTGCTGTTTGTTTTGTCGGGATGCTCGATATTGTTTCCCGAGCCGCCACCGCCGGTGACGACCACGATTCCCGAAATCGAGCCAGAACCCGTCGCTGTAGCGGAGCCAGTCCTGCCGGTGGAGCCTGCACCGATTGTCGTGCCGGAACCAGTTGTTCCGTCGCCGCCACCACCGCTGGAGCCAATCGTTGAGCTTGTTGCCGTGGTTCTGAGCGACCGCATGCCTGCCTATTCTGATGTAGCAAACGCTCTTGGTCAGCACTTGAAAAACTACGAGGTATACGATCTCAGTGATCGCAGCCGAACGCCGAAGGAAGCATTCGCCTCAATCGCGGAGTCCGGCGCCAGCGCCGTTATCGCGATTGGTATGCCGGCAGCCAGGGCCGCCAAGCGGTTCGCTACCGCGCCGGTCGTGTTCAGCCAGGTTTTCAATTTTGGTGATAATGATCTGTTGTCAGAAAGTGTAAAGGGCGTTGCCGTATTGCCGCCGATTGAATTACAAATAGATGCCTGGCGAAAGCTGAACCCCGGTCTCAGAAACGTTGGCGCGATCATTGGCGCAGGACATGATGAATTGATCGCCGAGGCCGAATTAGCGATGGCGGCAGAGGGCATCAAGTTTCACTACGCAATTGCAAGCTCTGACCGGGAGACGCTCTACCTGTTCAACCGCCTGACCAGGGATATAGATGGTTTTTTGCTGTTTCCCGACAACAGGATTCTGAGTCGCACAGTCCTTGACGAAATGATGGATTACGCATCTCAACATCGGGTCCAGGTTGCCGTGTTCAATGAATCACTGCTCAGCCACGGCGCTTTATTCAGCGCGAGCGCAGTTCCAACAGACATTGCTTCGACAATCGTCGTCGTTCTGGATTCGTTCCTAAACGAAAACGCACAGTCACTACCTCCGGTCAGCAAGTTAACGGCTATCGAAATCAAGACCAATCCCGACCTGATTCTGTCGTTTGGCCTCGAAGTCGATCAGTCAAATGTTGATGTTTCTGTGGCGGACGTCAAATGAAAATGTGGTTCAACACGCTTTTTGGTGTGGGAACAGATGTAATCGCATCCTTGCGTCCGGCGCGAGGCAAAGGCAAACGTGTCCTGATTAACGAAATTCTTTCGTTGCAAATAATTATTACGGCGATTATCGGTACATTGGCAATTGCCGGTTTGTACTGGGGTGGCCAGTGGGTCCTGCAAGATAACTACAGTCGTTGGGCGATGCAGTGGACAGAGGAACTTAACGAACTCGGTGCGCCACTGTACCTGCCGGATGACAACGAAGTCATGCTGCGGCTTGAAAGTTTTGTTGATAAATACCCGGAAATTGATCGGGTCAATTACTATCGGAAAAATGGCTCAATCCTGTTCTCTCTGGAGAACGGCACGGATACGGCTCAGGAAGCGGCAGGATTGGATGAAAGTGAGCTCGGGGAGTTGGGCCAGCTTGTTGGCGCTGAGGCGCCGTACCAGGTAAACAGTCGCTTCATGAACGCCCGGGCGTTCCAGATTCTTGCTCCGGTGTGGACCGAATCGATCACCAGTGATGGTCTCTTTGATTTCGACCTCGTGGCGGATCCATCAAACAGATCTGTAGAACTGGTTGGATTTGTCGGGCTTGAACTGGACTTCTCTCTTTTTCATGATCGGCTTTTATTCAATATCAAGATTGCCGTCAGCATTCTGCTGTTATTGCTGATCGGTTCCGGGTTTCTCGGGCGAAGATACCTGCAACGCGCATTGACTGCGCTTTCTGATTTGCAGCAGCCGATATCAGAGTTGGCGAAAGGAAACCTGGCAGTTGAGTTCAAGCCTGCCGAACATCGCGAAATCTCAGAGATCGTCGAGGCGCTGGAGTCGACGGCATCGGCGCTTGGAGAGCGTGATGCAAGGCTTCTTCGGCTGGCTAACCATGATGTGCTTACCGGCCTATTCAATCGTCGTCGCCTGGTCGAAGAACTGAAAAAGGAAATCGACAACGTAACTGTCAACGAGTTTACAAGTGCGCTGTTGTTTATCGATCTGGATCAATTTAAGTATGTAAACGATACCTGTGGACATCCGGCTGGAGATCGTTTGATAAGAAAGGTTGCGGACCAACTGACAAGGACAACGGAAGGCCACGGAATTGTCGCCCGATTTGGTGGTGATGAGTTTGCCGTACTCGTCAGTGGCTCAAGGAAACGCAAGGCCAGGGAGCTGGCAGAAACGATACTCGAGGATATGCGCCGCCTGGCACATGTTGAAAATGACAATGTTTTCCATGTTCATTGCAGTATCGGTATTGCAATGATTACATCAGACAAGTTCGATCATGACGAAATATTTGCTCAGGCAGATATTGCGTGTCGTGAGGCCAAGGTTAACGGTCGAAATCGATTGCAGTTTTACAACATGTCCGAACGTGAAGCCGAAAAGATGGTTGCAGACGTTGGCTGGGTCAGCAAACTTCGCGACGCAATTGATAACGATTCGTTTGTGCTTCGCTATCAGCCGATCGTACATATTGCTTCAGGGCGTATTACTCACCACGAGGTGTTGCTGAGAATGGCTGGTGAGAACGGTAAGTTGATTTCACCTGATGCCTTCCTGCCTGCGGCCGTGCGCTTTGGTCTGATGGCGGAAATCGATACCTGGATGGTCAAAAACGCAATCAGGTCACTTGCCGAGTATCGACGGGAGCGGCCTGACCTGAGATTCTCCATTAACCTGTCTGCGAATGCCTTCGAGACCGAGGACCTCACCGAGTATGTTCAGCTGCATCTGGAAAAGAACTGTGTGCCAGCGAGCTCAGTTATTTTTGAAATTACAGAAAGCCTGGCGGTGCGCCACCTCAGCTTTGTCGAACGGCAGATTGCGTCGTTGAGAAAGCTCGGTTGTGAACTCGCACTCGACGATTTTGGCACCGGCTACAGCTCATTCAGCTACTTGCAAAGACTGCCAGTTGATTACATTAAAATTGACGGTTGTTTCATCAAAGATATCGTCGATAAGCCGGTGGACCAGAAGATGATTCGCCTGATTGCCGAAATCGGCCAGGAAGCGGGCATGAAAATTATCGCGGAGTACGTGCAAAGCGGCCCGACGCTTGCGCTACTTGGCGATCTCGGCATCGATATGGCGCAAGGCTTCTACATTGGCCGACCAGCGGCTGCACCGACCCGAAAGTCGATGCCAATTCCGATCAATTTGAGCCAACGGCAGAATTCGCGAAATACGAGCGCCTGAGCGAGACCCGATAGATTGTAGTTGTTGAAACGTATCGTGGGAGCGGCTTCAGCCGCGAATGCTATGAATTGTGCGTAGGTTGAGCATTCGCGGCTGAAGCCGCTCCCACAATATTTTTTTATTCTTCCGCGACTGAAGCCGCTCCCACAAAACTCTTTTATTCTTCCGCGTCTCGGAAATCCACCGGCTCGGTCCAATCCTGTGGCTTTTTTGACTCATACACTGGCTGAAAACGATTCACAATATCGCAGAACACGTCAGTCGTTATTTCTGCATCATACGCGGCTGAGTGCGCAGAGCTTTCATCCCAGGCCATTCCTGCAGCTTTTACGGCACGGGCGAGTACTGTCTGGCCGTAGGCTACACCGCAAAGTGTCGCCGTATCGAAACAACTGAACGGATGAAACGGATTGCGTTTGATTGCATTGCGCTCAACAGCCTGGTTTAGAAAACCGAGGTCAAATGCAGCGTTGTGACCCACCAGGATTGCACGTGTGCAGCGAGTGTCGCGTACGGCGCGGCGGACTTCACGAAAAATTCTTTGCATTGCATCCCGCTCATCAATCGCGGGGCGCAGCGGATGGTGAGGATCGATACCGTTTACCGCGAGTGACGCAGGTTCCATGTTTGACCCTTCGAACGGTTTGACGTGATAGCGAATAGTTTCTCCACGCATTAGCGTGCCGTCTTCCTGCGGGTCAATAAAGACAGCCGCAATTTCAAGCAATGCATCCGTTCTGCAATTGAAACCGCCGGTTTCAACGTCAACGACAACAGGCAAAAAGCTGCGGAAACGTTCCGCAATCGAAAATGAATGGGTCACAGGATCACGTAGCCCATTGCTATTTTGCGTCACTGAGCATATTTTTCTCGATGATCAGATGCAGCGTGTAGCGCACACCAAAACCGGTAATTTCCGTTGGTATATGGGCGAGGCCGCCTTTACGACTGCAAGCGCTCAGATCCATGTGAACCCATGGAATTTTGTCGTCGACAAACTCCTGCAAAAAACTCGCTGCGAGAATATGGTCGCCGCCGCCGTTTGGCGAACACTGCATGATGTCAGCGGTGTCACTTTTCAGGTCATCGAGGAATTCCTTGCCGATAGGAAATGGCCACACTCGCTCTCCGCTTTCTTTTCCGGCTCGTTTCAGCACTGGATGCAAGTCCGCTCGATTGGTAAAAACGCCGCTATAGCGAGTCGTTACCGCAGTCATGCATGCACCGGTCAATGTAGCGTAGTCAATGATGAGGTCAGGTTTATCTTCTCCGGCCAGCACCAATGTGTCAGCAAGCGCCATGCGGCCTTCTGCATCTGTGTGAATACTTTGAATTGTCTTGCCATTCAGTGCGGTGACAACATCCTGGGACTTGTATGCATTTGGACCTGTTCTGTTTTCCGTTATGGCCAGCCAGCAGTCGACGGGTACCGGTAAGCCAAGTTTGGAGATGGTCAGCAAACTACCGACGGCGACCGCACTACCACCCATATCAATATGCATATCGAGCATAGACGTAAAAGGCTTCAGGTTCGTGCCACCCGTATCGAAAATAATTCCCTTGCCGACCAGGCTTAGCGCAGGTTTCGCAGTCTTGCTGTCCGGGCGATAGCGCAAGCGCACGATTGCAGCACTGTCATTGTCATTTCCCTGCGCTACGGCAAGAAATGCACCGGCACCCATTTTTTCCAGTTCCCGGACACCATACTTCTTGAATTCCCAGCCCTGTTGCGCTGACATTTCCTTTAGTAACTGCACGTAGCTTACGGCATCGAGCTTGTTTGCCGGCAGGGCGGTCAACCAGCGCGCGAGATTATTACCCTCTGCCTCGGCTGTTACGCGACTCAAATCGACCTTATCTTCAAGGCCGATTACTTTGATGCTTTTCAGCTTCACAGGCGGTGATTTAGACTTGAACTCGGGCAGCGCAAAAGCTGCGGCCAGGGCAGCGGCGGTTACGCGCGCAACCAACAATTCCTGCTCCTCTTTATCAAATCCGAGTACCCAGATACCGAGTATGCCAGCCTTCTCTGAGGTGGCCGCGGCGACCATTTTCCGGGCGAAAGTTAGCATCTCGAACGCATCTGACCGCGGATCAACCTTGCCGACACTAATGGTTGTCTGGCGTTTGTTGGGCAGATGCGTAGACACAGCCGGCACGCCTTGAGCGCCCTTGCGACGCAGCAATGACTGCACTTTGTTGCCCTGGGGCACCTTACGCCACAAGGGCGAGGGGACCTTCTTCGGCAGAATCAGGAGCAGCTGATCAATGCCGGTGATCACCTTGTTGCCAGGTCTTCCTGTGCTTTGGGTGATTTTCGGGATGTTGTTTTTGTATTTATCGGAAAGGAGGCTCCCCATCTGAGTATTAACCTTTTTCGCCCGGCTTGGGCCATAATGTGCGTTACAAAGAAGATGTCGCCGGACATGTAACCGGGATATTGCACCCGTAGCTGGTGCAAATGTCGGCTTGGTCCGAGCACGATTGAGCGGTGATCCTAGCAGGACACCTGACCGAATTCACGCCGTAACTCCCTGCAATGTCAGGGGCGGCATGTTTATGGACGATTTATGAGCGAATTCAGCAGATTTGACGATATTGACCCGACCGAAACGCGAGAGTGGCTGGAGTCCATTGACTCAGTCTTAGGCAAACACGGCCCGGACCGGGCGCATTTCCTGTTGAACCAGATGATTGATTTTGCGCGTCGTTCGGGCGCGTATCTGCCCTATGCGCCGAACACGGCGTACCTCAACACAATTCCCACAGGCCGCCAGCCGGAGTATCCGGGTGACAGGTCGATTGAGCGTCGAATTGAGGCCTATATCCGCTGGAACGCCATGGCGATGGTGGTACAGGCCAACCGCAAGAACACGGAATATGGCGGTCATATTTCCAGTTACGCGTCTTCGGCCACACTCTACGAAGTTGGCTTCAATCATTTCTGGCGTGCGCCGACCGAGAAGCAGGGCGGTGACATGGTGTTCATGCAGGGACATTCTTCTCCCGGGATCTATTCGCGCGCCTTCCTGGAAGGGCGGCTGAATGAGGGTCAACTAACGCGCTTTCGTCAGGAGGTCGGTGGTGACGGCTTGTCGTCTTATCCACATCCGTGGTTGATGCCGGAATTCTGGCAGTTCCCCACGGTTTCGATGGGCCTTGGGCCGATGATGGCAATTTACCAGGCGCGCTTCATGCGCTACCTGGAACATCGCGAAATGGTCGCGCCAAGCGATCGCAAGATCTGGTGTTTTCTCGGTGACGGAGAAATGGATGAGCCTGAGTCCATGGGCGCTATCACCATGCCGGTCCGCGAAGGGCTGGACAATCTCATATTCGTTGTTAATTGCAATCTGCAACGCCTGGACGGACCCGTACGTGGCAATGGCAAGATTATCCAGGAACTCGAGGCAGCATTTCGCGGTGCGGGCTGGAACGTCTTAAAAGTTATCTGGGGATCGCGCTGGGACCCATTGCTCGCGGAGGACAGGAAAGGGTTATTGCGTCGCGTGATGGAAGAATGTGTGGACGGCGAATACCAGAACTTCAAGTCCAAGGGCGGCGACTATGTCCGCGAGCATTTCTTTGGCAAGTATCCGGAGACTGCCGCCATGGTCGCCGATATGTCGGACGATGATATCTGGCGTCTCAATCGTGGTGGCCATGACCCGCGCAAGGTATATGCGGCCTACGACAACGCCGTCAATCACACCGGGCAACCGACGGTAATTCTCGCCAAGACCGTCAAAGGTTATGGCATGGGAGACGCCGGCGAAGGGCAAAATGTTGCGCATCAAGCAAAGAAACTTGATCTGGAAGCGATAAGGGATTTTCGCGATAGATTCAATATTCCGGTAGCAGACAAAGACATCGACGATCTGCCCTTTTGCAAGCCCGCGCCAGACAGTGCGGAGATCGAGTATTTACTCGAGCAGCGCAATGCGCTTGGCGGTTTCCTGCCACAACGTCGCACAAAATCCACTGCACTGCCGGTGCCGCCACTGGAACTATTCAAGACTCAACTTGAGGGAACGGGTGAGCGTGAAGCATCGACGACGATGGCGTTCGTGCGCATTATCACCACGCTGATTAAAGATAAAAAGATAGGCAAACACGTCGTGCCGATTGTTCCCGATGAGGCACGCACGTTTGGCATGGAGGGCATGTTTCGCCAGATTGGCATTTATTCTTCAAAAGGCCAGCTGTACACGCCGCAGGATGCCGATCAGCTCATGTACTACCGCGAGGATAAGAAAGGTCAGATTCTTGAGGAAGGCATTAATGAAGCGGGTGCGTTTTGTTCCTGGCTGGCGTCGGGTACGTCATACAGCAACCACGACATTCAGACGATTCCCTTTTATATCTATTACTCAATGTTCGGTTTCCAGAGGATTGGTGACTTTATCTGGGCTGGCGGTGATCTGCAGGCACGCGGATTTCTGATTGGCGGTACGGCGGGCCGGACGACGCTTGCCGGTGAGGGCCTGCAACATCAGGACGGTCATAGCCTGCTTAATGCATCGACCGTGCCTAACTGCGTGTCCTACGATCCGACTTACGCTTATGAACTCGCCGTCATCATTCAGGACGGATTGCGCCGCATGATCGGCGAGCAGGAAAACATTTTCTTTTACATCACCTGTATGAATGAAAACTATGTTCAACCGCCGATGCCGAATGGCGTCGAGGAGGGCATTCTGAAAGGAATGTACCTCTTGCAGGTGGGTGGCCAGGGTCAGATACGCGTGCAGCTCATGGGCTCCGGTACGATTTTGCGCGAGGTGCTCGCTGCGGCCGTATTACTGCATGACGATTTCGGCATACCTTCGGATATCTGGTCGGTAACCAGTTTCAACGAACTGCGGCGTGACGCGCTGGCCACGGAGCGCTGGAATCAACTGCATCCCGAAGACGAGCCACGAAAATGCTATCTCGAAAACTGTCTGGCCGACCGCAATGGTCCCTATGTTGCGGCAACTGATTACATGAAGATCGTGCCGGACCAGGTGCAACGCTGGATGCCGGGTCGCTACGTCACGCTGGGAACAGACGGTTACGGGCGCAGTGACGACCGCGATGCATTGCGGCAGTTTTTCGAGGTTGATGAACGCTATATCGCGGTGACGGCATTGAAAGCGCTGGCCGATGATGGCGCACTGGACCAGAAGACAGTCACAGAGGCGATCAGGAAATATGGAATTGATCCTGAAAAGCCTGATCCGGTAACACTCTGATGGCTGAGACAATCGATATTGTTGTCCCTGACCTGGGCGAATTTTCTGAGGTCGAGGTCATTGAAATCCTGGTCGACGTCGGCGCACAGGTTGCCGAAGAAGATGGCCTCATCACTATTGAGACCGATAAAGCTGCAATGGATGTGCCGTCGCCGGCCTTTGGCACGATCGCGGCAATCACCGTTTCAGCGGGCGATAAAGTGTCCGCTGGTCACGTTATTGGGCAAATGACTGTTGAGCATGATGCAACCGTCATCGTTCCATCTCCATTCGCTGCGGAGAAGTCGGTTGGAGAAACAACCGTCGTCGCATCGTCAGAGCAGTCGGTTGGGGAAACAACGGTTGTTGCGTCGTCAGAAAACACGGTCGCAGGCGGTCCGCAAACACTTGCGGTACCTGACCTCGGCGATTTCACGGATGTTGAAGTGATTGAAGTGCATGTATCTGCCGGCAGCGAAGTGCAGATCGACGATCCACTGGTAACGCTTGAGACGGACAAAGCGGCAATGGACGTTCCAGCAACGGCCAGCGGAAAGATCGAGTCCGTTATGGTTACCGTTGGCGACAAAGTGTCGCAGGGGTCGCCAATTGCCGTTATTGATGCAGTGGCTGTTGCGGCCGCAGTTGAGCCGCAGAAAACCGCACCCGCTGTTGCCGCGAAACCCGACGCATCGGTCGAACAGCCGCCTGCGCCTGTTGCGACGACGACTCCGGTTGCAACGGGCACCTTGCCCGCAATTGACGAGGCAGGTTTTTCCAAAGCGCATGCGGGCCCGTCAGTTCGCAAGCTTGCCCGCGAACTGGGCGTCAATCTCGTTCAGGTAAAAGCCAGCGGCCCGAAAAGTCGTGTGCTGCATGAAGACGTAAAAGCATTTGTAAAAGCGATTTTGACGGGTGCCACGGCGGCGCCCGGTGGCGGATTGCCAAAAGTGCCGAGCATTGATTTTGCGAAATTTGGTGAAATCGATCCGCAACCACTAACGCGTATCCAGAAAATATCCGGGCCACGACTACAGGCAAGCTGGATCAACGTGCCACACGTCACACAGCACGACCTGGCCGATATCACCGAACTTGAAGCAAAACGGCAGGCGCTAAAAGGGCCGGCGAAAGAGAAAGGCATTGGCCTGACGCCGCTCGCTTTTGTCATGAAGGGTTGCATCGCTGCACTTAAAGAATTTCCCAAGGTCAACGCGTCGTTGTCAGAAGATGGCACGTCGCTTGTTTACAAAAAGTACTTCCATCTTGGTTTTGCGGCGGATACCGAGAACGGGCTGATGGTGCCGGTCATCCGTGATGCGGACAAGATGGACGTCTATGAACTCGCAAGCGAACTTGGCAATTTATCCGCGCTGGCGCGCGACGGTAAGCTCAAGGTAACCCAGTTACAAGGTGCGTGTTTTACAGTTTCCAGCCTTGGCGGCATCGGCGGTACGGCATTCACACCGATTGTGAATGCGCCCGAAGTGGCGATCCTTGGCGTATCTAGATCGTCCATTCAGCCGGTATGGGATGGCGAGCAATTCGCGCCTCGGCTCATGTTGCCATTATCTTTCTCCTATGATCATCGTGTCATCGATGGCGCTTACGCAGTTCGCTTCACTACCTTCCTGAGCAAAACGCTATCCGATGTCGATGGCCTGTTAGAGGCAGTCGTTTAGTGGCGGAGAAAATTGAACTGATCGTGCCCGATCTCGGCGACTTCGACGATGTAGAAGTCATCGAGATTCTGGTCAGCGTTGGAGACACAGTTGCCGTTGAAGATGCGCTGGTTACTCTCGAAACCGACAAAGCCGCCATGGATGTGCCCGCAACGCACGCGGGCGTCATTGTGAGTATCGAGGTTGGAACTGGCGACAAAGTGAGCGCTGGCGATAAAGTAGCCACCATTGAAGCCGTGACAGCTGAAGTAGCTGATATCGAATCCACTGCGATCATTAATCCCAAGGCATCTCTTGCAACAGCATCAGTCGAAGCGGCTGTGGCAACAGCGGACTCCGAATCAACCCACAGCGCTCAGCTTGTCGTGATAGGTTCAGGGCCGGGCGGCTATACCGCCGCTTTTCGCGCTGCCGACCTTGGTCTGCAGGTGATTTTGATAGAGCGTTACCCCGTACTCGGTGGCGTATGTCTCAATGTCGGCTGTATACCTTCCAAAGCGTTGTTGCATGCAGCAAAAGTCATCGATGAAGCTGCAGCGATGGCTGATCATGGCGTGAAATTCGGCAAGCCTGTGATTGATGCACTGGCATTACGTGGCTGGAAAAACGAAGTTGTCGGTCGCCTGACTGGCGGAATTACACAACTGGCCAAGCAACGCAAAGTGAAAGTGGTGCACGGCGTCGCGAAGTTTGCATCACCTAAACAACTTATCCTGAATAACGGCGAAACGATCGGTTTCGAGAAATGCATAATTGCAGCGGGCTCTGAAAGCACTCGCCTGCCCGGATTACCCGAAGATCCGCGGATCGTTGACTCAACAGGTGCACTGGAACTCGATCCTTTACCCGAAAGAATGCTGGTCGTCGGTGGTGGCATCATTGGTCTCGAGATGGCCTGTGTTTACAGCGCGCTGGGCACGGATGTCAGTGTTGTGGAATTGACCAATGCATTGATGCCGGGCACCGATCCAGACCTGGTCAGACCATTTCGCAAGATCGTCGACCAGCGTTATGAAAAAATTATGCTCGATACCAAAGTGACCGGGATGCAGGCGACGGTGCCGGGAATCGAAGTGTCCTTCGAAGGCAAAAATGGCCCCGGGAACGAAATATACGATCGCGTCCTGATCTCGGTCGGTCGGCGACCGAATGGTGGTCAGCTGGATTGCGAGAAAGCCGGCGTCAAGGTTGATCAACGTGGCGTTATCGAAGTCAATAAACAGATGCAGACCAATGTGCCGCACATTTTTGCCATTGGTGATCTTGTTCCCGGGCCTATGCTTGCGCACAAAGCGTCACATGAAGCCAAGGTTGCGGCAGAAGTTGCAGCCGGAGAGAAGAGCGCATTTGATGCCCGCACCATTCCATCGGTCGCCTATACAGACCCGGAAATCGCGTGGGTCGGCCTGACTGAAACGCAGGCGAAACAGGATGGCATTAAATTCGAAAAATCCCGATTCCCGTGGGCGGCCAGTGGGCGGGCATTATCCATTGGGCGTGATGAAGGTTTTACCAAGCTACTGTTCGACAAGAGCACGGGACGCGTGCTTGGTGGTGGCATCGTTGGGCCGCACGCTGGTGACCTGATCGCAGAAATCGGTTTGGCTATCGAGATGGGCGCAGATGCCGCGGATATTGGCCTCACTATTCATCCTCACCCGACATTATCGGAGACGGTGGCTTTCGCCGCCGAAGCATTCGAGGGAACGCTGACTGATCTCTACATACCAAAGAAAAAATAGTCAGCGTTTGCCCGGTGCCGAATTCAGCTAACAAACTGCTGCAGTTACTGTCAGACAACGCCAATGTATCTTTCGGCAATGCGCGAACCCTGCCGCCGGCCATTTATCACAGTCCGGAAATTCTCGACCTCGAAATAGACAGGATATTTCGCAGCGAATGGATATGCCTGGGCAGGACGGCAGAAATGCCAAAACCTGGTGACTTCATCTGTCGCGACCTAATCGATTCACCGGTATTTGCTATCAGGCAGAAGGATGGATCAGTAAAAGCGTTCGCAAACGTTTGCCGGCACAGATCCGCATGCCTGCTCAGCGGCGACGGACACGTCAGTCGCATCAGTTGCCCATACCACTCGTGGACTTATGACGTCGACGGCCGTCTTATCGGTGCGCCGTTTATGCAGGAGACAGCAGGTTTTAATGTCAATGATTACTCGTTGAATGAACTCGCCTGTGAGATCTGGGAGGGTTTTGTTTATGTCTCGTTAGGATCAAAGCCAACATCGATAGCGGAACGCTTAGGTGATTTGACGAGCCTGATCAGTGATTTTCGGATAGCTGACTACGTGCCGGTGTTTTCCGCGGAAGAAACCTGGGATACGAACTGGAAATGCCTGGTAGAGAATTTCATGGATGCTTATCACCTGCATCGCGTGCACAGGAATTCGTTTAGTAAATACGGTTCCTCCGAGGAGCACACGGAGCTATTTCCTGGTGGCGATGCTTTCGCCTATCACTACGTGCAGGACGAAGAAGGGCCACGATCTGTGCAGGCACACCCGCAGAATACGTGGTTGCAGGGTCCGGACCGGTTACGCACCTGGTTAATCAATATCTTCCCCTCGCAAACCATCCAGTTGCAGCCGGACATGCTCTGGTACTTGTCGATATTGCCGGATGGTCTGGAAAAGACACGCATTCGCTGGGCTGTATCGATTCCAGGTGAGATTCTGGATAGCGCCAGGATAAAGCAGGCACACATTGATGACGTTATGGCGCTGCTACACCGGGTAAACGGCGAAGATCGACCGATAGTAGAAAGTGTATTTCAGACAACAAGGTCCCCAGATGCGACACAGGGTCCGCTGTCCTACCTTGAACGAAATGTATGGGATTTCGGACGATATCTAAACAGGAAATTGAACCTGTAGGAGCCCGCCCAGCGGGCGAGTTCGCCATGGCCGATGGTGGCGGGTGACTTCGTTTTAGCGGGTGTGGTGGGTTGGTGTTTTGCAAACATTTAAGGGCATGTTGAAAACATGCCCTTAAATGTTTGTCGCCCGTGCCGGTAGATCGTGAATCTCCGGATTTGAGAACGTGTATCTATCGTACGGCGGGCTCCTACGGGGTCACGCTACAATTTTTGGGCTTCGAATTGGATGGGTTGGCTACAATTGTTGAGAGTGCCAGTTGCATCGACTCTAACTGAAATCAATGCTCAGATTTCAGGTGTTGGACACTGATGGCACATCCGGATAAATTTCATTCAGCGGAACTGACCGGCCCCCTTCCTGCACAACCCGGCAATGAAGCCGCTTCAACTGGCGTGGCTCACGCACGCCGCAGGAGTGGGCAATGATGCCGATTTCCTTGTGCATGCTCTCTGAGTAATGCCGAACGCGCTCTGCTTTGTCTTTGACTACCAGGCCGCGTTGCAGATCCTTCTTGTGCGTCGCAATTCCCGTCGGGCAGGTGTTCTTGTTGCATTGCAGAGCCTGAACACAGCCCAGCGAAAACATGAATCCGCGTGCAGAGTTAATGAAGTCGGCACCGACACACAATGCCCATGCTGCTTCTGCCGGCGTAATAAGCTTGCCGCTCGCGATTACGTGCATTCGATCGTCGAGCCCATGCTTGTTAATTATGTCGACTACCAGCGGCAGACTTTCTTTTATTGGTAAACCTACGCAATCCATCAGGCTCATCGGCGCAGCGCCGGTGCCACCGTCACCGCTGTCGACGGTAATAAAGTCGGGCGCGCTTTCGACGCCACGCTGTAAGACCAATTCGAACAGTTCGTCCAGCCACCCGTATGCGCCAATGACGGACTTGAACCCAACCGGTAGCCCGGTCACCTCGCGAACGTGATTGATCATATCCAGCAGTTCTTCTGCCGAGTCAATTTCCGGGTGGCGATTCGGACTGATGGAATCTTCGCCGGCAGGAATGCCACGAATTTTGGCGATCTCCTTTGTGACCTTCGCGCCAGGCAGAATACCGCCCTTGCCAGGTTTGGCGCCCTGACTGAGCTTGATCTCTATCATTTTTACCTGGTCGTGTGCGGCGACTTCTTTGAGTTTCTCGTCACTCAGGCTGCCATCTTTATCGCGTACGCCATATTTGGCGGTGCCGATCTGGAAGACAATGTCGGCGCCGCCTTCGAGGTGATACGGAGACAATCCGCCCTCACCGGTGTTCATCCAGTTGCCGGCCATTGCCGAGCCTTTAGACAATGCCAGCACCGCGGGTTTTGAGATGGCGCCGAAACTCATCGCAGATACGTTGTATATCGAATTGGTTGTGTATGGCTCACGCGCGTATGGGCCGATTGTTTTCGCCGAGGCCGGTGCAATGTCATTCTCGAGGACGGGGTAGGGGCAATTGACGAAAATCATCGTGCCGGTCGGCCGCAGGTCGCGAGTGGAACCGAAAGCGATGGTGTTGTCGATGCCTTTTGCGGCGCGGTAGACCCAGGATCTTTGCGCCCGGTTAAAAGGCATTTCCTCACGGTCCTGCGCGAAAAAATACTGTCGAAAGTATTCGCCGAGATTTTCGAAAAAGTAGCGAAAACGGCCAATGACGGGGAAGTTGCGCCGAATTGCACTGTGCGTCTGGCTTACATCGATTATATACATGACGATAACGGCCAGCAGGCCGAGCCCAAGGATCAGTACCAGGACTGCGGACATTATTTGCACGACGTTGATCGCGCTCAGGAAGGATTCCTGCATGATCGATACCCCCAAAATGTATCAAGATGAGGGCCGGTCTATGGGCCCTGCGGTTTTCTATTCTAGTCTGATTATCTGGCCGGTGAGCTTTCGCCCGCTGGGCGGGCTCCTACAATACCAATTAGCAATGTAGGAGCCCGCCCAGCGGGCGAATAGTATCAGAGCGTATTTTTCGCAAAACGATCAGCAATCAACTGATCAACACTCAACTTACCCGAGCCAATAAAGAACAACGCCAACAGCATCACGAAGTAGGTTGCTGCCCATTCAATGCCATTGTTTGAAACCACAAAATTACCCGTCTCTGTCAACCAGTCGTAATTGCCATGCTCACGCAGCACGTCTTTCGCTTTACTAAGCCGATCAATTGCGCCATCGGCGTTAGCGTTTGCCCACGGGCTCATTGGATCCGCGATCGCCTGCCAGCCGTTATGCCCATGGACTTTAAAAATAGCGATTAACATAGTGAACATGAGCGGAATCGCGAACCAGCGCGTTCCCAGACCGACTACCAGTGCGGCTGCGCCGAGTATTTCGGTGCCGGTTGCAAGACCGGCCATGAGCGTGGGCAGTGGCAGACCAAGCCCCCAGTCCGGGTTGCCAAACCAGGCGGCAGTATCCTCAAAACTATTGAATTTGTTTTTGCCGGCAAACCAGAACACCGGTGCCAGGTAGAGCCGCAATGCGAGTGGTCCAAGAAAGTCGACTGCACGCGTCGAATCAAGCAAACTCTGCATTCGTTTCAAAAAGTCCATCACCTGTACTCCAAGTCGTCATTAGAAAAATGTGCTACGTAATAGCCCTCTTATCAAACGACCCGGGATTCGGTCTTTTTATTTCCGAACGCCAAGAAGAATTTCTGCACGTCGCATATCCTCCATTGCAGATGCGCCATGAGTGACGAGTGCCTCGACATCCGGATAACTGATTTCCTGCGCCAGATCTTGCAGCAAGTCGCGTCCTGATTCAGAGTCGTTCGACTCGATGAGTTCGAGCAGGCGTGCGGTCACCGGATTCAACTCCATGAAGTCCATGTCTTCATTTGCCTTTCGGCAAATAGCGAGGAAGGTCGGTTGTTCGCCGGGCTCCTGCGGTTGAAATTTGGTCGTTATGCGGTGCACCGGGAATTGGTACGCATAAGTCCAGGCGAGTTTCGACTTGACCGGGATTCCAGCGAGGAGGTCGCCCTCCAGGTCCACCTGTACGTCTGCATTGGTCTCCTGGGAAACTGACAGCGCCAGTTCTACCCATTCGTAATGCGCAAGTTCGATCAGGAACGGGAAATCGTCATCCTGCAATTCATACGCGGTTTGCAAAAAAACCAGGAATTCCTGTGGAATCTCCAGGAAGTAAGGTGTCTGTGCCTGGTGACTAACCATGAACTGACGAACTATCGCGCGCCATTTTTCCGCATCGTGCAGTTTCTTAAGAACCGGAAAAGTCTGGCTCAGCAAGCTGTGCAGGTTGTTGAAAAACAGCTCTCTGTATATGGCCATGCGCCGGTCTTCAACGTCATCCGGCGCGGGGTTATGTTCCGGGTCACGAATGTGTGCCGCGAACGCATATTGTTTTTTCTGAAAATCGGGTAGCTCAACCACCTACCGGCTCCGCATGTTTTGTCGCGACTGTGGTGACGCTGTCCTGTAGTGATTTGATTTGTGATACTTCACGCAACAGCTCTTTCATCGGTGGAAAGTTGAAGTCGCGTTCAAGTAACGTCGGCACCGGGCCGAAATGTTCGTAAGCTTCAGTGAGAAGTTGCCACGACTGATCATCCACTGCAGAGCCGTGTGTATCTATGCGCAAATCTTGGGCTTCAACATAGTGACCGGCAAGGTGGAAATACTTGACCCGGTCTTTCGGCATCGCAAGCATGAATTCGCGTGCGTCGTACTTATGATTGATGCTGTTGACAACGATGTTATTGATGTCGAGCAGTAAGTCACAATCTGCTTCTTCAAGGACTGCCTTCATAAACTCAGTTTCGGTCAGCGATGAATCTGTCGGTGTGTAGTAAGAGACGTTCTCGACGGCCATGCGTTGTTCGAGTATATCCTGGGCGCGGCGAATGCGTTTAGCGACATATTTTACCGCATCGTCCGTAAACGGGATTGGCATCAGGTCATAAAGCTGGCCGTCATCACCACAATAACTCAAGTGCTCGGAATAAAATTTGATGCCGTGCTCTTTCATGAAAGCCTTGATGTCGAACAGCAAAGATTCATTGAGTGGCGAGGGTGCGCCGATGCTTAGCGAAAGACCGTGCAGCAATATCGGGTAGCGTTCTGCAAAAAAGCGAAATTTCTGACCGAGGCGGCCGCCGACATTGATCCAGTTTTCCGGTGCGACTTCCATGAAATCGACTTCGGATGGCGGGTCGGCCATCATTTTGTCCATCAAGGCGCGGCGCAGGCCAAGGCCGGCACCGGTTACCGGGTATTGTTGAGGTTGCTTCAGCATTTCGCTCTCTATAACGGGTCGCTAAATTAGACCAAGTTGGTGGCAATAATATTACAGGAATATGGCGCGTAAGCAGGCATTCGCGGCTGAAGCCGCTCCCACAACTGGCCGCGGGTTTGGCGTGCACTAGTGGACCTTGCGGAAATCTGTGGGAGCGGCTTCAGCCGCGAATAACGGTGACTTACAGTCTATTGCCTCAAGAAACCCAAAATATTGCTTCCATCAAAGACCTCTAAGCCTTTCCAGATATTTCTGCTCATCCGGTGGTGCATTCTGCCCCTGCGCCTCCCACAGCGCCTGCGCAAGGCAATCGACCATTTTGTGCTCAGCTACGTGGGGGTCACCAGCTTTCGCTGCCAGGTCTTTGAAGACTGCAGCAATTCCCGGGGGACGATTCGTAGACACCTGATCCCGAATCGCGAGATGCAGGCCCATATGCAGGAATGGATTGGTCTTCCCATCCTCCGGTGTAAATGATTCCTCGAGCGCATCCGGAGTCAGCATCGCCTGGTATTCCGGATGGTCGCTAACAACTTGCGCGATCTGTGCTTCAAGTGGCGACACGATTTCACCCGCCTCAGACTTGCGCCACGCGTCGACATACATCTGCCGCAGTTCCTGACGGTTCTCACCAAAAATCAACTCGTATCTCCTGGTATCTTGTCTCGATATTCACACAAATCACGAATTACACACTGGGGACAATCCGGTTTTCTTGCCTTGCAGGTGTAACGGCCATGCAGGATCAGCCAGTGATGCGCATCTTGGCGAAACTCTTCAGGCGTTAACCGGGTAAGTCGCTTCTCAACTTCGAGCGGCGTTTTACCCTTGCCGAGCCCGGTGCGGTTCGCGACGCGAAAAATATGCGTGTCCACAGCGATGGTGGGTTCGCCAAATGCTGTATTCAAAACGACGTTCGCCGTTTTTCGGCCAACACCTGGCAGTGACTCGAGTTCTTCTCGTGTTCGCGGTACTTCACCATCGAATTGCTCGAGCAAAATTCGACAGGTCTTGATGATGTTTTCTGCTTTGCCGTTATAGAGTCCAATTGTCCTGATGAACGTCTTCAGTTTCTTAACGCCAAGATCGAGTATGGCTTGTGGCGTATTGGCGACCGGGTAGAGCTTGCTCGTCGCCTTGTTAACGCCTATATCAGTCGCCTGCGCTGAAAGAATGACTGAGATCAGTAGCTCGAACGAATCGATATAGTTGAGTTCGGTTTCCGGCTTTGGGATTTTTTCTCGCAGGCGGGAGTAAATCTCTGTACGAATGTCCTTGTTCAAGTTGCTATCCGCTTAGCGAAGATGGCGCGCAGAAACAGATCGATTGGTTTTTTGCTTGCGGCGGTCGAGCGCGTTTTTCCCGGCAACGAATAAAGCGAGGCTTATAAATGCGCCTGGCGGCAAAATGGCCAGTAAGAACCCGCCATCAACGATTACGAGGCCACTCATCGGCTCGCCGCCAAACAGCATGTCGAGCCGTGATAAGACAGACCCACGACCGATGAGCTCACGAAATGCACCTATTGCACACAACAGTAGTGCAAAGCCACTGCCCATCGCGATGCCATCTACAAAACTGGCGCCGACGGAATTGCGTGAGGCGAATACTTCAGCGCGAGCGACGATCGCACAATTGGTAACGATCAACGGTATGAATATTCCCAACGATCTGCCAAGGTCCGGAAAATAAGCCAAAACAATTAGCTCGATAGCCGTGACAAGGCTGGCAATAATCAGAACATACATCGGAATTCGGATTTCCGGCCTGATCCAACGTCTTGTGGCTGAGACAAGGACATTGGAAAACGTCAAGACTAAAAGTGTCGCAAGTCCCAGCCCTAACCCATTGACGAAAGTTGTCGTAACGGCAAGCAGTGGGCAAAGACCCAATAACTGCACCAACCCGGGATTGTCAGCCCAGATGCCTGATCGCAGTTTGCTGGTGATGCCTGCTTCGCTCATGAGTCTTTGTCGCCAGTGTCCGCGAATACCTTTTCGCGATTTGCTTCAAAGTATAACAAGGTCGCTTTGATAGCTTTGATTACGGAGCGTGGTGTTATCGATGCCCCGGTTAGCTGATCATAAACGCCAGCGTCACGTTTTATCGACCACAATTCCCTGCCCGGGTCAGCAAGAGATCGTTTACGGAATTGTTCGATCCAGTCTGATTTCGACGATTCAATCAGGTCGCCAAGCCCGGGTGTCTCGCGATGCTCAAGCACGCGCACTCCGGATATCTCTCCATTTGCAGCGATACCGACCAACAATTTGATGGGTCCGGTGAATCCATCTTTTGCCGTGACAATAAAAAGCGCGGCAACTGGCGCGCCATCTGCGTATACACGGTAGACCGTTACGGGCTTGCCGCCCGGCAATTCATGTGGTGGCTCAATTATCACGGTTGATTCCGACAATTTGCCGTCGTATTCGAGACCCGCTAGTACCGGCTTCAGACTTTGTTCCAGGTACGCTTGCGCGTTGGCGGCAATTCGTGGCGCGGTTGTGCTGTGAGTGATCGCAACGAGTGCGGTGCAGATTGCAGCGAGTACCGCCAATATCACACCACTGGCCCAGACTGGTGGCTTTTTGCTGTCGTTCATTGCGCTTTCCCGCGGCCGGCTTTTTGGTGGCCAACGATGCGCGGCATTGTCAGGTAATCAATTGCCGGCGTCGCCATGTTCATTAGCAACACGGCAAATGCGACTCCGTCGGCGTAACTGCCCCATTCGCGGATCGCATAAATAAGGAATCCGATGCCAAATCCATACACCAGCCTGCCTTTTACGCTGGTTGCCGCAGAAACGGGGTCGGTGGCAATGAAAAACGCACACAAAATGGTACCGCCGCTAAAGAGATGGAAGCCAGGGCTGGGGTGGAGGCCGCTCGAGAGGAAATACATCAGTCCGGAGGGGATCAGTAATCCAGCAAATACGGCAACCGGAATATGCCAGCGTATGATTTTTCGCAGCAGCAGCCAGGCACCACCAATCGCTGTGAAATTGCCTATCCACTCCCAACCGCGACCACCGAAATCGCCCATTGCCGGGTACATACGTAACTCGTCGAACGTACGCATGTCGTTCAGGCCCGCTTTGACGATATCAAGCGGCGTCGCGCGACTAATTGCATCAAAGCTTAAGTATTCGGGAAAGGTGCCGGTGAGTGTGTAGCGCGCGGTCTCGGCAATCGTCATGAAGTGATAGTCGATGTCGCCCATGCGCGCCGCTGTCCACAGATTCATGTCCATCGGAAAGGCAATGAGTACGACAACATAGCCGGCCATCGCTGGATTAAAAATGTTGTAACCAAGACCGCCGTAAAGATGTTTTGCGACTACGATACCGAACAAGGCCGCGGTTGCCGTCACCCACCACGGTGTCAATGCTGGCATGGCAAAGGCCAGCAATGTTGCAGTAACCAGCGCGCTGTAATCCATCAGGGTTGATTCGATGGGTTTGCCGCGCAGGCGTAGCATCGCAGCCTCGCCGGCGACACAAAAAACGCCGGCGACAATCAGGTTGAAGATGAAGCCCGAACCGAAGTACCAGACATAGGCCAGCGCCGCCGGAATCAAGGCGTACAGCACCTGGCGCATGATCGAGGCAACGTCAGTCGAGGGCGTTACAAAAGGCGCATCGCGGCGTTCAAATTCCATCAGGTGTCGTCCGTCTTTTTCTTATCTTTTGCTTTTTGCCGCTGCATGATTTCGTCGATTGCAGCCGGGCCCGCTTTGATAGCTGCATCCTTTTGTTGCGCGAGTTCCTGATCGCGACTTTGCTGCTCCTGTTCCATACGCTCGTTGCGTGATTCGAATCGAAGCCTGGCCCGTTCTGCACGTGCTTTTTCGTCAGCCAGTTCCCTGATTCGGGCTTTCGCATTGCGAAAATCTGCAGTCAACGGAATGTGACTGGGACAAACCAGGTCACAGCAACCACATTCTATGCAATCAATGAGTCCATGTGAGCGCATCTTTGCTTCGTTATCTGCACACGTGTACCAGAATAATTGTTGTGGCAGCAGCCGAACTGGACAAACGACGGCGCATTCGCCACAACGAATGCAGGGTTGCTCAGTACCTATCGGACTGGCATCCGACAGCACCAGGACACAATTGGTTGCCTTAACAAGTGGCACACGATCGGTCGTAACCGACTTTCCCGTCATTGGCCCGCCGATTATCAATCGCTCGGCGCTGTCGTTGTAGCCGCCACTGAATTCGATGACATCTGCGACCGTAGTACCGATTCGCGCCAACACGTTAACCGGTGATTTGATGCCGGGACCGGTTACGGTCGTGACCCTGGATATGAGTGGCTCGCCTTCACAAATCCAGCGATAGATAGCGGCAGCGGTGCCTACGTTTTGCACAACACAACCGACGTCAGTAGGTAGCCCGCCACTTGGGACTTCCAGGTTGGTAACCAGTTGTACGAGTTGATCTTCACCACCAGATGGATAAATTGTCGGCACTTGTTTAAGCACTATCCGGTCGTCGTTGAGCTCACCCATGGCGCTACCGATTTCTCTGAGCGCTTCGGGCTTGTCACTTTCGATAACGACATAGCATTGTGTCACCCCCAGTGCGTGCATCAGGATTTGTGCGCCCCCAAGTACCTCCGCAGCCTGTTCGCGCATCAATAAATCATCGCAACTGATGTAGGACTCACACTCGACGCCGTTCAGTATCAGGTACTGGAGCGGCATAGTGTTCGCCTGCATGAGTTTCTGGCCGGTTGGAAAAACCGCACCGCCGAGACCAACAATCCCGCCTTGCGTAATTTTCCCCAGCAAAACACCTGGTTCGAGCGTGTTGTATGGCTCGAGTGGCTGCGTGAACTCAACTGCCTGATCGTCGCCGTCGCATTCGATCACAATGCAGGGTGCAGTTTCGCCAAAACGCCGCGATACTGGCCACGGTTCGATGGCAACAACTTTGCCCGATGACGATGCATGAATGGGTGCACTGAGTGAACCGTAGGGCTCAGCTAAAAGTTGTCCTTTCAACACGTATTCGCCTATGCCAACGACCGGGTGAGCCGCTTCGCCAACATGTTGGGCGATAGGCAGCACCAACTGGTCCGGGACAGGTACTTTTTGAATTTCCTGCGACGTTGATATCGATTTTTCACCGGGAAGACGCAGGCCACCGTGCAGTGTTCCCAGGTCATATGTTGGTGCGCTCACGTCACCGCTTCCATACGAATGCAGTCGACGGGGCAGGGTGGCAGGCACAATTCACAACCGGTGCATTCCGCTGTAATTATTGTGTGCATTAATTGATGTGCACCAACAATGGCATCGACCGGGCAGGCATCCCTGCAGCGCGTACACCCAATGCACAGTGACTCTTCAATAAATGCGACGCTTTCGCATTGTGCAGTAGCGTCGGCCAGCGGCTGTACGTCCCGACCCAGCAAAGTGGCGAGCCGTTGTACGGTTTCTTCACCACCTGGCGGGCAAAGGTTTATCTGCGCAGCACCACTGACGATGGCGGCAGCATAAGGACGGCACCCAGGGTAGCCACATTGCGCACACTGGGTCTGTGGTAACAGGTCATTCACCTGTTCGATGATTTTCTTGTTGTCGCCGGGCAATTTTCTTGATGCCACGCCCAACACCAGTCCGGCGATCAGGGCGATTCCTGTAATAATCAAAACGGCAGTGATGATGGCTACAATCATTTCCGGTCATATTCTCGCCATGCCGGAGAAACCCATAAACGCCAGCGACATGATGCCGGCTGTCATGAGGGCTATGGCTGTGCCGCGAAACGGGCGCGGAATGTCGGCTGCGTCCAGTCGCTCGCGAACTGCTGCAAATAACACGAGGACAAGTGCGAAGCCGATAGCAGCACCAAAGCCATAAAAAACGGACTGCATAAATCCCTTCGCCTGCTGGACATTCAATAATGCGACGCCCAGCACGGCACAATTGGTGGCGATCAACGGGATGAATATGCCGAGCACCTGGTCGAGCAGTGGACTCAGGCGACGCACCATGATTTCGGTGAACTGGACGCTGGCGGCAATGACCAGGATGAAACTGATCGTTTTCAGGTATTCGAGCTGCAATGGCAGAAGAACATACTGGTGCAACAAATAGCTGATGGCAGAGGAAAGCGTAAGGACAAAAGCTGTTGCCAGTGACATACCGAAAGCAGCCTCGAGATTTCTCGAAACGCCCATGAACGGGCACAGCCCCAGGAACCTGACCAACACGAAGTTGTTGACCAGAACGGTGCCAACCAGGATAAGAATCATGTCTGTCATGTCTGGCCCGAATGTTTCATGAGTGGGCGCGATGCGCCGGTACAGGAAGCGACAGCCCGGCAGGCGTTAACTGCGACGCTACTACATAAGCTGACGATTGCTGAACCAATTGAATAATCTGCTATTTTCCTTCTTCGAAGCCGACACTCATGAATTATTCGGGCTGAGTGTATTGTAGAAGGTGTGACTGCTTATGACACCCTGTAGGAGCGGCATCTTGCCGCGATTAACATCAATCGCGGCAAGATGCCGCTCCTGCGAGACAGGGTCTGACCGACCGTACCTATTTAATGCGCATCCCCGGTTTTGCACCTGAGTCAGCTGATAACAGGAATATATCCTCGCCGCCCGGGCCTGCAGCAAGGACCATGCCTGCAGAGGTTCCAAAGCGCATTTTTCTGGGTTTTAGATTGGCGACGGCGACAACAAGCCTGCCTTCGAGCGCTGCAGGCTCATAGGCGGCTTTAATACCGGCGAAAACGACCCGTGATTCATCGCCGAGATCGAGCGTCAACTGCAACAGTTTGTCGGCACCTTCCACAGGCTCCGCTTTATCGATTCGTGCCACGCGCAGATCAACCTTTTCAAAATCGCCGATCTCAATTTCTTTCGAAGAAGATTCGGCAGGCGCGGTGCCATCCACTTCTTTGGATTGTTCTACCATCTTTTCAACCTGTGCTGTTTCGACTCTTGTCAGGAGCGGCTTGTAGCGATTTATCGAATGAGCGAGCAGCGGTTCAGCAATTGCTGACCAGTTCCACGGCTCCTCGTTAAACAATTCCTGGGATTTCGTCGCCAATGATGGAATCACCGGCGTGAGATATATCATCAGCGCGCGGAACATATTCAGACCCTGGGTGCAAACGGCCTGTACGCCGTCAGCCTGGGACTCATCCTTCACCATCACCCACGGTTTTTTCTGTTCTATGTAACGATTGGCCTGATCCGCAAGCGCCATAATGACGCGCATTGCTTTTGAATACTCGCGCCGTTCATAGTGATTTGCGATTGTCTCGCTTGCTGCGGTGAATTCCGCAAACAATTCAGGATCTTCCAGTGAGTCGCCAAGTTGTCCGTCGAAACGTTTGCTGATGAATCCCGCACAGCGGCTGGCAATATTTACCAGCTTGCCGACCAGGTCGGAATTTACTCGTGCAGTGAAGTCATCCAGATTTAAATCTATATCGTCCATGCCCGATCCAAGCTTCGCCGCGTAGTAATAGCGCAGATAATTAGGATCGAGGTTCTGCGCGAATGTTCGCGCTTTGATGAACGTACCGCGCGACTTGGACATTTTCTTGCCGTTAACTGTCAAGAATCCGTGCGCAAAAACACTGCTTGGCTGACGAAATCCCGAACCCTCCAGCACGGCAGGCCAGAACAACGTATGGAAGTACACAATGTCCTTGCCAATAAAGTGATAAGCCTCAGTATCGTGGCCTGGCATCCAGTACTCATCGAAATCGAGTTCGTCCGATACATTGCAAAGCTGCAGGAAGCTTGCGAGATAACCAATCGGAGCATCCAGCCAGACATAGAAATACTTGTCGTCCGTACCGGGGATGCGAAAGCCGAAATACGGTGCGTCCCTGGAAATATCCCAATCCTGGAGTCCCGCTTCGAACCATTCTTCGAGTTTGCTGGTGATGTGTTGATGAAGATCTGCTTTCTTCATCCATAGTCGCAGACGCTCTTCAAATGCGCTAAGCCGGAAAAAATAATGTTCTGACTCTCGCCATACCGGCGCGGTCCCGGAAAGTACAGATACCGGATCGATCAGGTCATTTGGTGTGTAAGTAGCGCCACAAATCTCACAGGCGTCGCCGTATTGATCCTCACTTTTGCATCGTGGGCAGGTGCCACGAACAAATCGATCAGGGAGAAACATCTTTTCCTGTTCGTCGAAGGCCTGTTCAATTGTTTTGGTGTAAATATAGTCTGCATCGCTAAGCGCCGTAAAAATACGGCAGACCAATTCTTCATTTTCAGCCGAATGTGTCGTATGGAAATTATCAAACGCAATGTCAAAGGCCTTCAAGTCTTCATGCTGTTCTTTTGCAACGCGTTCCACGAGTTCTTCCGGCGTTATATCTTCCTCTCGCGCCTTGAGCATGATCGGCGTGCCGTGAGCATCTGCGGCACTGACATAGGTGCACTGGTGGCCACGCAATTTTTGAAACCTGGCCCAGATGTCCGACTGTATGTATTCGACCAGGTGGCCCATGTGTATGTAACCGTTTGCGTACGGCAGGGCACTGGAAACCATGATTTTTCGGGCTTTTGAGGTCATCTTTCTACTTAGGCGGGGCAAATCCCATTATTGCGGCGAATTATGCCACGCTGCAATTAAAATCGTTGGAATTTAGCTTGAGAATCGCGGCATCTTGCCGCGATTTTCCAAGATGGCACCGAATTAGAAAGCGGGGTCGAACCGAGGTTTTTTTCGGAAAAACCTCGGTTCGACCCCGCTTTTCGCTTGCGTTCGTTGGTGGCCTATTTATCGTCTTTGACAGACTGGAACTTGCTCTTGTTATTGGATTGCTGGTAGGCGTCTTTGCCGGCAACGAACTTGCGTTCCACCAGGTCCATCAGGGCGTTGTCCATGGTCTGCATGCCAATGCCGCCACCACTTTGCATTGCTGTTTCAAGTTGATCCAGCTTTCCCTGGCGAATCATGTTGGCAACAGCTGAAGTATTGACGAGAATTTCCAGTGCTGCGATGCGGCCGGGTTTGCCTTTTGTTGGCAACAATTGTTGCGAAACAACGCCACGTAGTGAGGTCGAGATCATCGTGCGGATGTGACCTTGTTTGTCTGCCGGAAACGAATTCACAATTCGATCGACTGTCTGGGCGGCACCGTTTGTATGCAATGTTCCCATTACCAGGATGCCCATTTCAGCTGCGGTTACAGCAATACTGATCGTTTCAAGATCTCTGAGCTCACCGACCAGGATTACATCCGGGTCCTCGCGAAGTGCGGAGTGCAGCGCAGCGGCGAATGATTTGGTGTGCAGACCGACTTCGCGTTGGCTGATCAGGCACCCTTTACGTTTGTGCACGAATTCGATCGGATCCTCAATGGTCAGGATATGGCCTTTGAGTCGCTTGTTTATGGAGTCGACCATAGCTGCGAGTGTTGTCGACTTGCCGGACCCGGTCTTGCCCGTGACCAGAATCATTCCCTGTGTTTGTTTGCACAGGTTGTGCACCACCTCGGGCATATTGAGTTCTTCAAGCGATAATGCCGTCGAGGGAATGGCGCGGAAAACTGCGCCAACGCCGTTGAGATGACGCATAACGTTAACCCGAAATCGCGATACGTCGGGAATCTCGTAGGCGAAATCGACGGCGTCAAAGGTTTCGAAATCACGTTGCATAGCACCGGTCATAATTTCGTACATCGCTTCTTTGACAAAATCAGTGGTAAGTTTCTCGGGGCTGAGAACTGTCAGCGAGCCATGAACACGGGCGCGCGGTGGATCGCCGGAAATAAAATGCAGGTCAGAGCTGCTCTTGCTCAGCGCGTCCTGGAGGAATTGATCAATCTTGTTCAATACCGTTAACCCTGCTCGTCTGAGTCCAGTGTCGGCAAAATTGCCGAATCTGTGACGAATCGCTGGAAGCGCTTTTTGTCCAGCGCATAGCGGAACGCATCGTCGGGGTCGACCTCTTTCGCTTCAATCGCCTCCAGCAACGCCTGGTCCATCATTTGCATGCCGACATCCTTGCCGGTTTGCAGTTGTGCCGGGATCTGGTGCGATTGATCATTCGTAATGAGCTTTGAAATGGCCCGGTTGTTAACAAGGATCTCGAGAACAGCTTTTCGGCCACGACCATCAGGTGTCTTTACGAGTACCTGCGTAACAACAGCTTTCAAACTTTGTGCAAGGAAACTCTTGGTTTGTTCACGCAATTCACCCGGTAAGGCGTCGATGATTCGATCAATTGTCTTTACGGCACCTGTCGTATGCAGCGTGCCGAGCACCAGGTGGCCGGTTTCTGCGGCAGTCATTGCCATGGAGATGGTCTCTGCATCGCGCAACTCACCCACCAGGATGACGTCGGGGTCTTCGCGCATCGCAGAACGTACACCATCCGCGAAACTGGTCAAATGTGTACCCAGCTCTCTTTGAATGACCTGGCTGTTTTTGCTGGGATGAACAAACTCGATTGGATCTTCGAGGCTAATAATGTTCAGGCTGCGGGTTTTGTTGAGGTGATCGATCATCGCTGCCAGCGTGGTGGACTTGCCGGTACCGGTTGAGCCGGTCACCAGTACCATTCCCTGGTGATAGTCGCAGAAGTCGCGAATCACGCTGGGCACATTCAGTTTTTCGAGTGTAGGTACTTCGTTCGGGATAAATCGAAATACTGCGCCGATACCGGAATCCTTGCGAAACAGGTTGACGCGAAAACGCCCGCCATCTTCTGCAACGTAAGAAAAATCGAGATCCTGACCCGAATAGAAATTGTCCTTTTGCGAGTCGCTAAGTACTTCAGTGAGATAGCTTTCGAGTTCTGTATCCGATAGCTCCCTGAATTTGATCGGCATTAAATCGCCATTCATTCGCAGCATCGGCGGTACGCCGACCGCCAGATGGACGTCGGAACAGCCCTGGGCGAGGCCCAGCTTCAGGAATGAATCAATGCGTGGCATGAAGGATTGTGTCTGTGCGCCTAAAAATCAGAGGGTTAAGCGTATCCTAGGCGGATTTTCAAGTCTGCGCCAGTGCGCTGTCGCACATTTTTTATAGTTGCACTTCAGACAACGCGTCGATCAACTCTTCCATCGATTTGTAGCGTTTGGTTTTATCGACGGACATGGATTTGGCGACGACCGCGGCAAGCGCATCCGGTACGTTCGGGTTAATTTCCTGGCATAGCTTGGCCTTGCCCTGAACATGCTGGTACATGACAGACATGTGATCGCCGCGGCTGTAGGGAGGAATTCCAGTCACCATTTCGTACATGATGACGCCGATGCTGTACACATCGGCAGTCGCGTCAACCTTCTTGCCGAGAATTTGCTCGGGCGCCATGTATTTAGGTGAGCCAATGACGTAGCCGGTTTTCGTCAGTTGTGTATCGCCACTGCTGGCTGCCGCCGCAACACCGAAATCTACGATCTTTAGCAGGCCATCTTCATTGACCAGGATATTTGCGGGTTTCAGGTCACGATGAATAACGCCGGCCTGATGGGCGACCGACATGCCGGTGGCCATATCGAGCGAGAAGCCCAGCGCCTTTTTGAAATCCATCGGTTTTTGTCCCGGAATCTCTCCGCTCAGCGTGTGTGACGGGAAATACTCCATGGAAATGGCATAGGCTCCCTGCAGGTGCAGGAAATCATAAATTCGAATCACGTTTTTGTGCGTGATCATTCGTGAGTAACGCAATTCGTGCACGAATCGCTTCATCATTTCCTCGTCAGAAGAAACGTTCGGGTTCAAGAACTTCAGGATAAGCCGTTCGTCAACAACCTGGTCCTGCATGAGGAGTACAGTACCGAACGCGCCTTTGCCGATCTTTTCGATATACTTGTAACGACCCTCAATGACTGCGCCCGGTTCCAGTTTCGAGATATCGAGCATGAGCTTTTGCGCCGGATCGTCTGCCGCAGACGTCTCGGCTGGATCGACAACAGGCGCTTTGGCTTCAATCAGTTTCTCGATTTCCTTTTCATCCAATAACAGCGTTTTGGTGTGCTCCGCCATTTTTTCAGCGCGAATATTTTCTGCGACAACACTTTCAGAAAATTTGGCGTCAATTTCTTTTATCGCAATGTCAGCGCTGTTAATGATTGTTCGATCATCGGATTGCTTGATTTTCAGTAGCACACTACGCACGGTGTCCGCGCGTTTGTCATCGGTAAGATGAGAAAGTGCTTTTATTGCTTCAACCTGAATGTCACGTTCCGGACTCTTGAGCAGGGGTACGATTTTCGAAATGATGTCGGCGTTGCCGATTTTGCCCAGCGCGCGGACTACAACCGCATCCGTTTTCGGGTTTTTGCCGAGCATTGAAGTCAGTTTCGGCAAGGCTTTTTCGCTGCCGATCTGCGCCAACGCATCAACGGCACGTTCTCTTACCCACCAGTCGCTGTCGTCGGTCGCCTTAATTAATGTATCGACCGCATTTTCATCTTTCGTGGCGTTCAGTATCTCGATTGCCGTTCGACGAATGTCTTCATCCTTGTCTTTAATAAGTTCCAGTACGGAATTGACAACTTTTGGTCCACCAATTTCGGCCAGCGCGTCACCCGCGCGGGCACGTACCCACCAGTCGTCGTCCTTAATTGCCGAGAGTAGATCTTTAACGGAATCAGGATTGCCAATTTCATTGAGCACCTCTACGGCAGATCGCCGGGTGTATTCCGATTCGTCTTTTAATGCTGTGACGAGGTATTTGACTGTCTCCGGGTGATTAATCTTGACGATAACGTCAACCGCTTTGTTTTGTACCTCGAGGTCAGGGTCCTGCAACAGAGCAGCGACCTTTTCGATATTAATTTGACCTTCACGCTTACCGAGCGCATCAAGCGCGGCACTTCTCACCATCCGGCTGGTGTCTTTCAGTTGCATCTCCAAAGCATCGTTAATTTCTGCCTTGTTAAATTTTGCCAGCAGGTTGATCAGGTGAATCTTGATCGCCGGATCCTTGCCGCCCATTCGTGCGATCAGGTCAGGGACCATTTCGCCGGTCATGACATCTTCTATGATGGCGAACAACGCCGCCTTTTCTTTTGGTTCAAGTTCGTAGGCACGTCGCAAAAGGTCATGCACGCTAAGGTCGGCTTTGTGCACTTTCAGCACTTCGATAAGTGCGGGTTTGGATACTTCCTTTTCGTCGAAAAAATCGAGTAGCGAATTGGCATTGAAATTATTGCTACTGGATAGTGCCCAGGCGGTAGCCTTGACCACCCGTTCACCACCGTCTGACAGTCCGTCTTTGTAAAATTTCAATGTCTTGTCATTGACATAGCTCGCGAGAATATCGACGAACACTATGGTATGGCTCTTGTCACTCATCGCGAGCGCATCAATGATCCGGGGAATTACCTTCGGCCCAATCTTTTTCAATCGTTCAACGAGTTTGAGTGCCGCTCGGGAATTGGTGTCGGCCTCGCTAACCAGCTGACTAATCAGTTGGTCTGCGCGAAAGCCACCGAGAATCGCCACTACGGGCAGCCCGATTTGCGTTGTGTGATGCTCAGCTCGATAGCGGCGTGTGCAACAGACGAGCACGCGTCATCAGCAGAGGAAATCGGCATCCCTGCAGACGAATATGTCTGTTCCTTAAGATCCAGCGCCATGAATGTTGAAATCGCTCTTGCCCAGGCGAGTTGATAGTTAGATTGTGCCCTTCGGGAATGGCCCGCAATCGCCGTCCTATGCGATTGATCCGACATTATGACACATTGCCCGATTGGCGAAATGTCCGCCGTGGAAGGTTTGTGGCCCAGATTTTTCTCAATACTGTGCATGTAATCCGATCAAGTGTGGTTACAATATCGCCCGCAACGCCCTCTCAGGCGTCGTTAGACGAATTTTACCTAATACAACCTTATGGAGTGTGACATTGTCTGCAGATTCTGAATTGAGAACGGCTCTCAAATCCATTGCTGTACCGGGCCTCGGGCATACGATCGGCGAGATTGGCCGGGTTGCCAGTGCCGCGATAGACGGCTCGAAAGCCAACGTCGCGATTGAGTTGAGCGTGCCGGCCAGCAGCACTCATGACGATCTGCGGACTGAGATTGAGAATTTCCTCGCCGACAAGTTTCAGGTGACTGAAACTGAGCTGGATATTCGCACAAACATCACCGCCCACGGTGTGCAACGCAATTTGCAACCCCTTGAAAATGTTAAGAATGTTATCGCCATAGCTTCAGGCAAGGGTGGTGTAGGCAAATCCACGACGGCGGTTAACCTGGCACTCGCGCTGGCTGGTGAAGGCGCCACGGTTGGTGTCCTCGATGCCGATATCTATGGGCCCAGTATCCCGTTGATGCTGGGAATCGCAGGAGAGCGGCCAACGAGCGATGACGGCGAATCCATGAACCCGCTGCAGGCGCATGGTCTGCAGGTAATGTCGATCGGTTTCCTCGTCGATCCGGACCAGCCGATGATCTGGCGTGGCCCGATGGTCACCCAGGCGCTGAACCAGATGCTGCAGCAGACGCTGTGGAAAGAGCTGGATTACCTGATTGTCGATATGCCGCCGGGAACGGGAGACATTCAATTGACGCTGTCACAGCAGGTTCCCGTCAGCGGTGCGGTCATCGTTACGACGCCGCAGGACATTGCGTTGCTGGATGCCAGGAAAGGGCTGCAAATGTTTCGCAAGGTGTCAGTTCCCGTGCTGGGAATCGTCGAGAATATGAGCACACATATTTGCACCGAATGTGGCCACGAAGAGGCACTTTTTGGCAGCGGCGGTGGCAAGAGAATGGCGGAGGAATACGCCGTCGAGCTGCTTGGTGAGTTGCCACTCGATCGCAGAATCCGGGAACAAACAGACAGCGGCACACCGAGCGTCATCGCTGAGCCCGATGAAGGACCGGCAAACGCGTATCGGGATACGGCAAGACGCATGGCCGCAAAACTGGCAATGCAGGGCAAAGATTACAGCGCCAAGTTCCCGAAGATCGTCATCGAAAACAGCTAGGACTATCCATGAGTATCAAATCGGACCGCTGGATTCGAGAAATGGCCACCAATCACGGCATGATCGAGCCCTTTGAACCCGGGCAGGTGCGGGAACGGGACGGGGAGCGCATCGTCTCGTACGGCACCTCCAGTTATGGCTACGACGTTCGCTGTGCAGACGAATTCAAGATATTTACCAACATCGAATCGGCTTTTGTCGACCCGAAAGCCTTCGATGAGTCGAGCTTTGTCGATAAGAAAACCGATATTTGTGTCATCCCACCCAACTCGTTCGTGCTGGCACGGACCATTGAGTATTTTCGAATTCCGCGCCAGGTGCTGACTATCTGTCTGGGCAAATCAACCTACGCCCGTTGCGGCATCATCGTAAACGTCACGCCACTGGAGCCGGAATGGGAAGGCCATGTGACGCTGGAGTTTTCCAATACGACACCATTGCCCGCAAAAATTTACGCGAATGAAGGTGTGGCGCAGATGTTGTTCCTGGAATCGGATGAAGAATGTGAGACGTCGTATAAAGATCGGGGTGGAAAGTACCAGGGGCAGCAAGGGGTTACCTTGCCCAAGGCTTAGGGCAGCCGGGCAATTACTCAAATAGCACTGTAGGAGCCCGCCCAGCGGGCGAGTTCGCAATACCCGGCAATTGTACAAAACAGGAATCCGCGCTGATCAGGTTTGTGCCTGATTGGAGAGGTTGTTCTTATACCGAAGATTTCTCCCTTAGCAATGTAGGAGCCCGCCCAGCGGGCGAGTTCGCAATACCCGGCAATTGCGCAAAACAGGAATCCGCGCTGATCAGGTTCGTGCCTGATTGGAAAAGCGGTTCTTATACCGACCATTCCTCCCTTAGCACTGTAGGAGCCCGCCTAGCGGGCGAGTTCGCAATACCTGGCAATTGTGCAAAACAGGAATTCGCGCTGATCAGGTTTGTGCCTGATTGGAGAGGCGGATTGTTTGAGCGGGTGTGGTGGGTTGATGCTTTGCAAACATTTATGGGCATGTTTTCAACATGCCCATAAATGTTTGTCGCCCGCTGGGCGGGCTCCTACGGGCCCGAGCTACAGTTATTGAGTGGCGGGGTGGACGGTCATCCCGCATCCGTTTCGTATTGCACTGGTTCCAGCAATCGTACTCCGTCCAACCACGCGCACCCATCGCGATATTCCAGCCGCCCAGCAGCAAACATCGCTGCCGCCTGCGGATAAATTCTGTGCTCAACCTGCAGCACGCGCGTGGCAAGCTCATCAGCCGTATCCTCTGGCAGCACCGGAACACGACCCTGGATAATCGCCGCTCCACTGTCCAGCTCTGCGGTGACGAAGTGAACGGTGCAGCCGTGCCACTTGTCACCGGCATCAATCGCTCGCTGATGCGTGTCCAGCCCAGGATATTTTGGTAACAATGACGGGTGGATATTCATGATTCGACCAGCAAAGTGATCGACGAAGGTTGTTGTCAATATGCGCATGAAGCCAGCCAGAATGATGAGATCTGGCTGGTATGTATCCAGCGTTTCGACCAGTGCTGCATCAAACAAAGACCTTTCCGGAAAATCCTGGTGTGCAATACACTCGACACTGATGCCGGCCTCGCGGGCACGATCCAGACCACCCGCAGTTGGCTTATTGCTAAGAACAACACAGAGATTCAGTGGCAGTTCGCCACTCGCGGTTGCATCGATAAAAGCCTGCAGATTGCTGCCGCCGCCGGAGACCAGAACTGCTGCAGAAAGGTCTGCGGAGGGCTCGTTCAAATGAACTGAACCTCACCGGCACCGGCTTTGACAGTGCCCATGCGCCACGCGCTTTCGCCGCAATCAGAGAGCAGCGCGATCGCACTATCCGCAACCCCGGCATCAACGACTACGACCATGCCGACACCGCAATTAAAGGTACGCCGCATTTCAGCAAGTTCGATGTTGCCGGACTCGGCCAGCCAGTCGAAAACGGGACCCTGTTGCCAGCTGCTGCTGTCTATTTCTGCATGCAGGTCACCATGCAGCACCCGCGGTACATTTTCACTGATACCGCCGCCCGTGATATGCGCCAGACCTTTAACCGCAATATTGTCCAGCAGTTTCAAAATCGACCTGACATATATTCTGGTCGGCGCAATCAGGTGCTCGAGCACCGGTGTGCCATCGATCTCGTCGTTGCCCGCAATTTCCAGGACTTTGCGGATAAGTGAGTAGCCATTTGAATGTGGACCACTGGAGGCCAGTCCGATGATCGTATCGCCGGGACCAATCGTGCTGCCGTCGATGAGATTGCTGCGTTCCACGACGCCGACACAAAAGCCCGCGAGGTCATATTCGCCCGCGGCGTACATATCCGGCATTTCAGCTGTTTCCCCGCCGATCAGGGCAGCACCTGCCTGTTCGCAGCCATCTGCGATGCCACCGACGACAGCGGTGGCGACGTCAACGTCAAGGCGCCCGCAGGCGAAATAGTCGAGGAAAAACAGCGGTTCCGCGCCCTGAACCAGGACGTCGTTGACACACATGGCCACCAGGTCGATACCGATTGTGTCGTGGCAATCTGCAATCTGGGCGAGTTTGAGTTTCGTACCGACGCCATCGGTGCCGGAAACCAGCACGGGTTCGGCATATTTGTTGGGGGGCAAGGCAAAAAGACCGCCAAAACCGCCAAGACCTGCCAGGACCTCAGGCCGCCGGGTTTTGGCAACCAGCGGCTTTATCCTTTCGATCAATGTGTTACCCGCATCAATATCGACGCCGGCGTCCTTATACGTAAGAGGTTTGCTTGTCATGCTGGCCTGATTAGTGTGCTGCTGATTCTGCCCTGGCAAGCAGAAGCTCTGCCAGAGTCCAAATCGCAAACAATGAGTGGCAATTTCTGTGAGGGCGATATAATAGAACTTCCAATGATATCGGGAAACCAAAATTTCACCGTACCTTAGGGCATAAAGACTGCATGCAAACAGATATTTTTACACCAGAACACAATTCCGTATTCCTGAACAGGGCCCGCCGTATAGCGGGCGCTGCTGCTGTTGCGCTGTTACTGCTGTTGCCGCTGGCCAATGCGTTGGAAATGACCTCGCTTTACTCGGTGGAAGTGCCATTCGATCCGGAGGACCCGGATCGCAAAAATGCCTACCGGACAGCGCTTAGCCAGGTGTTAATCCGGGTAACCGGCACTACGGCAGCCGCGGATTCAGCGGAGCTCGCCGAACTTTTTCCAAACCCGGCCCGTTATGTATCGCAGTATCGGAGTGGGCCGGACAATTCGGTCATCGTTTCGCTGGATGGAGCTGCAATCGAAACAGTACTGCGACAATCAGGCGCAATGGTGTGGGGTAGCGAGCGGCCGCTGACGCTTGTGTGGATTGCCGTCGACTGGGGGCAGGGCGAACGCGAAATCGTCGCGGCGGATGATGCGCAACGTTTACCAGGTGCTTCGCGATCGATTGATCGAAATCGGCTGTTGCGTGAAAGAGTGCAGGAAGTCGCAGGTCTGCGCGGAGTGCCGGTGGTTTTTCCGTTGCTCGATACGGAGGATTTGCAAAATCTCAGCTTTAGCGACATCTGGGGTGGATTCGACGACCGTCTCCTGGAGGCATCACTACGCTATGGTGCGACGTCTGTTTTGGTCGGGCGGGTTCGGACGGAGGACCTGCAGGCACACCGCTGGACCTGGTACCTGAATGATGAGCGTCAGGATTGGACCGGTGAACCGGAAGAGGTCGTCAATCTCCTGGCAGACTCGCTCGCATTTCGCTTTGCATTACGCGGCGACGAGCCGCTGGATGTCTTCCGCCTGACCATTTCTGGCATCGATTCGGTTGTAGCGTACGGGGAAGTGCAGCGGCTGGTGGAAAACCTGGCGGCTGTAGACAGGATTGTGGTGCAGTTAGTAGACGGTGACAGAATATCCTATGAGGTGCAGGTTCAGGGCGGCATTGAACGCCTGCAGCGCGCATTGGCGCAAAGTCGTTTGCTCGAGCCGGTTGAAATGAATGATGCCGGGATAGACAGTAGATTTAATCGCACTAACGAACAGTCTTATGGGATTGACGATCGACCGTCCGCTATGCCGGTGTCGCTCGAATATCTGTATCGTTCTAATTAAGAGAGCCTGGTCCGGATCGCATGTCATTACGCTGGTTGCCAAACGCAATATCCTCACTGCGCATCGCGCTGGTGGCGCCGATCCTCATTCTGATTATCAAAGACCAATACGGTCTCGCGTTGGTTTTATTTTGGGTCGCCGGATTCTCTGATGGGCTCGATGGTTACCTGGCCGTCCGCTTTAACTGGCATACGCGGATCGGCGCGCTGCTTGATCCGATTGCAGACAAACTGCTGGTTGCCGGCGTGTTTATTACACTGGCGTATGTTGAACAAATTCCTGTCTGGATGGCGGTGCTGGTTATTTTTCGGGATGTTGTCATCATCGGTGGCGCGACTGTCTATAATTTCCTGATCCGCCCGGTAGAGGGCGAGCCAACCAGGATCAGCAAACTCAATACTGCATTGGAACTGTTGTTTATTCTCTTTGTGATGAGCCGGGCAGGATTTGGCTGGCCCGACAAAATTGCGATCACCGTGTTGGGTGCATCAGTGGTCATCACGGTTGTAATAAGCGGGCTGGATTACGTGATGAAGTGGGCCCGCAGGGCCGTACACGCAGAGCAAAAAACTGATGGCTAATAACTTTGGCACAAACCTGCGTACTAACTGGATGATCGCCATCGCGCTTATCGGCTGGCTGATGTGGCTTCTCGCTCCGGTACTCACCCCGTTCATTGCGGCAGCACTGTTAGCCTACATCGCGGACCCGCTGGCAGATCGTTTGCAGCGCTTGAAAATCCCACGCACGATCGCCGTAGTACTTGTTTTTCTGCTGACGTTTCTTGGTGTTGGCTTGCTCGTGTTGCTGATCCTGCCCCTGGTACAGACACAGGTTTCTGCTTTACTCGCGGCGCTGCCAGACATTATTGCTGAGGCCGAGCAGGTCTGGTTTCCAAGGGTTACCGAATTCCTGGGCGTTGAGTCCGGTGAAGATGTCGGTATTGGCGCATTCGTTGCGCGCTACAGCGATATGGCCGGTAGCTGGGCCTCTACTATTTTCCTCTCACTGACGCACTCTGGCGGGGCACTCGCGGCTGCGGTGATAAGCCTGTTCCTGATTCCAATCCTGACTTTCTATTTGTTGCGCGACTGGGACGCCATCCTGACGCGGCTGGGCGCCCTGATTCCTTCCCGACAACATGACACTGTTTTCAGGCTCGCACGGGAAACTGATGATGTGCTCGGCGCATTCCTGCGTGGGCAGATAATGGTGATGATCGCGCTCGGTGCTATTTACACGCTCGGGCTGACGCTTGTCGGCCTGAAATTCGCACTCGCGATCGGAGTGGTCGCGGGCCTGGTGAGCTTTGTTCCGTACCTGGGATTCGTATTTGGTATCGCACTTGCAGGCCTGACCGTGGCCACGGAACCTGAGCCATTGTGGCGCCTTGCAGGCGTAGTCGTTACGTTTGCCGGCGCCCAAATGATCGAAGGTTCATTTCTGACGCCCAAGCTGGTTGGCGATCGGATCGGGTTGCATCCGGTCATCGTCATTTTTTCCATTGCTGCGGGCGGCCAGCTGTTCGGTTTCTTCGGTATCCTGCTGGCATTGCCAGCTGCTGCAGTCTTGTCGGTACTGGTGCGCTTCGCGTACCTCGAGTACCTCGCGGAACATCCGGAAATACCGACACCGGAAATGGATGCCAATGTTAAAGCTGCTGGGGACTCGGCGTCTTGAGTCAGCTGGCGCTGCCTCTGAAACTCCAGGACCATGCTGTTTTTGAGAGTTACTGGCCTGCAGGTAACGAGCCGCTGGTCGCTTTCCTAAGAGCAATCGCGGCAACCGGGGATGGTCCAGGTGGCTGGCTCTGGGGCACTGAAGCCAGCGGCAAAACGCATCTTCTGCAAGCTGTTTGCGAACGTTCGGGCGATAGCGCGCTATTTCTGCCATTGCGCGACTTTGTTGATGCAGGCCCGGAAATCCTGGAAGGTCTCGCCAGCAGACAATTCATATGTCTCGACGATGTCGATGTGGTCGCCGGAGACGCAGATTGGGAGCTGGGACTGTTCAACCTTTACAACCAGCTCAACGACGCCGCTGGTGTACTCATCGTTTCAGCAAATGCCACGCCGCGGGCGTGCGACTTTTCACTGGCCGATCTTGCCAGCAGATTCTCACGCCTGCCGGCATTTCATGTGCACGCTTTGGATGAGTCCGAGTTGATTAACGCATTGCAGCTCAGAGCGCATCATCGTGGTCTGGATTTGCCGGCGGAGACCGCCAAATTTCTGTTGACCCGCATGAAGCGCGATATGGCGAGCCTTTATGCAATGCTCGACAAGCTTGATACGGCCGCGTTGAAAGCCAAGAGGCGTCTGACTGTGCCTTTCGTCAAAGAGGTGCTGGGACAGTAATCGCGGCGAGACGCCGCGAATGCTGCGCCGCTTCAGCTCAGCTTTATTGCAATCTCTGCGACGCGGCTGCCAAGTGCTTGCGCAAGCTGCTTTTCTTCACTGCTGAGCTGATCCGCGTCGCGATTCCAGGTGACGTGGCTTGCGCCGTACGGTGAACCGCCCGTGGTGGTCGTGGACAGAGCTTCTTCCGAGTACGGTATGCCCGTGATCAACATGCCGTGATGAATTAGTGGCAGTGCCATCGAGATCAGTGCTGTTTCCTGGCCGCCATGCAGGCTCCCTGTTGACGTAAAAACGCCAGCCGGCTTACCGGCAAGTGAACCGGCGAGCCATGCGCCGACAGTTCCATCGAGAAAATACTTGAGCGGTGCCGCCATATTGCCGAAATGTGCAGGGCTCCCCATAACCAGTCCCGCACATTCCTGCAGATCCTCGAGCGTGGCATAGGGCGGACCGTCGGCTGGCACAGCATCTTCAGTCGCGGCAGTAACCGTCGACACTTCGGCTACGGTGCGCAATCTTGCAGCGGCGCCGGTGACGGAATCAATGCCGCTGCAAACTTCTCTCGCTAACGCCTGCACGCTGCCTGAACGTGAGTAATAAAGAACGAGAATTTCCATCATCTTTGAATAATCTCAAAGACATTCTCAGGCGGCCGGCCGACGACGGCCCGATTACCGTCTTCATCCACGACAATCGGTCGTTGCAATACCCTGGGGTGGTCGTGCAGCCATGCCGCCAATGCTGCATCGTCGTTAAGCGGCACGCTCTGTGCGGCTCTTTTGAAATCGTCCTCGGATTTACGCAATAGTTCGGCAAGGGGCATGTTAAGCAACCCGGCAAGCCGCAACAGTGTTTGCGCATCTGGTGCTTCGGCAAGGTACTCGACAATTTTAGGCTCGATACCCTGTGATTCAATTAATTCAAGCGTTTTCCGCGACTTGGAACAGCCGGGGTTGTGGTAAATCGTAATTTTCATGGTTTATTGTGGTTTCCGGCCCGCTTTATTTGTCCATCAACTTTAGCAAGCGCAACAAGCCACGTCAGTTATTTAGCCGTTGCTTGACTATATGCATCAGCACTTGCTAATTTGCTCTGATGCGCTCATTTGAAACAATAAATATGTCTGATCAGCGTTTTGCCAGCCTTGTGCATGGAATGCGGTACGGCCTCGTGGTCGTATTATTGCTTGCTATTGCAGGTTGCGTCTCTGGCCCACCGGTTCAGGAAATGAGTGACGCGCGACAGGCCATTGCCGTTGCCAAAGAAGCCGGTGCAGAGGAGTTCGCGGCCGCGGAGCTTGGTGAAGCTGAGGCTTACCTCATTAGTGCACAAAGCAAGCTTTCAGATCGTTCTTACTCACCCGCGCGCCGGGATGCGTTGCTCGCCAAAGAAAAGGCGCTGGATGCACTGGCTCGCGCAGAGAGCTCCGTAGAAAACTAATCACCCTGACTTCTCAGCCGCCCAGATGTGCTCAAAACCTGTGCCATAAAAAATGTGTCGCCAATTTAAAGTGAGCGGTCGCGTTCAGGGCGTATTTTTTCGCGCCAGTACGCGAGACGTTGCAACTGATCTGAACCTTACCGGACATGCGCTCAATCTGCCGGATGGTGATGTAGAAGTGCTTGCTTGCGGCGCTGGTATCGCTATCGACAAATTGCTGGAGTGGTTGCGACAAGGACCACCGATGGCGTCTGTCGCCGGTGTTGAAGAAATTGCTATTAGCTGCGCAAACCCGCCGCAATTCACGATTGCGTAATTAAGTTTACGCGCGAAACCACTTCAGTCGCAGTTTGTCGAGCACCTTGTTCGGATATTTCCTTTTTCCAAGACTGCCGTTGTAGCGACCGAGTGCGCGCTGGAGGTCGTTATTCTCAATTTCCAAATAGTATTTGAGAATAGTGCAGCCGAAACGCAGGTTGGTATCGATATGCATCAGGTTGTCGCCGCTGCGGCCAATCTCGTCCAGCCAAAATGGCATGATTTGCATCAGGCCACGTGCGCCCGCGATGGAAATCGCGAATCGATCAAAATTGCTTTCCACATCGATCACGGCCAGTACCAACTCCGGCGGCAAATCGGCGCGCGTCGCCTCGTAGTGAACGCTTTGCAATATATCGATACGTTCCTGTGGGTTCCTGACTTGTCGCTCGAGGCGGGCGGACATATCTGTTAGCCACACCTGGGCGTCGAACCGATCGCCAAAACTGTCTGTTTCGTTGGCCGCCTGCCGCAGGAGGTCGATTAACGCCGCATCGGGGCGATCCTGCGCGACTGCGGGAAGCGCAAAGGCCATCAGAAATACTGTCAATGTTAGTGCAGCGGGTCGCATAACCATCCCGGTTTTATCCGCAGGATTGGGCAAGTCCTGTTAGCTTACTTTTGACGTCTTCAGCATGTTGAGAGCGACGTCACGCTTCATCATACGAGACTCGTCATCCCGCCTGTGGCGGTATTCCAGTTCGCCAGCATCCAGGCCACGTTCACTGATCACCAGTCTGTGCGGTATGCCGATCAATTCCGCATCCGCAAACTTGACGCCAGGCCGCACGTCGCGGTCATCAAACAGGACCTCGATGCCGTTGCCTTCGAGTTCGGCATAGAGTGCCTCGGCCGCTTCGCGCAATCGCTCCGATCGGTGCATATTGATGGGTATCAGAACTACAGCAAACGGTGCCAGTGGTTCGGGCCAGATAATGCCATTCGCGTCGTTGTTCTGTTCTATTGCAGCACCGACAATGCGCGTGACGCCAATGCCGTAGCAACCCATGGCCATGGCAACATCTTTTCCGTTCTGGTCCTGGACCGTTGCACTCAGCGCCTCGCTGTACACGGTGCCGAGCTGAAATATATGGCCCACTTCGATACCGCGATCAATCTTCAGAACGCCTTTGCCGTTTGGTGTCGGATCACCTGCAACAACATTTCTGAGATCGACGGTTTCCGGCGAATCAATATCACGCCCAAAATTAACGCCTGTGTAGTGCATATCAGATTCATTTGCGCCGCAAACAAAATCAGACATCACTCCGGTTGCATGATCAAAATAGACGGGTATGTCCAAGCCAATAGGACCGGCATATCCAGGTTCGCAGCCGGTTACTTTTCGAATCGTGACTGCGTCTGCCATGGTAAGTGGTGCTACCACGCCGGGAATTTTTGCAGCTTTGATCGCGTTCAGTTCATGGTCACCCCTTAGCGCCAGGGCAATCGGTCCGGATTCACCATCAACGATCAGCGTCTTTAGTGTTTTCTCAGCAGCAACCTGCAGCAATTTAGTCAGATCATCGATGGTTTTTGTATCGGGCGTTTGAATCTTCAGGAGATCCTGTGACGGCGCGTCCGGGCCAACGTCCGCCGGCAGCGTCTCTGCTGCCTCAACGTTGGCCGCGTAATCATCGTCTTCGCTCCAGGCAATTGCGTCTTCGCCCGAGTCGGCGATGACATGAAATTCCTGTGAACGAGAGCCGCCGATTTCGCCGCTATCTGCGTTGACCACGCGGAATTTAAGGCCGAGGCGATCGAATATTGCCGTATAGGCCGCGTGCATGGCCTGGTAGCCTTCCTCGAGTGACTCCATGTCGACATGAAATGAATACGCATCTTTCATGATGAATTCACGCGCACGCATGACGCCGAACCGCGGCCGGATCTCATCACGAAACTTGGTCTGAATCTGGTAAAAGTTTATTGGCAGTTGTTTATAGCTACGCAATTCCCTTCTGGCGATGTCGGTAATGACCTCTTCGTGCGTGGGGCCGAAACAGTATTCGCGTTCGTGTCGATCGCGCATGCGCAGCAGCAAATGGCCGTACTTATCCCAGCGTCCCGATTCCTGCCACAGCTCTGCCGGCTGCACGGCGGGCATAAGGAGCTCAAGGGCGCCGGCGCGATCCATTTCATCGCGGACAATGTTTTCGACCTTGCGCAAAACGCGCAGGCCAAGCGGCATCCAGGTGAATAACCCGGACGCAAGGCGACGAATAAGACCCGCTCGTAACATCAGCTGATGACTGAGAATTTCGGCCTCAGCCGGGGTCTCTTTTAAAGTTGTTAGTCCAAACTCGCTAAAACGCATGTATATTCTGATCCGGTTATTGTTGGCGAGCGTATTCTACACGACTGTCCGGACTTCTGGCCGACAGAAATTGCAGCGAAAAACTGATGACATTGAACAAGATACAGGTGGGGCAGGTTGAAAGGCAGACGTAATCACTTTCTCGCCAAGGAAGGTATTCCATTCCTGATTGCTGCGCTGGCAGGCTTCGCCATCACCTGGCATTTGGCTGATTTCCTGTATGCCATCGGACCGGCGCTTATTGTTATGTACCTGGTGCTGGTGTTTCGCGATCCGAGACGCGAGATTCCGGCGGTGCCGCTTGGCGTCGTCAGCCCGGTGGATGGTACGGTCGTTGGTGTCGGCTTGACCGATAAAGGCGCACTGAATGGCGAGGCGCACAAGATAATCATACGGGTGAACAGTCTCGGTACGTACACGGCGCGTTGCCCGGTCGAAGGCAAAATCATGGACTTTCGGGTCGAACTGTCGAAATCGGCTGCGCCTGGCGGTGCGCGTGGTTTGTGGGTTCGAACCGACGAAGACGATGATGTTGTTTTGCAATTTCATGGTCACAGGCTCGGACTGGCGCCGCTTGCATTCCTTGGTTATGGCGAACGTGTCGGGCAGGGGCAACGATGCGCGTATTTGCGTCTGACCCGCTTTGCCGAAGTACAATTGCCGATTAATGGCAGGGTCCTGGTTAGCGAGGGTCAACGCGTTTCTGCGGGTAGTGACGTGCTTGCGAAATTGCCGCATCCATGAGGCAGTAGTGATCGAACAAAATGACAGAATGTCAGCAGATGTGCGCCGGCGTGCCTACCTCCAGGCTCTGGGTATCGATGTCTGGGTTCCGCGCGGTGGAGATGCTCCCGCTGACACAGGTGAGGCTCCGGAAGTGGCTCTGGCGCAACCTGTTGCGGAGGATTGGGATGGCCTCCGGAGTGCGGTAGCCAGCTGCACTTTGTGCGCATTGCACAAATCCCGCACGCAAACCGTTTTTGGCGTTGGTAACCAGGCGGCAGACTGGATGATTGTCGGCGAAGCGCCCGGTGCCGAAGAGGATCGCAGTGGTGAGCCGTTTGTTGGTCGCGCAGGCCAGCTCCTCGATGAGATGCTGCGTGCAGTGGGATTACAGCGGGATGCTGTATTTATTGCCAATATTCTGAAATGCCGCCCCCCTAACAATCGTGACCCGCTTGTGGACGAAGCATCTTCATGCCGGGCTTATCTCGATCGCCAGATTGAGTTGGTATCGCCGAAATTGATTCTCGCAGTGGGTCGGGTGGCCGCGCAGCATTTACTGGGCAGCGACGCTCCGGTCGGTCGCTTGCGTGGCCAAAAACACTTTCTGAATGACGGGCAACTGCCCGTCGTAGTTACGTATCATCCTGCCTATCTGCTGCGCAGCCCGACGCAGAAACGCAAAGTCTGGCAAGACCTGTGCGTGGCCAGGCAAATAATGCGACAGCTAAGTCAACAACCAGATCAACAACCAGATCGATGACAATGTTAGTCGCCGAACCACCGCCAAGTATCAGGGTGATGGTCCATGATGACCTCAAGCAAACTTCCGATATCGAACGTCGCAGCTACGATTTTCCGTGGAGTCACGGGGTCTTTCGTGACTGCTTGCTGGCCGGTTACAACTGCATCGTTATCGAGCGGGTAGATCTCGTTGTCGGTTACGCGATTTTGTCGATAGCAGCGGGTGAGGCGCACATTCTCAACCTCTGCGTAGATCCGAATTATCGCCATCTACGCTACGGTGAACGTCTGCTGGATGAAGTTCTGCTACGTGCGCGACGCGCAGATGTTAAGCAGATTTTTCTCGAAGTCAGACCATCAAATGCAGCAGCACTTGCACTGTACAAGAAAAAGGACTTTCACCAGGTTACACAGCGACCGGCGTATTACCAGGCAAAAGACGGTCGTGAAGATGCCGCCGTCCTGTGCAAGGTTCTCAATTAAAAGGGCTGGTTCGTCCCCACGGTGTTACTCGCGAGGTTCGACAATCGCGGCAAGATGCCGCGCCTGCACCATGTTGCAGGAGCGGCATCTTGCCGCGATTGCAAACTTTGCAGCACACGGGCGCCGATCAGGGGGTTCAATTCGATGCAGGCGGCAACCGCTACCACCCTGACGAAGTACTAGCTGGGACCACCGCGAGCGGCTACACTGCGTGCCATTTTGCGCTCGCCCTAATATTCAATGTCAATAATCCAGCAAGAAACAAGCCGGCGACAATCATCTGAGCCGCTGTCAATGATCCAGCAGGAAGTTGGCAGGCGGCGAACATTCGCCATCATTTCGCATCCGGATGCCGGAAAAACGACACTGACCGAGAAGTTGCTGCTATTTGGTGGCGCCATCAATATGGCCGGCACCGTAAAAGGGCGCAAAGCCAGCCGTCATGCCACATCTGACTGGATGGCGCTGGAGCAGCAACGCGGCATTTCCATTACCTCGTCGGTCATGCAATTTCCTTATAGGGACCGCGTCGTCAACCTCCTGGATACACCGGGTCATGAGGACTTCTCAGAGGATACCTACAGAACACTGACGGCGGTGGATTCGGCGCTAATGGTGATTGACTGCGCCAAGGGCGTGGAGCGGAGAACCATCAAGCTCATGGACGTGTGCCGGTTACGCGACACACCAATAATGACCTTCATCAACAAACTTGACCGCGATGGCAGGGAGCCGGTCGAGCTGCTGGATGAGATCGAATCGACGCTCAAAATTGAGTGTTCGCCGGTCACCTGGCCAATCGGTATGGGACGGGAACTCAAGGGCGTCTATCATCTGCTGCAGGACCGCATATACCTTTACTCAGCTGCCGGCAGAGAAAACATATCGAAGATCGAAGTTATTGATGGCCTGGCTTCGACGGCGGCGGAAGAAGTACTGGGTGACGACGTCGGAAGATTTCGTGATGAGGTTGAACTGGTTCGCGGAGCCTGTCCTCAGTTGAGTGTTGAAGATTACCTGGCGGCAAAACAAACGCCTGTGTTTTTCGGCTCGGCAATTTCAAATTTTGGTGTGCAGGAATTGCTCGACGCATTCGTGGAGTATTCGCCGCCACCCAGGTCACGAGAAAGTGAAACACGTACGGTGCAGCCTGATGAGGAGGATCTGACGGGGTTTATTTTCAAGATTCAGGCGAATATGGATCCGGCTCATCGCGATCGAATCGCTTTCATGCGTATCTGTTCGGGTGAGTATCAAAAAGGAATGCGGCTGAAGCACGTGCGCAGCGGCAAGGAAATGAAGATCGCAGATGCAATTACGTTCATGGCGGCAGACCGGCAACACGCGGAAACAGCCTACGCTGGTGACATACTCGGTCTGCACAATCATGGCACGATAAATATCGGCGACAGTTTTACGCAGGGCGAGAATTTACGATTTTCCGGAATCCCGAGCTTCGCGCCGGAAATATTCCAGCGCGCAATATTAAAGGACCCACTAAAACTGAAGGCGCTGCGAAAAGGGCTGGCGCAACTTTGCGAAGAGGGCGCGACTCAACTGTTCAAGCCAATGCGTAACAATGACCTGATATTAGGTGCTGTCGGCGTGCTGCAATTTGAAGTGGTCGCGCATCGCCTCAAAGATGAATACAAAGTTGAATGCCAGTTTGAGCCAATCAATGTGGCGACCGCTCGCTGGGTCGAAACGGATGATGATAAGAAGTTTCAGGAGTTTCAGCGCAAAGCGCATGATAATCTGGCGCTGGATCACAACGATCGACTGGTTTATATCGCGCCGAGCAAGGTAAACCTGAATCTCACCATCGAGCGCTGGCCGGACATTAGATTCATGGAAACCAGGGAATATTAGCGAGTAGTTGAAAAAAGTCTGATAACGTCTACTGCTGTATCAAGAGTTCAGGCTACATCTTGACTGTAATTGCCGGTTTTGGCATTCGCGGCTGAAGCCGCTCCCACAGCTATGGCACGAACTGTGGGAGCGGCTTCAACCGCGAATTCTCAATATCAAGGTCAATCTTGTGTTCATGGGATAGCAATAGCTGGCACGTGCCTGTTTCGTGACTTTTCTGCGAAAGATATGCCTATGTCTGAATCGAAATTTCTGAACAAACAGGTCGTCGCCTGGGCACTCTACGATTGGGGAAATTCTGCTTTTGCATTGAGTGTGCTCGCCGTACTGTTTCCATTATTTCTTGGTTCATACTGGAGTGCAGGAGACCCGGGATCGGTGGTCACATCACGCCTGACCTGGGCGACTGCAATCGCCAGTGTCGTCGTGTCGTTGCTGGCACCTGTCATTGGGGCAATTGCGGACAGCGGTGGGTATCGCAAACGGTTCCTTTTTTCACTGGCAATACTGGGCGCCGTCAGTACAGCAGCATTGAGCCTGGTGGACATGGGCGACTGGATCTGGGCGCTGGTCATATTCGTGCTGGCATCAGTCGGTTATTACAGTGCCAACGTCTTCTACGATTCATTGCTGATGGATGTTAGTAAGCCGCGCTACTACAGCCTTGTGTCATCACTCGGTCTCTCGCTTGGTTATTTTGGTGGTGCATCCCTGTTGACCTTGCACGTCTGGATGCTGTCCTCGCCGCAGACGTTCGGTTTTGCCGATATCAACGCTGTCGTCAAATTCGCATTTATTTCCGTCGGCGTATGGTGGCTGATTTTTCTTATGCCACTAATGCTGGTTGTACGCGAAACGAAATCCGAGACCGCGGAGAAGGGCGGCACGATACGCGCAGCGTATTGGGCGCTCAAAGAGACGTTCCTGAAAGTTCGTTCGTACCGCAACGTTTTCCTGTTCCTGGTGGCCTACTGGTTTTATATAGGCGGATTGTTCACGGTCATATTTATGGCTGTGAATTTTGGTCAGCGTCTTGGATTTAGTTCACAAGACCTGGTCAAAGCACTGTTAATAACAAATTTTGTTGGTTTTCCGGCGACCCTGGGTTACGGATATATCGGTCACCATTTCGGTCCCAGGAATTCAATTTTCCTGGGTCTCGCCGTATACATCGGTGTTGTGTGCTGGGCCGTTTTCCTGGTCGACGTCAGCCAGTTTTATGCCATGTCCATCACGATTGGCATGGTGCAGGGCGGCGTGCAGGGAATGAGTCGGTCATTGTTCGCAGGGCTGATTCCCGCGCATCAGTCGGGCGAGTTTTTCGGCTTTTACAACATGCTCACCAAGTTTGCACATGTGCTTGGTCCGGTTCTCGTTGGCATCGTCGCTTATTTTAGTGACGAACCAAAATACATCCTCGTCGCAGTGTTGCCCATGTTCGTGATTGGCGCCCTGATGTTGACCCGGGTTGATGGAACTCTGGCGGACAGTGCTGCAGAAGCTAAACCCGGCGGGCAAATTGTGTAACCGCGGCCTGCAGCTCCTGAATTGCTGACAGTTCAGGGGGGCCGTACCGGGCATCAAGATAACGACTGGTAATTCGCTCCGCATCCTGCGTAATTTTCATATGCTGTTTTGACACGCGGTGTGCGTAGGCCAACGGCGTTTCGCCACGCTCGGGCGATACTCCTGCACTGCGGGTAAATTTCTGATACAAAACCGCAGCCTGGTCTTTGCGCGGTGGCCGGTAGCGGAACATCAACAAGACACTGATTAGCCCGATGAGGCCAATCACTATGGCAAGGAGCGTCAGTATCATTTTGCGCCAATCCGGCTCGTCCATCCCGAGCCACTCCAGGAAACGATTTTGATTTTCCGGGCCGTAGCCGAGAATCCACTCATTCCATTTGGCGTTCATTGCATCCCAGGTCAGGGCTATCTGATACAGGAACTCCGATGGCGCTGTCAGGCCCCAGCTTGCACCAATGCCGTCAAACATGGCGCCTGTACGCCCGGCGCTTATGCGCTCCGGCGCTACCGCGGCCGTTGGGTCGACACGATACCAGCCACGCCCGGGCAACCAGACTTCGGTCCACGCATGCGCATCAGCCTGGCGTACGATCATGTACCGGCCGAGCGGATTCATTTCGCCGCCCTGGTAGCCAAGTACAACGCGTGAGGGAATATCGGCCGCGCGCATCATAACGGCGAACGCTGAGGCATAGTGTTCGCAAAAGCCCTGGCGCGTGTCGAAAATAAACCGATCAACCGGGTTACTGCCAAGCGCCGGTGGTTCCAGTGTGTAATAAAACGCTTCAGTATTGAATTTTCGCAGGACGTGTTCGATGTACGTCTCGTCGGAGCCGGCGGCCTCGCGCATACTGCGCGCCAACTCGGCAACTTTTGGATTACTGTCCGGCGGCAATTTCGTGTACCTGGATCTGAAGAATGAGGACAAATTATCATTGAGCCGGAAATTCGTATGTGAGACGACCCGGTAGGATATACGCTGATCGATAGGTTGCATGCGTGCGAGTTGTTGTTGTCGCGCCATGAAAGTCTGGCCGAGACTCCACTCTAGCGGCACATCCAGGGCAAATACCCAATGCTGGCGCGTCGCCTCCATGGTGACCTGATAACGAATGGGCGCACCAAGATATTCGATATCGCGCTGTGCGCTCGAGCCGATAGAGGCTTCACTCCCCGACCAGGTGCGGCCGTTAAAACGGTGCAGAACGAGACCACGCCAATAGCGATCCTGTGGTGGCGGTATCTCGTCGTCGAAATGTACGCGAAAAGCGACTGCATCTGATAGTGACAGCGAACTGATGTCACCCGGACTCATTTTTTCGCTGAGTCCCGATGTTCCACTGCTGGTATCGATTGGCACTGACCAGAATGGCGTTGCAATGCGTGGGAAAAAGATCCACATGGCGATCGTCAGTGGAGCTGCATAGAGCATCAGTCTCGTTGCGGTCCTGAAGCTCTGACCGACATTGACCGGACGGCTGTTCGACATACGCAGCCAGGCCATCATCGTAAAGACTACTCCGGCGATCAGGTATGGCAGGGACCAGAGGTATTGCTCACGCAATAACGAGGACATGATCAGAAAAATAGTAATAAACAGGAGTACGAACTGGTCGCGCCTCTTGCGTGTTTCCATCAGTTTCAGTGCAGCCATTACTGCGAGTAACGCCGAACCCGGGCCGACACCGCTGACGGATTCGTACGAGATGAGGACGCCGATGAAGCACATTAATGCCAAAACGATGCGCAGCCAGGCGGCAGGTAATCTCCAGCGGCGTCTTTCAACCTGCCAGCGCCACGCCGAACAAGTGAGAAAGATTGCGGTAACCCATAGTGGCAAAAACTGTATGTGGGGAACTACCGAAAAGGCCAGCGCCGATATGGTCCACGGCAAGCTGGCCAGCAAGGATCCGTCAGTGCCGGAACGTTTGCTCATTTGCCCTTACCAGCAGAGTGTGACGCTATCGGCTTGAGGTTGAACAGTGCGAGCGCCTCCAGGCACCGGTGTCGGTGCGCAGCGCCGTGTGCGGGGTTGAATTCAGCGCCGGGCAGGCGCAATCCGTAATCTCGCTGCGTACGTTCGGCATCAGTAATCCAGCGTGTCAGAACTGACAATCGCTCTTCGATATCGCTGCCGGCCAGCATATCGAAATCGAACCACTGACTGCTGGTATCCGCGCCTGAAAATTGCTTGGAAAGCAGATCGCCTGTTCTGGCGTAGGCCTTCCATGCCACCTTGCGCGGCGAATCGCCAACACTATATTTGCGCAGTCCGGCGAAATCCTCCTCGCCACGCGCATCATGTTGTCGGTGGCCCTGTGCGGCCTGTGTAGGTGGCGGTTCGGGAACCAGGGCCGCAGGTTTGGGATAAACCAGCCCCTGCAAATCCATATGCAGCCAGGCCCATGCGCGAAATAATTCGAACGGAAATAATGTCCTGACGCCAAAACGGTCAAGTCGAATTCGACCCCGTTGTCGCGTCGGTATTTCAAGATTAAAAACGCGACTTTCACCCGCGGCCAGGTCATCTATGTCGCTGACGATGCCGGCGATATAGACTTGCAGATGCGGCCTGTGGTTTTTTGAATGATTGGTAATCGCAACCTGAAATTCAGCTGCCTGGCCGGCAAAAACAGGCTCGACGCCGGCGAAAGATAGTTCAAGACCGACGAGGTTTCGCTGACACTGGTGCATTGAGACGAAGCCTAAGCTGGTCAGCAAAAACGTCAGAACAAATGACAGGTTGTTGTTGTAGTTCATTGAGCCGAGCAACATCGTGAACGACATCAACGCAAACACCAGGCCAACCGTCGTCGGCAGAATGTAAATACGTCGGGACGCCAGAGTTGTGGCGAGGGAATCAGTTCCCTGGCGTTTCCTGGCCCAGCGCGTGACTCTCGCCTCGACTGCCTGTCGATAGAACGAAGTTTTTAGAATGCCGGCCCGCATGAATAGTCCGGGCTACGGGATCGCCACGTTATCGAGAACATGACGACTAAGCTCGGTTGGTGTTCTATACACCGAACTGCTGGCGGGCTTGAGACGATGTCCGGCGACTGAGCCGAATACGGCTTGCACATCATCGGGGAAGACGCCCGAATGATGTTGCATGTATGCATGGGCTCTTGCGGCGGCCACCAGTGCAAGTGCGCCGCGTGGCGACAGTCCGGTCTCGATATTGGGTGATTCACGGGTAAATCGAATCAGCGCCTGGATGTAGTCGATCAGCGGCTCCGACATGTGAACTTTCGCCGCGTAGTTTTGCAGTTCAAGCAATGTGCCGGGCTGCAAAGAGGGACTGATGTCGTTGAGCATCTCCCGGCGGTCGATGCCGGTAATGAGTGCGCGCTCATTTTCTTCATTCGGATAGCCGAGCTCCAGGCGCATCAGGAAACGGTCCAGCTGCGACTCTGGTAATTGAAATGTACCAATCTGGTCGGAAGGATTTTGTGTAGCAACCACGAAATAAGGGTTTGGCAATTCGTGTGTCTGGCCGTCGACCGTTACCTGGCGTTCTTCCATTGCCTCAAGCAGTGCGCTTTGCGCTTTAGGTGTTGCACGATTTACTTCATCGGCCAGTACGAGTTGGGAAAATACGGGGCCGGGCTGGAAAACGAATACACCTTCCTGTTGCCGAAAAATGGATACACCGACAATGTCTGCCGGAAGCAGGTCGCTGGTAAATTGAATTCGCTGAAATGACAGGCCCAGCACCCGTGCGAGAGACTGCGCAAGAATGGTCTTGCCTAATCCTGGCAGGTCTTCAATTAACAGGTGGCCGCGGGCCAGCAGGCAAGACAGGGCGAGCGAAATTTCCGCGTCCTTGCCCAGAATAATGCTCGCCAGCGAGCGCTGTGCCGCATCTATGGCAGCTTTTTGCTGATCTTCGCCCAATGGCAGTTGTTCGAGCGTGCTTCCGCGCTGCATGCGTCACTCCCGTTAATCTGGTCTAATTCCCGGATATAGAGCCCAATACTCGTGGATAGCCCGCCGTATTGCACCCGGTGCCGCCCAGGATTGTGAACTATCCCGCAAAACTCAAACGTTTAGCGTGTCCAGGCGCTGCAACTGCTCATCCAGCTGCGAAATTTGTTGTTCGAACTCTGTTACCCGCTGCTTTTCCTGTGTGACCACATCGGCAGGCGCATTGTTCACAAATTTCTCGTTACTGAGCTTGCCCTGGCTGCGCTGCAGGTCTGTCGCAATGCGCTCGCGCTGCTTACTGATGCGCGCTTTTTCCGCATCTACGTCCATAATTCCGGCCATCGGCACGAGCAGACGCATATTGCCGAGCAATGCGGTTGCCGACAGCGGCGGTTCCTCGTTGGCGTCGAGCGCCTGGATCGATGCAACGCGACCAACGCGTCGCAACAGGAGTGAGTTTCGCTCCGCAAACAAGCGGTCTTCGTCAGCGGATTCCACCAACAATACCGGCAGGGCCTTGCCCGGTGATATGTCCTTTTCTCCGCGAATCTGCCTGATTCCGAGGATGAATTTCTTCACCCACTCGAGCTCAGCTTCGGCATCATCGTCCTGCCAGTTGCTGTCGACCTCGGGATACCGCTGCAACATTACGGTGTCACCGTCGATACCGGCTCGCGGCGCAACCTGCGCCCAGATTTCATCCGTCACAAATGGCATCAGCGGATGCAGGAGTCGCAACAGAGACTCGAGCACTTCAATAAGCGTTTGTCGCGTACCGCGTTTTTGCTCTGCAGTGGCTTCTTCCGATTGCAAAACCGGCTTCGATAATTCCAGGTACCAGTCGCAGAATTCATGCCAGGTAAAGTCGTAAACAGTTTGTGCGGCAAGGTCGAGGCGGTAATTGCGAAAGTGCTCATGCATCGACGTCGTTGCCCGGTTCAGACGCGACCGAATCCAGCGATCGGCTGTACTGAACTCAACCTTGCCAGTGTCGAGTTCCTCTGTGTTCATCAGCACATAGCGCGATGCATTCCAGAGCTTGTTACAGAAATTCTTGTAGCCCTCAATGCGACCAAGGTCGAAGCGAATATCGCGTCCTGTTGTCGCTAGTGAGGCAAATGTAAAGCGCAGGGCGTCTGCGCCGTACTCATCAATACCATCAGGGAATTGACGCCGGGTCGCTTTCTCTATTTTCGGTGCGAGGTGCGGTTGCATCAGGCCTGTCGTTCGCTTCGCCAGCAACGTGTCCAGGTCGACCCCGTCGATGAGGTCCAGCGGATCCAGGACATTGCCTTTGGACTTCGACATCTTCTGACCGTCCGGGTCACGAATCAGGCCATGAATATAAACCTCATGAAATGGAACATCGTCCATGAACTTCAGGCCCATCATGATCATTCTCGCAACCCAGAAGAAAATGATGTCGAACCCGGTTACCAAAACGTTGCCCGGGTAGAAGGTTTCCAGCGACTCTGTTTTCTGCGGCCAGCCCTGCGTACTAAAAGGCCACAACGCCGAGGAGAACCAGGTGTCGAGGACGTCTTCATCCTGGCGCAATACGAGTGAATCAGCGAGGCCGTTCTTTTCCCTGGCTTCGGTTTCACTGCGGCCAACATAGACATTGCCTGCATCGTCGTACCAGGCCGGAATACGGTGCCCCCACCAGAGTTGCCGACTGATACACCAGTCCTGGATGTTGTTCATCCACTCGAAGTAGGTTTTCGACCAGTTTTCCGGAACGAATTTAATTCGGCCACTTTCAACAGCCTCGATCGCAGGTTTGGCAAGTGGCTTGATATTGACGTACCACTGATCGGTCAGATACGGCTCGACCACGGCGTCGCTGCGATCGCCTCGCGGCAGTTTTTGCAGGTAGTCCTCAACCCTGTCGAGCAAACCCAGCGCATCCAGGTCTTTGACAATCTGTTTGCGTGCGACGAAACGATCAAGACCGCGATACTGTTCAGGTGCGGATTCGTTGATGGCGGCGTTATCGTCAAGGATGTTGTACTCGGCAAGATCGTGCCGCTTGCCGATTTCATAATCGTTGAAATCATGCGCCGGCGTAATTTTTACGCAACCGGTACCAAACTCAGGGTCAACGTATTCATCCGCAATGATCGGTATACGTCGATCGACCAGCGGCAAGATAATTTCCTGCCCGACCAGGTGCTGGTAACGCTCATCGTCCGGATGCACTGCAACCGCGCTGTCGCCAAGCATCGTTTCCGGGCGCGTGGTGGCGACGACGAGATGACCGTCGCCGGAAGCCAGTGGATAACGAAAGTGCCACAGGTTACCGGGTTCTTCGTTTTGCAGTACCTCCAGATCGGACAGCGCTGTGTGCAATACCGGGTCCCAGTTGACGAGACGGGTACCGCGGTAAATGAGGCCTTCATCGTAAAGGCGAACAAAAACTTCCATCACGGCCTCGGACAGGCCCTCATCCATCGTAAAGCGATCGCGACTCCAATCCAGGGAAGAGCCCATGCGCCGCAACTGGTTACAGATTTGCCCGCCGGATTCCTCTTTCCACTGCCAGACGCGTTCTACAAATTTCTCGCGACCCAGTTCCTTTCGCGATATGCCCGCGCCATTGAGTTGTCGCTCAACCACCATTTGTGTCGCGATACCGGCATGGTCCATGCCTGGCTGCCACAACGTGTTTTTCCCCTGCATCCTGTTATAGCGAATCAGGGTGTCCATGATGGTGTCCTGGAACGCATGTCCCATGTGCAGCGTGCCGGTGACGTTTGGCGGTGGTATGACGATGCAGTAAGGCTCGCCACTGCCACTCGGCGCGAACCAGTCGTTCTTTTCCCAGCGCTCATACTGGCGCTGCTCTATATCTTTGGGGTGGTAGGACTTATCCATGAAATAATCGGTGCGTGGGTAAAAATGACATCAGGAGGGAGTTCGGTCGGCAATCACAACTGGTGACTATTGAGTTTGTGCCCCTCGTTACGGTACTCAACGAAGTGCTGGCGACTGCGTTTCTTGCTTTCATCATCAGAGGTTACAATTTCTGCGACCCGCGTAAAAGCGGCGCTGGACTCGGGAATGCTATCGCTGAGGTTGATCAACAAATCGCAATCAGTACCGGGCAGGGCATCGCTGCCAATAGTCACCGGGGCCTCTGACTTATCTGCTGATATCTGCAGTATCTCATGCGGCACAAAACTGCCGTCACGGAAGGTCCATAACAGCTCGTCAATCTGCGTGGCGCTCTGCTGATCGGCTACCTGGATATGAACTGAGTTATTCAATCGATAAGCCTTTTCCGCGAGGCGGCAGGCAAAATGCTGCCGACTTGATTCCCCGCTTGCATTCAGCACGTAAAAATCTACCTGGGACATGATCAGGGCAGGGCGCGGGCGCGCTCAAGGATAAACTCGCTAAGCAGTGGTACTGGCCTGCCTGTACTGCCTTTTTTTCCGCCAGAGCGCCATGCTGTTCCAGCGATGTCCAAATGTGCCCAGTTCATGCCCTCAGCAAATTTGCTGAGGAAGCAGCCAGCCGTAACTGCGCCGCCATCTCGTCCGCCAATATTGGCGAAGTCGGCAAAGTTGCTTTTCAGCTGTCGCTCATACTCAACGGCCAGCGGCAAACGCCAGGCTTTATCGGCAGCTGCGACTCCAGCATCGGTGATCGCATTTGCCAGCTTGTCACTATGGCTCATTACCGCGGTCCGGTGATGGCCAAGCGCCATGACACAGGCACCCGTCAGGGTTGCGACGTCAATAAGTACTTCTGGTTTGAAGCGACGGGCATAGGTCAGCGCGTCGCAGAGAATGAGTCGGCCCTCAGCATCGGTATTCAGCACCTCGATCGTTTTGCCCGACATGCTGGTAACAATGTCGCCTGGCCGGGTCGCAGTTGCACTTGGCAGATTTTCACAGGTAGGCACTATGACGGTGAGATTGATCGATAATTTGAGTTTTGCAATGACCAGCATCGTCCCAATAACAGATGCGGCACCACACATGTCGTATTTCATTTCATCCATGCCAGGTCCGGGCTTCAATGAAATGCCACCGGCATCGAATGTGATGCCCTTACCGACCAAAACAACGGGTTTGTCGCGACCGGCGCCTTTGTACTGCATAACGACAAGTTTGGCCGGCAAGACAGTGCCGCTGGTTACAGACAAGAACGAATGCATCCCAAGTCGCTTGATTTCAGCTTCCCCCAGGACTTTCGTTTGCACGCTTTTGTATTGTCGCGAAATTTTTTGGGCGCTGCGCGCGAGGTAGGCCGGTGTGCAGATGTTAGGCGGCAGATTGCCAAGATCCCGGGCGAGCGTCATACCGGTGACAATCGCGTGTGCATGCTCAGCACCGCGCATTACGTTGCCGGCGTCACCACGACTGCTGATTGCAAAGCCAATTTTCTTCAGTGAATTGGTTGGCTTTTTACGGCCACTCTTCATTTCAGTAAATGTATAGAGAGAATTGCCGATCGTTTCCACAGTGTGGCGTGCAAGGTAATACGCACTGGTTCCGGCGACATCTTCGAGCAGCAGGTAGCTGACAACGTCGTTTATCTTGCTGCCTTTAATCACAGCGGCAATTGTTTCATTTGCCTGGCGGAAATCGTCAACGCCAAAAGATGCGAATTTTCCCAGGCCGAGAACAAGAACTCGTTGCGCGCGAACACCGGGTACTGACGTAAGCATCAGGCTAGTGCCGGATCGACCAGAAACGTCACCTTGCTTAATGAGTTTTCGAAGATAACCTTGGCTGGCTGCGTCGATATCAGCAGCGCCCTGGCCTGGCTTCCCATTGGCATAAACGCCTACAACAATGCAATTACCCGCGCGGCGTGACGCCGCACTCGTGGTTGTGAAAAAGTCCATTGGCGATTGTTCCTTGATCAACCTTAAGTTACCCGCATTCATCTGTTTTGCGACGGCGATTACGCCGCAACTAAAAACCGCAGGGAACTCTGGCCTTATTAGTTGTTTGGCACCCGACAAGTTCCTTTGATACGGGGACTGTCGCGAGCAATTCAAAAACGGTAGTCTAACCGATCCGACCGAACATAGGACAGTTCCAGCTGTCCAAAAGCCAGGAAAATCACTGATATAGCAATGTTTCGTATTCTCGATCGCTACATTTTTAGAGAGATCGCACAGTCCTGGCTGGGCGTGACGATGGTGCTGCTGTTTATCCTGCTGACCAACCAGTTTGCCCGTGTTCTGGGTGATGTGGCTAAGGACAAACTGCCGAAAGACGCCATATTTCAGATTATCGGCCTTACTGCATTGCAATACCTCACGATCCTGGTACCGATTGGACTGTTTCTGTCGATCATGCTGGCACTGGGCCGCCTTTATCGCGACAGCGAAATGCCGGCGATGATGGCCTGCGGTGTGGGTCCCGGCGACATTTACCGTCCCTTGTCATACCTGCTAATCCCGTTGACGCTCGCTGTTGGCTGGCTGGCGATGGATGTAGGGCCGAAAGCGCTGACAGAAATCGAGCGGATCAGTATGGAGGCGCGGCGACAGGCTGATCTTTCAAGCATCGAGCCTGGCCGGTTTACCAGCGGCAGGGGCGGAAATGCTGTCGTGTACGCGGAGGAGGTCGTTGGGCCGGGAGCCGTGGAAAATGTTTTCGTGCAGCTGCGTACTGAAGATGGTGAGATTGAGGTCGTCGTTGCGGAGCGTGGTGAGCAGGCGGACACAGATGACCCGAACTTGCGCTTCTTTGTTTTGCACGACGGGCGCCGCTACAAGGGCATTCCGGGCACCGCGAATTTCAGCGTCGTAGAGTTTGCCGAATATGGAATACCGTATCGCCTGCCGGCCGTGGAAGATGAAAATCTCAGGCCGCGAGCGATGGCTACCGCAGATCTCATTCTGTCCTCTGAGCCGGCAAAAATTGCGGAATTGCACTGGCGTATTGGCATACCTTTGGCCACCCTGGTACTTGCGATTCTCGCGGTACCACTAAGCCGCAGCCAGCCGCGGCAGGGGCGCTACGGGCGCCTCGCGATCGGATTGCTGGTATTCATTGTTTATTTCAATCTGCTGAGCGCCGGCAAAGCATGGCTTGAGCAAGGAACAATGCCAGTGATTGCGGGTCTTTGGTGGGTGCATGCGCTAATGCTGAGCGTAGCGCTCGGCATGCTTGTAGTGCAAAACGGCATCCATCGTCGCGTATTTTCGTTGCGGGCTCGAAGATGAGTATTCTTACCGCCTACCTGATGCGTTCCATACTGGTCAGCACCATGCTGGTCCTGCTGGTATTCCTGGCGCTAGCCGGATTGTTCGAGTTCATCGGCCAATTGGGGTCGACGCAGGGAACATTCGGTATCCCGCAGGCATTGTTGTTTGCGGCACTGCGCATGCCACAGCTCGCGTTTGAAATGTTGCCGATTGCGGCACTAATCGGCGCGTTGTTGGGCCTTGGTGGACTTGCCAATAACAGCGAGCTGGTCGTAATGCGAACGGCTGGCCTCTCGGTTGCCCGCCTGGCAGGCATGGTTTTGATGGCGGGTTTTGTGCTGACAATTTTTACTGGCCTGGTTGGTGAGTTTATCGGTCCACCGCTTGACTATTTCGCGAGGACGATGCGCGACGAAGCCCGCTACGAAAAGGAAGACCGCGATATTGGCAATGCGGCGTGGGTGAAGGATGGCTCGTCAATATTACACCTGGAAAGAATTAACGCCGAATTCGAATTTGGCGCACTCTATTTGTATCGCTTCAATGAAGACAACTCTCTTCAGTCAATTGCTAAAGCCGAAAATGCCGGGATCGACGAATCGGACAACTGGATTCTCGAGAATTTTCGGGAAACACGTTTTCAGAACGACGGTGTACAAGTCATTGAGTCTCCAGTGGAGGTTGAGTCATTTAACGTTGATGGTGAGCTGTTGGGTATTACGTTGGTAAAACCGGTGAGCCTCTCTGCACGTGGCCTCATGAGTTATATAAATTATTTAAAGAGAAATGGGCTTGCCGCCGAACGATACGAAACTGAATTCTGGTCGCGCATATCTAAAACTGCCACGGTGATGGTAATGCCGGTGCTCGCGCTCGCTTTTGTTTTCGGGTCGTTGCGTTCTGCCGGGTCTGGCGGTCGACTTATGATCGGTGTCCTGGTCGGGTTGGCCTATTTTCTGGCCAGCGAGATGCTGGCGAACTCCGGACAGGTATTTGATCTGAACCCGGCTATTGTTACCTGGCTGCCGTCTTTTGCGTTGGTGATGGTGACCGTTTTCGCGTTAAGTCGGGTGAAGTGAGGGATTAATCCCTGCTGAGTCCAGGTTTGTGATCGCGTATCTTTGGTATTGGTGCCTGGTTGTAGCATTCGCGGCAACTTTGCTCCCGCACCTCTCTCTGATCCACCACATTTGTGCATCTTTTGTGTTAGCCGCTCCCACAGATTGTAGTGCTGCAGGCTGAAATGCTTCGGACTGGCAAGGTCCTGTGGGAGCGGCTTCAGCCGCGAATGCCTCGCCCACTAATCAGTCTTCGGGTAGTACCTCAACCGCGTACCCGAAATCCGATCATGCCAGGTAAGCCCATCTGCATCCCACAACTGCCACCAGAATCCCAGGCCAGCTGGCAACCATGACAACACTGCTGCAAAAAAACGCAAACTCGACGCCGCGTATGAAGGTTTGGCTCCATCGGCTGTTTCAATTCGCAACCGCCACGACTGCATCCCAAGCGTGCGTCCATAGCCGGACCAGAAGCCGACAAAAAACAGATATACAACCAGCAGCAATGCAATTTGATGCAGCGGTGTCCCCGGTTCGACGGAATCGCCGCCCCTGGCACCGATGAACGGCAACGTGGCGAGAAACATTAACGCCAGAACGAGCAGGCTGTCATAAATAACTGCGCCGAAGCGGCGCGCTAAACTTGTATTGGTCATCTTGGTTTACTGCAGTTGAGGAGTAGTTCAGATCTAAAGAGAATCAACGTAAGTGACCATTCTACGACGAGTGGCCTCGTCCGGCATAGCACCGTGGCCAGCTCCGAGGTTATCAACCATGTGGTGCAGCTTGCTCGTCGCTGGAATTGCTGAGGTAACGGCCGGATGGCTGACGATGTATTTGAGGAAGAATTGACCCCAGGATGCGGCGAAGTCCTGTGCCCAATCCGGAACTTCGAGGCCGGCAACAGCACGGAACAATCGCCCTTCAACAAAGGGACGATTAACCAATACAGCGATTCCGAGTTCGCGGGCGACGGGCAATAAGCGTTTGTCCGCATCCCGCTCGCCAAGAGAATAATTGATCTGGATAAACTGCGGTTTGTGTTTACGCATGGCGTCTTCCACTTCATCGAGCTGACTTGATCGATAGTCCGTAATGCCGCTATAGCGAATACGCTTGTCCTGTTGCCATTCCCGTATTGTGCTCATGTGCGCATCCACGTCGCGGAGATTGTGGACTTGCATGAGGTCGATGACGTCGGTTTGCATCAGGTCCATTGATTGTTGCATCTGACTGTCGCCCGCTGTTTTGCCGTTAGTCCAAACCTTGGTGGCAAGAAATACCTGGTCACGGTTATTGCTCGCATTCAGCACTTCGCCAACAATTTTTTCTGCGCGCCCGTACATCGGTGAAGAATCGATCAGCTGGCCACCGTTGTCGACTAGTGCCTGGATGATTGACTGTCGTAGCGCGAGTTCCTTTGCAGAACCGGCGACGTCAAAGACCTGCCAGGTGCCGAGCCCGATAACAGGCAGTGATTCGCCGCTGGCGGGAATCACACGGTTCAACATGGCAACGTGTTCTGCAAATAGGGGCCCCGAGGTGATACCCAGAGCGATAGCAGCTTTAAGTGTTTCACGGCGACTCCAGGATCGACCAGTCATGCAGCGGCGTCCCCTGCCGTCGCTTTGTCACGGCGTCTGTATTCACCACCAATCCAGACGGCAAGCCACGCCCAAAAGAGAGCAATTGGTACACAGACGAGGGCCACTCCACTCAGGCCTATGCCGCTAATCAGCCTGATGGTCCATGTCGTAATAACGTCCCCGCCGCGATATACAGCAGTTTCAATGAAATTCTTTGCCTTGTACCGGGCCTCTGGTGAAACAACCGAGTAAAGCATGTCGTTGGTGGGCTTGGTCAGGCCGAACGTTATCGAACGACGCAGGACGTGAAGAGCAGCGATAATCAGAAAGACCGGATTTAATGCAAGCAGGGTGAAGCCGACCACGGACACAATTGGTAACAACGATAGCGTCCAGCCGATTCCAAGTTTGCGTACTGAATGCTTAACGATCAATAGCTGCCCAATAAATGACAGCGCGTTTATCATCGCATCCATGATTGCGTATATTTGTGTTTGCCGATCTGTGCCCTCGAAGGTAACACTGACCATCTCGGCCATATACATGTACGTAGCGCCGCCCAAAAAAACTGCACAGATTAAAGCAATGGCTATGGCCGTATAATAGGGTCTCGTCAAAACGAATTTTATACCGGCCCAGGCGCTTCCCCCGATTGCCTGCTCGCTTTCGACCGGTTCCGCAGTTGCTTCGCCGGGAACAGCTTGCGGGTTTCTAAATAAGCCGCGGAGACGATAGACGCAAAAAACAGCTAATAGTAATAGCGTCGCAGAGAGCGGTAACAAATTTCGAAAGCCGATGGGTACAACCAGGACGCTGGTCACAAGCGGGCCGATCAATGCTCCGGTGCTACCGCCCGCCGATATGATGCCAAAAAGACGCCGACTCTGTTGCCTCGAGTAAATGTCGGCCATGAAACTCCAGAACACTGATACGACAAACAGGTTGAACACGCTGAGCCAGATAAAAAACGCACGACCAATCCAGACTTCGCTCAGATCGTAGATGTGTGCGTATGTGAAAACCAAATAAAAAATCAGGATGTTTGCGATGAAGAAATAGTAGATCCATGGCAAGAATATGCGTCGCGGGTATTTGGATGTGAGCCAGCCGAAGGCTGGTGTCGCAATTAACATCAGCACGAAAGTGCCGGTAAAAAGCCAGGGTATGTTCTTCACGCCACTGGCGATCGCCATGGCATCGCGCACTGAGCGCAGCATGAAATACGCCGACAGGATGCAAAAGAAATAGATGAACGACCAGGCGACCGCCGCAAACTCATCCTGTTCGATACCGAGCAGGCGCATAATATAGAGGACAGGTTTAGCTGGAGTGTTCGCTCGAGTCTCTGTCAATGCCGTTCCCTGTTACCGATCTTCCACACCCGCGCACAGTCAGCGTGGGTTATTGTACTATCAGGTGGTCCGGTGGATCTGTATGAATTTGCTATATGACTATACGCAATAGCCACGAAACGGCATCATACAGCCACATAATAAAAAAGGAGAGGAACGTGGAATTAATCGCAATCGTTACCGCACTCGCATTGTTACAGACGTTCGTGTTCGCTTTTCAGGTTGGTCAGGCACGCGTCAAACATTCGGTAAATGCACCGGCTACCTCCGGCAGCGATGAGTTTGACCGCGCTTTTCGTATTCACCAGAACACCATCGAACAAATGATTATATTTGTGCCTTCCCTGTGGATGTTCGGCTATTACGTTGACGCCAAAATTGGCGCGGGCGTCGGTTTGGTGTTCGTTATCGCCAGGCTGGTTTATCGCAGCGCCTATCGTGGCAATCCAAAAAGTCGTGGCATGGGATTTAGTATCGGCGCGTTATCGATGATGATTCTCCTCGTTGGCGGCCTGATCGGTGCCGTTATGTCGTTGTTGTAAAGATTTACGAACAGATCTTTGCGTTTACGATGTTGCGTCTTGCCACTTTTATCGATTTGCGTGATCAGATGCATTCACTCGCGTTGTATTGTGTTACTTGCGAGCGCTGGGGTGAAGCTGATTTGAACAGGCTCATAGAGACAGGTCGGGGTCACCGGCAACTGACAGAGACCAGGTTCCGGTGCCAGGAATGCGGCGGGCTGGTTGAGAAGCAGCTACGGCCGCCGGTACCAGTAATTGGTAACGCCAAAGCTTACATTTGAGGAAACGGAAAAACATCCGGAGTTTCTTTATGTGCAATGTGGCAACGTGCTTGCGTGATTTGACGAAAATGTTTTTCTTCGGCGCAATATTGCTGGCCGTGCCGGCCATTGCGCAGCGTAGTTTCGATACAGACATTATTAGCGAAACTTTTGGTTTTGACGCTGACACAAAAAAATCAGTTGCGCTGGTCGACCTGCATCAGGGTTGCTCCGCCCGCGACTGCATCCCATCGATCGATGATCCACAATATGTAGCTGCAGCGGATGCTACGCACGTAGGGGACGATGATATCGTTCTCGCACTGTCCTGGAATGGTGAGCATCGGGCGTATCCCGCAAGAATTCTGGATCACCACGAGATCGTCAACGACGTCATCGGTGGCACGCCGATAGCGATTACCTGGTGCCCGTTGTGCGGCTCAGCCGTCGGCGTCAAGCGTGACGTTTCAGGGCAGGTAACCGAATTCGGCGTATCGGGTGTTCTCTACGAAAGCAACCTGGTTTTCTATGATCGAGTCACCGAAACGCTATGGGACCAGGTTGGAGCAAAAGGTATCGTTGGTCCGCTCACAGGCACTCCGCTCGAGCTTGTTCCTATTACCATGACACGCTGGTCACGCTGGAAGGATGCTCATCCAGATACGTTGGTGTTGTCGACGGACACCGGGTTTGATGAAGATTATACGAAGGACCACTACGCCAAATATCGCGAGGAGGAACGACTCTTCATGCCGATCAGTGCGAGTAGCGACGCGGTACACCCGAAAACCGTAATCTATGGTTTTGAAATCGCCGGAAAGTCTGTAGCGTTCACCGAGCGTTATCTCGAGAAGCATCCAGAACATGTATACCGCATTGGCGAACGCTCGTTTACAGTGTCGGTCGCCACTGACGGTGCGGTTCGCATGGCGGACAACCAGTCCAATACCATCATTGTGCCTGTGCGGCTTTTCTGGTTTTCATGGTTTACGTTCAATCCCGAAACTGACCTGGTCAAATAAGCGCCTGGAATCAAGAATTCCATTAGCGATTCTTTTTTGTGGCTTGATTGCCTGTGGCATGTCTTCTGCACAAGTCCATGGCGTATTGCGGACATTCCCGGTGGAGCCTTTCCTGTTTCTTGATAAGCCGTTCAATGGCTATGAAGGGATCTCCTTCAATAGCGAGGGCGGACTTTTTGCAACGTGTAACCGCGCGCTGTGGGAAACCGGTCATAGACGCAAAGCTTGTAGTATGGGCCGGCCCAAATACCGCGGTTGACGGGTTGGCAATGGACATTGAGGGTCGCGTCTATATTGCTGCTAAAGGCGCAGGCCAATTATGGCGCTACGATCCTGCCAGCGAGGAAATGCTGCTGCTCGCCAGCGGTATGTTCGGTATCGCCAACCTGGCATTTGGTGAGGGTGAATTCAATCATCATTCAATATATGCATCGGCGACCAATGCTGGTGGCAGAGTCGGCCAGATCTGGCGCATTCCTGTGGGCATCATGGGCGCGCGCCATTACCGATAGACCGGTCAGAACTGCTGTCCCGTAACGCTCAACTTTATAGCTGTGGAATGAAGCATTGGTGCAATGTTGCGGCGTTCTTTGCTGATTTGAGGCATCGCCCGCTGGGCGGGCTCCTACAATTCTAATTAGCAATGTAGGAGCCCGCCCAGCGGGCGAAATCCACGACGCCCAGCGGGCGATTCACT
>RCNB010000134.1_pt1 | contig 101677 bp, 77 predicted proteins | sample 2041321 | NCBI WGS metagenome assembly RCNB01 (sample SAMN09708232, study PRJNA481090) | Marine sediment metagenome, whole genome shotgun sequencing project. | reverse complement strand
AAGTCGGTCCCAAGGGTTGGGCTGTTCGCCCATTAAAGCGGTACGTGAGCTGGGTTTAGAACGTCGCGAGACAGTTCGGTCCCTATCCGCAGTAGGCGTAGGAGATTTGAGGGGGCCTGTTCCTAGTACGAAAGGACCGGAATGGACAAACCTCTAGTGTACCAGTTGTCCCGTCAGGGGCACCGCTGGGTAGCTACGTTTGGTTGAGATAACCGCTGAAAGCATATAAGCGGGAAACTCGCCTCAAGATTAGATCTCCCACCCGTAAGGGCTTAAGGTCCCTCGTAGACTACGAGGTTGATAGGCTGCATGTGTAAGTCCAGAGATGGATTTAGCTAAGCAGTACTAATAGACCGTGAGGCTTGACCATAAAGTTTACTCAAGACAAAAAGCGTGTTTCTGGGACAAAAAAGATTCAATTCGATTGGTTTATTAAAGTGTTGCATATTTCCCGGCAACCATAACGTGGAGGTAACACCCGTTCCCATTCCGAACACGGAAGTTAAGCTCCTCAGTGCCGATGGTACTGCTCGGGGGGCCGAGTGGGAGAGTAGGTCGTTGCCGGGTTTTTTTTATTCTTTTTTGTGAGGACGAATGAACATCTACGTTGGTAACCTAGCTTGGGAAGTCACTGAAGACGAGCTCAGCACCGAATTTGGCGCCTATGGTGAGGTGTCATCTGCGCGTTTGATCTCCGATCGCATGACAGGACGCTCTCGCGGATTTGGTTTCGTTGAGATGCCAAATGGCGAAGAGGGCAAAGCTGCTATCAGTGCTCTGGACGGAAAGGGACTCAAAGGCCGTAACATCAAGGTCAATGAAGCCCGTGCCCGCGATGATCGCGGTGGTGGCGGTGGCGGCGGCGGCGGCGGCAGAGGCGGCGGCGGCGGCGGCGGCGGATTCGGTAACCGCTGGTAAGCCCTACACGATCCTGAACCCTGGTCCTTAAGTCTCGTGTGTGAGTCTGTCTAGGACTCTGCACAACTGGGGCCTCTCAGATCCCACCTCTTACACTCCGAATAGTGGTCTGTTTCGGCAGATGCTACACGAGTGTCAGATTCTCGTGGGCTGAGACGAGCAGGCTCCGGGCCGGCACCCCATAGGGGCAGAGGGTCTCACACACACCGGAACATCCGCTGCACCTGTCTGCCTTGGCCCTGTCCATTTCCGCATACTTGGCCATGGCGTATTTTTCCCGGCCCTGCGCCTCGAAATAGTGGTTGTAGCGCATGATCGTGTTGACCGGCACCTGGTGCGGGCAGGCCGTTTCGCAGGCCCCGCAGGCGTGCCGGCAGTAGTAGCGGCCCAGGGTCGACCGGTAGTCGGCCAGGAGGGGCCCATCCTCTGCTTTCAGCTTTTGGCCGGAAAGGCGCACGAAGGTCTCGAGTTCCTCGAAGCTGCCGATACTCGGGCAGACCGAGTGGACACCGGGATTGGTCAGTACGAACTTGATGGCCGCATCTCGGACCTCATCCACGCTCTTTAATCCGTATTTCTCTTTGAATACCTCACCTTTTTCTAGAAAGGCCTCGTATTCCTTGGCCATCTCAAGTGTGGCGTCGGAGATTTTCCTCCCACCCGCTATTGCCTGATCGAGCCCTGCCTTCCACCGGTTGTAGACGTTTACCGGATTGGTCTTCATAAGGGTAACACCCATGTCCTTCTCCCGGCAGGCGTTTATGATCTTTTCTCCCTGTTCCTTCTGGAGGAAGTTGTAGACAAAAAGCGCCATGTCGAAGCGCCCGTCCTCCACGGCCGCCAGTAAGACCTTTTCCATGGGATCCTTGGTTAAACCGTAGATGCGCTGCTCGGGCCCATGGTTGGAGAGCCCTATGTATTTGATTCGGCCTTCGGCCTTGAGTTCCCGGGCCGCGCTGTGGAATCCTTCGTGTTTCACCTGGCTGGCGATCGAAGTCATGTGAATCATGAGGCAGTCCACGTAATCTGTCTGCAGCCTCTCCAGGCACTTGGCGAAACGGTCCTTGAGGCCTTCCTTGGTGGCTTTTTGTGTACCATAGAAGAGGAGGTTGAGCTTGGTGGTCACGAAGATCTTCTTGCGGTCCCACTTCTTAAGTGCGGTACCGATGCTGCGCTCCGAAGCACCCCGGCCGTAGTGTTCGCCCGTGTCGACGTAGTTGACACCCATCTCAAAGGCGGCCTCGACCACGCTTGGATCGACTGGCATCCCCGCCCCGAAACCGATATCCGAGGCCTTGAACCCGGTGCGTCCCAGCGTGCGGTACTCGGTGATCTTGGGAGCCTGGCCCGTGCCCGCCTCGTTCTGGGCCGAGAGGCGAGTGCCGAGCAGTGCGGAGCTGCCTGCTGCCCCTGCGAGGGACGATTTGATGAAGCTGCGGCGGTTCAGTCCTTTTTTTTGCGGCATGGGATCTCCTATTTCATTCCTTCACGAATTCGCCGTCTTTTATCAGATATCTGTCCTTGACACGCAGGGAGATCCTGTCGACCAGGGCATCGTAGTGGTGGGGACTCGTGTTGGTGCCGAGGCCGTAGGAGTCTCCTATGGCAAAATGGGCCGTGCCGAACGCTTTTTCCGCCTCCAGCATGTTGGGGCAGATCTTGGCGCCAGGATTGGTGCCGATCCCGAACTCCCCGATGATATGGCCGGTCTTGTCGCTGCCGATGTTCTCCATGATGGCTTTAATGCCGTCCCCCTCGTACTCCACGAGACGGCCCTCCTTGAACTCCAGCACGCCGTGCCCCAGCTTGTCGTCTATGAGGCTGATCACGATCCTTCCGGAAAAGCTCTCCTCCACAGGGGCCGTGAAGATCTCGCCCGCTGGGAGGTTGCCGTGCATGCCCTGCTGGCTTATGTCGCCGTTGTCGTTCTTCCACTTCCGGCCCTTCACGCTGAAGGAGATGTGGGTGCCGGCGGCGTTCTCCACCAGGACCTCATCGGCGTCCAGCAGTGCCTCCATGAGCTTCTTGCCCCTGAGGTCGAGGTCGCTGTAGTCGATGTTGACCAGGCGCTCCATCATGTCCACAGTCAGGCCGGGCATCATGCAGATCCGGCCATTCGCGACCCCTGTCTTTACCATGTAGCCCCGGAAGGGCTTCTCCTCGATCCGTGCGTCCAGCATGTAGGCCATGGCCGACATGTTCTCGCACAGGCCCTCGAACTGCGCCGTGGGCCCGGTTATGGGCCGCAGCGTCTCGGTCATGAGGTAGGTCGTGGTTTCGGCACCCGCCTCCTTGGCCCAGTGGGCCAGCGCCTCGGCGATCTCGAGCTTGTCCCTGTCTGTCACCAGCAGAAAAGCCTCGCCCTGCTTGAGTTTTAACGCATGTTTTACGGCCTTCTCAGCCGCCTGCAGCAGTCCGCTCATCCGGTCCTCCTTCTGTTTAGAACATCAGGCTCCAATTTACATGGAAGGGGGCCGGTCCTGTCAAGGCCTTTTTATGTGCTCGTGCCTTTACAGGGAACCTTATGGATTATATCTACGTCGTATATATTATAGGTGACACAATGGAGACAAAATTCATATCCCGGTCTGAGGAATTCCTTTTGCTGGCCATCTGGCGGCTGAAGGAGAATGCCTATGGTGTGACCATCATGGAACAGATCAAGCAGGCCACGAGCAAAACCTGGGCCTATGGGGCTCTCTTCGTGATGTTGCGCCGACTCGAGAAGAAGGGCTGCCTCACTTCCAGTTTTACAGACCCTTTGCCCACACGCGGGGGGAAGAGCAAGCGCATCTTCAAGCTCACGCCCAAGGGAATCGCAGCGCTCGAAGAGGTGCGGAAGGTGCAGGCTTCCGTTTGGGCGGGCATCGAGGAGCTGTCGGCACCCCGATAGAGAGGCCCGTTATGAAAAAGCACACCAAATCCCCGCGGATCGCCGGCTGGCTCATCCAGCGGATGTTTCCCGACAGGGGCGGCAGCTCCACACTGGGGGACATGATCGAGACCTATCGCTTGCTCGTCGAGGACCGGGGCCCCTTGTCGGCCCGCCTCTGGTTCTGGATGCAGTGCGTGAAATCTATGCCCTACTTTGTGACCGATGAATTATCCTGGAGGATGTCAATGATTGGCAATTACCTGAAGATCGCCTTTAGGAACCTGAGAAAGAACCGGACCTATTCATTCCTCAACATATTCGGGCTGGCCGTGGGCCTCACGGCCTTTATCCTGATTGTCCTGTATGTCCAGCACGAGCTGAGTTTTGATAAATACCATGAGAATGCCGGCCGGATGTACCGGGTTGTGAGGGATACCCGTTCCTTTACCCCGCCGCCCCTGGGCCCCGCCCTGAAGGACAACTTTCCAGAGGTGGAGGCCACGGGCCGCCTCATCCACAGCACGAGCTTTGTGGTGTCGCACGGCCAGGAACATTTCCTGGAGCCCGAGTTTTTCTGGGCGGATCCCGAGATGTTCTCGATATTCTCGATCCCCTTCATCGAGGGGGATCCTCTGACGGCGCTGAAAGATCCTTCCGCCATCCTGCTGTCGCAGAGTGCGGCCGAAAAGTTTTTTGCGGACGAGGATCCCATGGGCAAGATCCTGGCCGTCAATACGCAGAATAACTTCGTCGTGGCAGGCATCTTCGAAGACATGCCGGCCAATTCTCATCTTGTGATGGATGTCGTGGTCCCTTTTGGAGCTTACTTCCTGATATACAACGATGATGTCACGAGCTGGATGTCCAACTACTGCTACACCTATGCGCTGCTGCGGGGAGGGACCGACCCGGCGGCCTTCGAGAGCAAGATCCACCCCGTAATCGAGCGGCCCCTGTACCTGCAGGCCGGGATGAAGGAGCCCTTCCCCAGCATCTATCAGGTCCAGCCCGTGACCGAGATACACCTCCACTCCCACCGGGAGCAGGAGATCAGCGTCAACAACGACATCAAATATGTGCTGCTCTTCACCTCGATCGCATTCCTCATCCTGTTCATCGCTTGTGTCAACTACATGAACCTGGCGACCGCCCGTTCCATCCGCCGAGGCAAAGAGGTGGGGATGCGCAAGGTGGTCGGCGCCCGCAGAGGCCAGCTGATCCTGCAGTTCCTGGGCGAATCCCTGGCAACGGCATTCCTGGCTATGGGGCTTTCCCTGATCATGATAAGGTTCGTTTTGCCGGCCTTCAACACGCTGGTGGAAAGGGAGCTCAGCTTCAATCCGGTGGCCAATCCACAGCTGTTCTTAGGCCTGGTGCTCATTGTTGTGTTTGTTGGGCTTTTTGCTGGCAGCTATCCTGCATTGAGTGTATCCGGCTTCAAGCCTATCACGGTCCTGAGCCGCTCCTTCTCACGCAGCAAGAAGGGCTCGGTGCTGCGCAATGTCCTGGTCCTGGTTCAGTTCTCGATCTCCATCATCCTCATATTTGGCACCTTGACCGTGCGGGCACAGCTGGAATTTGTGAAGAATGCGAAAATGGGCTATAACCGGGAACAGATCATCACCCTGCCTGTGCGCGACAGTTCCATCCGCCGGAACATCGAGGCCATAAAGACCGAACTGCTGCGGAATCCGGGCATTGCGGCCGTCGCGGCTGCACACCGCCTCCCCAATGACATCGATAACTTCACGTCAAGGGACTGGACCGGCCGCAACCCGGACGAGCCCATCACGATCTACTACAACATGGCGGACAGCGATTATGTGGAGCTCTTTGGCCTGGAGATCGTCGAGGGCAGGAGTTTCTCTAAAGAGTATTCCTCCGATTCGGGGGGCGCCTTCCTGGTCAATGAGACGGCCGTCAAGGTGGCCGAATGGGACACTGTGATCGGCAGGAAGATGAGCCACCTGGGCCGGCAGAACGGGACCATCGTGGGAGTCCTGAAGGACTTCCACCTGCATTCCCTGCACCGTCCGATAGAACCGCTCTATCTCTTCTATAATCCGGGCAGCTTTTCCAATCTCGCTATAAAGATAAGCACGGCCGACATCCCCGCCACTCTCTCCTATGCTGAGTCGGTTATGAAGCGGTTCAGCCCGGGCTTCCCTTTTGCCTACTCGTTCTTCGATGAGGTGTTCGAGCGAGCATATCTCACGGAACAGAGGATGGGGGAGATCTTCAGCTCCTTTGCAGTTTTGGCCATCCTCATAGCCTGTCTGGGGCTCTTCGGCCTGGCTGCGTTTGCGGCTGAGCAGCGCACCAAGGAGATCGGGATCCGCAAGGTGCTGGGGGCCTCGTCCTCCAGGATCTTCCTGCTCCTATCCCGGGAATTCGTGCGGTGGGTTTTCTTTGCCAACCTCATCGCCTGGCCCGTGGCCTACTTTGCCATGAACCGCTGGCTCCAGAACTTCGCCTTCAGGACGCACATCGGGGTTGCTGTTTTCCTGGTTTCAGGAGGTGCGGCCCTGTTGATCGCGACCCTCACCGTGAGCTACCAGTCCATCAAGTCGGCCCAGGCCGATCCTGTGGGCTCTCTGAGATATGAGTAGATTGCGTTGACCTCAAGAATAGGTTATCCTGCATCCTTTAAGGAGAGAAAATGAAGAAATTAGCAAATAACCGTGTTCTGTCTATCGCTGCCTGCCTGTTGATGGTTTTCCTGGTAACTGGCTCTCTCATCGCCCAGGAAAAGTCGGATGAGGCCCTTACGAAGAAATACGCGCCTATCCTGGGCGAGTATGAGTTCGACCTGACCGATATGGGTGGGGACGTGCAGGTGCTGACGTTTCACATCACCGAGGGCTCCCTCTGGGTGGATTCCGGCGACGGCGATCCAGCTGTTTGTGAGGCCGTTGAAGGGCAGGAGTTCGAATTCTTCGCGGAAAGCTCCGACGGCCAGACCTTCGAGATCCGCTTCGGCAAGAACGACGAAGGCAAGATCAGCACATGCGCTATCAACATCGTCGACATGGGCCTCGAGATAGAGGGAATCAAGATAAAGTAGTGCAGATTCCAACATGAAGACGGGTGTACTTGTTCACGGGTGCCATCTTGGGGCCCTGAACTGGCGCGGGATCATGTGGGGGAATCCCCCGGATGAGATGGGGAGGATTCCCAAGTCCGTGTCCGTAGCCCTGCAGGAAGATGCCGCCCTCATGGTCTTTGGCACGGGTGCCTCGGAGAAGGATGGCAAAAAGGAAGGCGAGTATACCCTCGATTTTATGCTGGATCATTTCCAGGAGCTGAGCGCGTTCTCGTGGTTCGAGGGGATCGACCTGGAAGATGCGAGATCCAGGCTGGCTGGGATCTCCGTTCCCGAGTGCCGTTCCCAGAACACAAGGGAGGAGATGGAAGAGGGAGCACAGATTTTCCTCGAAAACGGAGTGGAAAAGATCATCCTGGTCTCGAGCCCCACGCACATCTCCCGCTGTATCCGGGATGCCCTGGTCATGTGCCACGAGCCAAAATTTTCACTCCTGCGAAACCACCTTTATGCGGTCGCCAGCGACACCAGCTACCTGGGAGGCCGGGTCGACGATGTCGTGATCTTCGAACCCCCGCACCGCGGGGACCAGCAGGCCTTCCTCACCCATTATGTGGTAAAGCGCATCTTCAAGATCCCTGAGGACGACATGCCGGGTTTTCTGAAGGACCTGGACGTGCTCCTATCCAAGTACAAGGCCTGATCAGCCGCTCGCTTCTTCAGTAGCTGCGCGATCTCCTGGCTGGTGGCTCCCTCGAGCCGGCTCATGGATTACTTGATGACCACGCACCGCATCTGCTTCTGGTCGCGGATCAGGAGCTTGCCATCGGTGAGGGCCAGGGGCCCCCAGCATTTGTTCGTGTCGAGCAGCTTGGCCTTGGCCAGCTCCTTGAAGCCCTCAGGGCTGGGCTCGATGAGATAGAGCCAGCCCTTGTCCCCGTCCACGCTGAGGAACAGGCCGTCTACCAGGATGAATCCGCCCTTGTCGAAGAGGGGATCGCGGCCCGTATTCCACATGACCTTCCCGTCCAGGCTCAGGCACATCAGGCCGTCTCGGGTCTCATTCGTGGAACAGTGGCCGTAGAGAAAGCCCTCATGGAGCATGGCGGGGTGGACATGAGTGCCGAACTCATCGGTCGTGAACAGTTCGCTCACGGCAAAGGAGCCTGACTTTTTCTCCACCTTGATCATGGCCGATCCGGCCTTGTAGCCACCCGTGATGAAGAGCCGGCCGTCGCCGATCTCTGTAACATTGGGCACCGGGATCCGGCACTTCCATCCGTCGTAGGACCAGAGTTCCTTGCCGGTCTTGGGATCCAGCCCCGTCACGGGATCGTTGGAGGACAGCATGATGACGACATGCTCCTCTCCGTCCAGGGTGACGATCTTGGGCGAGACATACCCGGCTCTGCCTGTCGTCCCGGACGATACCCACTTCTGCTCTCCTGTCAGTTTGTCATAGGCCACAACACCCGCCTCTTGTGTGAGTGATGCGATAAGCGCGAGGTCGTTGTAGATCAGTGGATTCTGGGCAATGCCCCATCGTGGAAACTCTTCGCTGGAATAATCCGTCCAGATATTTTTCGACCACACGGGTTTTTGTGTGCGGATATCGAAACAGTGGAATTGCCCGAAGGAGCCGCAGGTATATATGTAGTTTCCATCGACGGTGGGAACGGATCGGGATCCCCCGTGGTCGACCTTGCCCGGAGCGTCATAGGAATAGTTCCAGATCTCCTTGCCCGTCAAAAAGTCCAGGGCGCGGAGGGTGTCTCCTTCTTCTCCTCTGCGGTCGAGCACGTAGACAACTCCTTTACTCACAACGGCCCCGCCAAAGCCTTCGCCCATGGGAATGGTCCACAGCACTTCGGGGCCTCCAGCCGGCCAGGAGCGCAGTATGCCGGTCTCACTCGATTTTGCATTCCGGTTCGGTCCAAGATACTGCGGCCAGTCTGTAGCCAGCGAGATCGAGCTCAGTATTAAGAGGGCCAACGCTATCCGTGTCAGCTGTTTATGCATGCTGTTGTCTCCTTTGAAGTCTCCTATCATAGGATACAGGACTCCCCCGAGAACATCAATACTAATACTATCAATTCACTCGGTTTCCCTCCGACTTCTCCTTTAGGTCACATTGACATCGAATATGGGGTTGTAATATATATCAGTCCAAGGGAAGGATCGAGGTACCATGAAAACCATGAAACTCGCAGCCGTCGATAAAAATGGCCGCCAGTACGAAGAAGAAATTGTGTTTCGATGTGAGGGCATCATAATGGAACGCTCGTCTAATGGAATCCTGTGCTTTTTGCGGAAAATGACAAAATCTGGGCTCTGTCTACTTGGTCTCATCTGGATTCTTCATCCTGTTTTGCTTTCTCAACAACAAGATTACACAGACCTAATAAAGGATTTTAGGTCCGCCTCCGTCCCGGTGGAGAGCATAGAACTCCAAGCAGATTTTGTGTTGGTCAAGCTCCAATACCGTGATTATTCGGAGTTTATCCCTGGGCTGGCCCAAAAGGATATCCTCCGGATCGCACCTAAATTGGCAGATGTGTTTACGTCATCAGCTGGGGTAATACTCTCGATCTATGATTCTGAGGAGCTTCTATATGAGCTGAGCTACCGAACCAGGGATGCCATCCGCTACAGCATCGGAGGATTGGAGGAAGAAGAATTTCTTTCCCTGATGGGTGTGAAAGACTACTCCTCAGAAGAGGATACTCATGTCTCCCCGATCCCCTATGAGCCTGACAAAGAAGTTCCAATCGTGGTCATACCAGTACCGGGAGGGGCTGAGGTCGTGCCGCAACCTATAGGCCAGGAGGAGAAACCGGTTGTTGAAACGCCACCTGAAAAAGTGGCCGAACCGGAGGTCATCTTCTGGGACGATTTCGATCTAGAAAACGGGAGTCGGGACAAATTGACCCACAGGCAGCTGTCGAACTGGGATGTAGCTCTCGGTGCGGTTGATCTGATCGGGAGCAGACTGCAGGAATCCTATCCGGGACAAGGTTTGTTCCTCGATCTCGATGGGCCTGCCAGCCAGGCCGCAACCATCCAGACCAACACCGTGATCAAGCTCGATCCGGACACCTACATTCTGGAGTTCGAGCTGGCCGGATGCCGGAACGGCAGGGAAAGATCTGTCAATGTCAGTTTGGGCGGTTTTTTCAGTGAATCTATAACGATCCAGGGCAACGCGCCCTTCAAAAAGATCCAGCGCCAGTTCATCGTTGACGAATCCTCCAATGTCATCATTGTGTTCTGGCAAAGAGAAGAAGGTGAAACAGGCCTTCTGCTCGACAATGTGAAGCTATCGGGACTCAGAGGAGCCCCACTTCCTGAGCCGATAAAGGAACCGCCTCCCGAAGTGCCCCAAAAATCTCAAGACCAGGTCTCTTATCTCGGAGTTCAGTTCAGAGAACAGGAAAGTGGTGGTGTAAAAATTTTTGGTGTTGTTGAAGATTCCCCCGCCCACCATGCCGGCCTCCAGATTGGGGATCTTATTCTGGAGATGGGAGAGTTCTCATTCCGTGATGGTCGTCATACAGACGCGGAGATATCCAATATCATCTCGGAGCTTCCTGTCGATCGACCCATCCGTTTCCATATCTCCAGAAATACGAAGACCTTTGATGTCTGGGTTAAACTGGAAAAAATCTACATCAGATAGCGCTGTGTCAGGGGCCTATTGGGTGTTTTGTTGATCCTTGCTGTTGTTTCGGGGCCTTCTGCGGCGTCTTCGCCGGCTTTTCCCCGGGGAGGGATGGAGGCTCTGGAAGAGGCTGGTAAAGGGATCTTTCTCTCGCGGCAGCTGGCCCTTTTCGATAAGGAAACATAGGCGAGCCGCCGGCGCATAGTGGGTTCGACGCTGCCAGGCCCAACGCATGCGGCCAGTTCGGAGGGCCTGCATCAGGTGGTGCGTTAAGATCAGGATCTGGATACTGTCGGCGCGGAGTCCCTTGGTAAGCCAGTTCCCTGCCAGTGCCTGTGGGATCGTCTCATGAAGGTTTGCCGGAGCTTCTGCTCCGCCAATTGGCAGGAGGCTTTCCACCCAGGGCCAGGTCATGAGGGCGAAGCATTCCTCACGGGAGAACTCGGATCCCTCCTTCCGGGCGGTTTCCCTGAGCTCCAGGAGCGTTTTAAGCCGGGCGAAAAGGTTGGGATCCTTGTCGTATGCCTCACCGACCTGTCCGAGGATGTATTTCAGGACTCCGTATTTTTGATAGGCCTCGAAGACGAGCGGGGCCTTAAGGGCGAGGTCCTTGTTGAGTTCCTCGAAGAGCCGGGCCTCGGCTACCTCTCCCAGAAGATGGCGGTGTGTGTGTATGGGCTGCTCCGTCCTTTTTTCGATCTCGAATCCCAGGCGGACTGAATGCCGGATCACACGCATTATACGGACTGGATCTTCGGTATAGCGCAGGCCGGGATCGCCCATGACCCGGATCTTCCGGGCGGCCAGGTCTTTCAGGCCGCCAACATAGTCGATGACGGATTCCGTGTCCACGTCGTAGTAGAGGGCATTGATCGTGATGTCTCGACGGAAGGCGTCCTCTCGCGGTGTCCCATAGGTCATCTTGTAGCGATGGGCGGGATCGACTGTCTCCTCATCCTTCTCGTCAGGTTCCCTGCGGAACGTGGCGACCTCGATGTATTTCCCTTCCTTGAAATGGATGTGGGCCAGACGGAAGCGCCTCCCGATGATAAACGCGTTCCTGAATCGCTTCTTGATCTGACCCGGCCTGGCATCGGTAACGAGGTCGAAGTCTTTGGGTTTGATCCCCTGCATCAGGTTTTGAACCGCGCCTCCGGTCAGATAGGCGAGGAATCCCTGCGAATTGAGGCGGTAGATGATCTTCAGGGCGTCCGGGTCGATGTCCAGCCGCGATATCTTGTGTTTGGGTCTTTTTAGGACACGGACCTTTTCCATACCAGGGCGAATGAGCTTTCGGGCAACCATATTGGCTCTTGAATATCATATTAGGGGCCGAAACTCAATCCACACGTTCTTATGTGGGGATTTGACATCTGCTTTCTGAACAGATATCGTGTGGCCGTCTAGCAGTAGGAAACAGTTCAGTGCAAATCCCAGATTGTGCTATTCACAATTTTTTTCCTGTGTGGATTTATGTTCTAGTAATACCAAAACATACCAGGGGGCTGCTCCCATGAGAGATCGAATGGTTATTTTTGCGTGTTTGATTGGGATGATCAGTATGTTGTCTGTCCCAATTTTCGCTCCGGAGGATCGGTCGGTTGGAATGGCTGACGCCTCTGTTCAGGCCTCTCACCTTATGCGACTCCTGGGAGTGTGGCCCTATGGGGAATGTTGTACTTCTGCACTGGAGCCGGCCAGGAACCTGGTTTGGATCGGAAACGGAGAGGCCCTCCAGGCGCTGGACATTTCGTCCCCTGGCTCGCTTTCGGTCATAGGGGAATTGAACCTCAATGGGAGCCTGCAGGATATCACGGTCTCTGGGAAATATGCCTATATTGTTACTCGCTGCAGTCTCAATATCGTCGACATTTCGGATCCCAGCAGTCCCATTGAAGTGGCATCAGAGTACATGAGCGGAAGCACTCTCCATTCCTTGACCATATCTTCGGGCCTCGCTTACCTGGCCGCATGGGATAAGGGACTTCTGATATATGACATATCAGATCCTTACTCTCCTGTGATCCATGGGGACTACAGGGGAACCGACTCATTCGTCCTGGATGTCGCGCTTTGGGGAGAGTATGCTGTCTGTGAATGCGAATACTTCAAATATCCGGAGACTCCGAATTACCCATATGGAGTGGAGATAATAGATATTTCCTCTCCCTCTGCTCCCAGCTTGGTGGGGACCTGGCAGCTGGACGAGGGCTTTGTAACTGCGGGGATGGGTGTTACTCCCGATGGCTATGCTTATGTCTGCCAGCGCAATGATACCAGCAACACCAGCAAGGTGACGGCCGTGAACATTGCGAAAAATCCTTCGAAGCCAAAGCAGGCCGGAAGTTATGTCGAATCTGGGTGTCAGTTTAAGACCATGACCGTGAGCGGAGTCACAGCCTACCTGTATGATGACCTGGGAATGCGCCTGGTAACGCTCAACATAGCTTCTCCTTCGGTTCCTTCCTATATCGGAGAGTGCGAGCTGGTGGGTGCCACGGACCTGGATGTTAGTGGGAGTCTGGTTGGAGCATCATGCAGTTCAACCGGCTTTTCGCTCTTAAATGTCTCGGATCCCGGGCATCCCTCCGAGCTCGGAACATTCGACACTCCAGGCAGCCCCCTCGGCTTTGGCAAACCGACCGTGGCTTCTGGAGATTATGTCTACATGGCCTGTGGAGGAGGCGGGCTGCGCATATTGGATGTGTCCGATCCTTCAAATCCTGTCGAAGCCGGCGTGTGTGATGATGCTCACGGGTTCGGTGGCATGGCGCTATCCGGGAAATATGCGTACTGTACTTCGCATGCGGCCCTCCTTGTCGTAGACGTTTCCTCCCCGGATTCTCCCTTTCTGGCAGCCCGCGTGGATTTTCCGGAACAGAATGGTCTATACTACGAACCCAGCGATGTCGCTGTAAAAGGGGACGTTGCCTATGTTACCGGGAATCTGTTGTACCTGACTTCCAACCGGGGATTCCTGTACTGCGTTGACATATCGGATCCCCTGGAACCTAAGAAACTGGGTGTCTATGACTGCATCCAGCGGTCCTTTCACTCGGGAGGCATCGGCGTTGCCGGTGATTATGCCTACATGGCAGTGTCGGAGAATCCTCTGGATATTAAAAAAAGAGGAGCAGGCTTGAGGGTGATCGATATCTCAGATCCCATGCACCCCTATGTTGTGTATAGGCTTACTTGGACGGATACTGGCACCTACTCAAACGGCCTGGTCCTGAAAGGCGATTATATCTATACGACAGGAGATCGATTCAGGATACTCGAAATCTCCGATCCCAGGTATCCTGAATACATTTCTAATTTCCCGGTCAGATGCCAAAACCTGGCGATCTCGGGAGATTTTGCCTATTTCACCCTGGAGGGGCTGGTGATCCTACCTATATACAATCCCCGCGACCTTGGGGCGTTCAGTTACAGCAGCGAGTGGCCGAAGAGCGTTGCCGTGTCTGGAAACAGAGTCTTCCTGGGCGGCAGCCTGAAGATCCTTAAGAATACATATGCTCCAACCGTATCTATTGTTTCTCCTCGGCCCCCATCGACCCTGCTTGGATCTGTCCTGATCGAAGTAAAGGCGAGTCACAGCACTGGGCTACAATATGTGCAGTTTTATATTGATGATTCCTTTGTGGCGACGCAGAGCACGACGCCTTACACCTATGCCTGGGACACGACCCCTGAGGAAGACGGCCTCCACACAATACGTGTCCTCGCCACTAACAATAATGGATTGGAGTCCGAGGCCGAAATACAGGTTTACACCAGGTTGGTCTATCCCCCCTTGAACTTTTCTGGGCAGAAGACATTGAATCGGTCTCTTTCTCAGGCTGAATATATCAATGTGCTCTCATGGCAGGCCAATCCTAACGATCTGGACGTCGCCAAATTCAGAATTTTCCGAGTTGAAGGAAACGATAAGAGCCTGCTGGCTGAGGTCAATGGAGATATTTTAGAATACCGGCAAAGGGGAGTCACGAGCGATGGGGAATACACCTATACCCTTGTCGCGGTAAACCATCAGAATCGAGTGAGTGATCCAGTCTCTGTCACTATAAAGTGATTGAGGAGAAACACATTGAGAAAAATAATTGTCATGGTCGGTGTTTTGCTCTTCGTCTCGGGTTCCTCCCATGCGGCGAATATAATCCTGGAGTTCAAGACACAATACTTCAGCCCCAGCGATGAGGAATTCAAGGATATCTACGGCGGGGGTGTGATGTATGGCGGAGAGGTGAGCATCGGTGTCTGGAAGGGCCTGGAGTTGTGGTTTGGGGGAAGCTATTTTTCACGCGAAGGTGAGCTGACATTCACCAAAGAGAAAACTGAACTTCGGATAGTCCCTGTGGGAGTGGGATTGAGATACCGTTGGCGGGGAAAGAGCTTGAGCCCGTACCTTGCAGCAGGTTTGGGCCTCTATCAATTTAAAGAATCGAATCCCATCGGGGAAGTGGATTTGGGAGAGGCGGGCTTTGTGGCTGCAATAGGAACCTATGTGAGGATCACCGGAGGGCTGTTGATCGACCTGTACGCCAATTATTCTGTGTGTGAGTTTAGCTCGGACGATTTTGAAATCAATATCAGTGGTTTTGGCACAGGGATCGGGATCGCCTATGAATTCTAATCCCTCACAGCTGCACCAGTGTCCCTGATTTCGAAGGCCACATCACTAGGCCTGAATAAAAGCGAATACACATTCGTACTTTATGTCGAACTCACATGGATTTCTCGCGTATGCTAAGATAGTGTGGGAATTCGGAAATAGAGGAGAACGAATCATGAAAAAGACATTTTTATTCACCTCTCTGCTGCTGCTGGTTTTGGCGGCCGTGTTTTCTTTGAGTACGGCGGCGGAGAAGACCACAGCCGCACAGAAGCTCTACGAGCTGAAGTACCAGATGAAGCAGGGGACCAAGTTCGTCATGGTCAGCTCGGGAATAACAGAAACCGTGACCGACCAGATGGGGACCGAGGTGGTCGCGGACATCGACAGCGATGGTTCGGACACCTATGTCGTCTTGTCTTCTGACAATGAGAAGGGATTGACCATCGAAGTGGAGATGGGCGAAAGGACCCAGAATATCTCCAGCGATATGGGATCGGCATCTTCGGATTTTTCCGAGCTCGTCGGGAAAAAGGCGAAGTTTGTGCTGCTACCCGATGGTACGGTCGAGGGATTCGAGGGATTCGATGTTCTGCCGGAAGTGACCACCGCTTCGGGAGAGGTGCTCACCAAAGATCTCTATATCCTGGGTGTGAAGGGCTCGTTTCCCAAGCTGCCTGACAAACCAGTTAAGTTCGGGGATACCTGGGACGATGTACAGGGCGAAGATGTTCCCCTGGGAGGCGGTACTCTCCGGTCCGACAATGAGACGGTTTACACGCTGGTCGAAGAGGTCGAAAAAGACGGCATTGCATGCCTCAGGATCGAATTCACGGATACGAACACACTGTCCGGCGATTTCGAGCAGCAGGGACAGCTCCTCACCTTGGACAGGAAGACCACGACCACCGGGAACGTGTATTTTGCATACGAGAAAGGCATGTATGCGCTGATAGAAACAGATTCCAATGCCGAAGGCTCCATCCTGGTCCAGTCGGCCGGCATTGATATCCCCCAGACCATCACCACCAAAGGGAAGGTCGCAATTCGTTTCGAATAAAATTGAACGGTTGATTCTCCACAACTCTGCCAGTCACCAGACCGGAAAAATCCAGGCCGAATGTGTTAGAATACCTCTTGTACAAACGAGAGAGCGACGCATATGCTTCACATACGAAACTTCGGCATCATAGCCCACATCGACCACGGGAAGTCCACCCTGGCGGATAGGCTGATCGAGGCGTCGGGCCTGATCTCCCAAAGAGAATACCGGGATCAGATCCTGGATACCATGGATCTCGAGAGGGAGCGCGGGATCACGATCAAGAGCCAGACGGTCACGCTGCCCTACACGGACAAGAAAGGACAAGACTACGAGCTCAACCTGATCGATACGCCGGGCCATGTGGATTTTTCGTATGAGGTATCCCGGGCCATGGCCTCCTGCGAAGGCGTCCTCCTCTTGGTGGATGCCTCCCAGGGAGTGGAGGCCCAGACCGTGGCTAACCTGTACATGGCCATGGAACACGACCTGACCATCATCCCGATCATAAACAAGATAGACCTTATCTCCGCGGACATCGACCGGACCAAGGAACAGATCGATAACGAGCTGGGGCTCGATCCGGATATGGCCATCCTCTGCTCCGCCAAGGAAGGGACCGGGATAGGCCAGATCTTCGAGGCCATTGTCCGGCACATCCCTCCGCCCGAAGGCCGTCCTGAGGCGCAGCTCAAATCCCTCATCTTCGATGCGCACTACGACTCCTATCGAGGTACCATCATCGCCTGCCGCCTCTTCCAGGGGAGCGTGAGACAGGGAGACATCATCCGCCTCCTGTCCAATCAGGCGACCTACAAAGTGGAGGAGGTGGGCCTCTTCCAGATCGCCCGGAAGCCCAAGGAAAGCTTGACTGCGGGAGAGGTGGGATACATAACGGCCGGCATTAAAAAGCTGGGTGACACCCGGATCGGGGACACCATAACACTGGATGCGGATCCCACATCCGAACCTTTGGCCGGATTCAAGGAGGCCAAGTCCGTCGTCTTTTCTTCCATATATCCCATGGCCACAGACGAATACCAGTCGCTGCGCGAGGCCCTGGAAAAATACGAGCTCAACGATGCCTCCCTTTCCTATCAGAAGGACTCGTCCGCAGCCCTGGGGCAGGGATTCCGGTGCGGTTTCCTGGGACTTTTGCATCTGGAGATCTTTCAGCAGCGCCTGGACAGGGAATACGATCAGTCGATCGTTATGACCGTGCCCAGCGTAGAGTACAAGTTCACTCTCAAGGACGGGGAGACCCTCACCATCGACAATCCCCTCTATTACCCGGATCCCTCACAGATCGAGGGCACTGAGGAGCCCTATATCAAGGCATCCCTGCTCTTCCCAGAGAAATACATGGGAGTGGTCATGAAGCTGTGCCTGTCCCGCAGGGGCAGCAATCCCCGCACCAGCTACCCCACGCCGGGGCGCCTCGAGCTCGTCATGGACATGCCCCTGGCCGAGGTCATCTATGACTTCTATGACACGCTGAAGACCATCACGCAGGGATACGGGTCTTTTGACTATGAGATTATCGATTACAGGGAGAGCGATCTGGTGCGTCTGGACATCCTGGTCAATGGTGAGCAGGTCGATGCGCTCTCTCTCATCGTTCACCGGGACAAGGCCAGGGACTGGGGAGTGAAGATCTGCGACAGGCTGAAAGGCGAGATCCCACGCCACCAGTTCAAGGTCGCGATCCAGGGGGCCATCGGCGGGAACATCATCTCGCGGTCCACCGTCGCTCCCTTCAGAAAAGACGTGACCGCCAAGCTCTACGGCGGGGATGTCACGCGAAAGCAGAAGCTCCTCAAGAAGCAGAAGAAGGGCAAGAAGCGCATGAAGATGGTCGGTGCGGTCATGATCCCGCAGAGCGCCTTCGCCGCCGTGCTGAAGGCGGAAGACAAGTAGACGACTGGGTTTGACAGCTCGAGGTAAGCAATGGGAGAGGAACAAGCGCAGACTGTCCAGGAGCTGCTCCGCATCCGAGAGGCCCGCGGACTGCAGGTGCCTGCTGTAGTTCGTATACTGTTTGTCCTTTTTGGATGTTCCATGGCGTTTGTGTCTCCCATGGCATGGGGGAGTCGCCTGATGATTCTGGCGATCGCTCTACCTATGGCAGCGGTCAGTGGCTATTTCCTGATCCTCCTCCGGAAAGCGGAAAAAGTCAGGTTCGTGGGTATCGCGGGTCTCGTACTGGATTCTGTCAGCGTCCTCATGTATCCCTTCATCGTCTATCAGGCCAGTGATCTGCCTTCTGTGCCCCTGGGTGTAGTTTCTGCATCGCCCGCGGTCCTGGCCGTCTGCATGACCTATATCGTGATCGAAAGCCTTGCCCTGAGGCCGGCCTATACCTTTGTCATCACATGCTCAGCACTGCTCACGCATCTGATCATGATCCTGTTTTCCGTGAATCATCCATCCGCAAGCTGGGCCGGGGATGTCTCCTTCTTTTCCGATCCTTCGACCGTCAGCCTCTCAGGGATCCTAGCCTGGATGATCTTTCTGCTGATCGTCGGGGGCTCACTGATCTGGCTCACGGGATCGGTGAGGAAGACTGTAGTCCAGGCGGCCGAGCTTGAGGCGGAGCGGACCCACATGGTGCGTGAGCAGGCTAACCTGCTCATGGACAGCCGGATCGGCGTAATGGGAGAGTTGGTGGCCGGTGTTTCGCACGAGATGAACAATCCTCTGGCTGCGGTCAAGGCCAATGCGGAGACCGGCCGGCGAGCCGTGGGGCGGATCCGGGAGGGTATCCAAGATGGCCAAGCCACCGCAGGAAGCCCTGCCGGGCTCGAGCCGATCCTGGATGCTCTTGAGCAGAGCAGCCGCAGCACACAGGTAGCAACCGATCGCATGGAAACGACGCTGAAGACCCTGCGCAGCTTTGCGCGCATGGACGAGGCCGAGTTCAAGGACGTGGATGTCCACGAGGCGCTTGAGAACACCCTCGCGCTGATCCCTCCGGAAACGATCGGTGATATCCCGGTCGTGAAGCATTTCGGAGAACTGCCCAGGATCCAGGCCTATGCCGGGCGGCTGAACCAGGTGTTCATGACGCTGCTTACTCGTGCATTTGAGGCAGTGGGAGACGAGGGGGAAGTCACGATCGTAACTGAAAGCAGCGGGGATGATGTCGTGATCCGCTTCATCGATACGGGCGCCCAGATCCCCAGGGATCAGCTTGATCATTTATTTGATATTCGCCTGCGAACCCGGCAATCCCGGATCGAGGCAGGTTTCGGAATGGCCGCCTGCCAGAGCATCGTGGGCCAGCATAAGGGGAAGCTGGAGGTCCAAAGCATCAAGGACGAAGGAACCACATTCACGATCGTTCTCCCAATCAAAGCTTAAAAGGCTTAAAACATTCACTCGCTTCTGGTAGTATCTCGTCGTATCTCTTTTACCACTAAGGAGCGCATTATGAACAGAAGAGTGATCCTCCCAAGCCGGTTGGCCATCCTGGTTGTCACGGGCATCCTTTGCCTTTCGTTCATCGTCATGGCTTGCGGGACAAAGGCCCCGAATATCTCGGATATGGTGAAGGAGAACATCCGCCTGCGTATCGAGAATGGCACTGCCGTTGGCCTCGTGGTGGGTTTCATTGATGCGAAAGGGAACCGGGAGTATTTCTGCTCCGGTACCACGTCAGTGAGCAACGGAAAGCCGGTGGACGAGGATTCCGTCTATGAGATCGGGTCCATCTCCAAGGTGTTTACAGGCATCCTGTTCGCAGACATGATCCTGAAGGGGGAGCTCGCGCTGGACGATCTGGTCGAAGATCGCCTTCCGGAAGATGTCTCCGTGCCATCGCGAGGAGGGGAGCAGATCACACTTGAGCATCTGGCTACTCACACATCAGCCCTGGCCCGGATGCCCACGAATTTCAAACCCTCTGACCTGAGCAATCCCTATGCGGACTACATCGTGGAAGACATGTACGAGTTCATCTCGGGATACTCACTGACAAGAGACATCGGCGAAAAATACGAGTACTCCAACCTGGGGATGGGGCTCCTCGGCCACATCCTGAGTCTCAAGGCAGGGCAAAGCTACGAGCAGATGCTGACAGAGCGGATCTGTGATGTCCTGGGGATGGAGAGCACGGTGATCGCGTTCACCGAAGAGTTGAAGGGGAGACTCGCGCGGGGTCACAACACCGCCGGTGAGGTCTCCAACTGGGACATACCCACGCTCGCGGGTGCCGGGGCTATCCGCTCCACAGCCCGGGACATGCTCACGTTCCTGGCCGCCAACATGGGGCTGGAGCGAACGCCTCTGTCGGAAGCCATGGAAATGTCTCATGAGGAACGTGTTGATGCCGGCAGGGATATGCGCGTGGGCCTGGCTTGGCACATCCGGGACAACGGAGAAACCCGGATCGTCTGGCACAATGGTGGGACCGGGGGATACCGGACGTTCTGCGGATTCATTCAAGACCAGGAGATCGGTGTCGTCGTCCTCTCCAACATGAATGTCGGTGCGGATGACATCGGTTTCCATCTGTTGGACAGCTCATACGAACTGCTGGCGATCAAGGAAGAGGTCGAGGTCGAAACGGAAGTCCTCGAAAGGTATGCCGGCCATTACAAGTTCGAGAAGGATGGTGTTGTCGTCTCCGTATTCAGGAAGGACGACAGGATCATTACCGAGTTCCCTGGCCAGGCCCCGCTCGCTTTCTTCCCCGAATCTGAGACAAAATATTTCATGAAGGAAGCCCCGATCACGATCACGTTCGATATCGATGAGACCGGCGCGGTGTCCGGCCTGGTCTTGACGCAAGGGGGGAGGGATTCAAAGGCCGTGAAGATCGACTAGTTAAGGGGGGATAGAGTGAGAAGAATTCTACAGATCGTTTTCGCCGCCGTTTTGATGATCGTTCCGGCATTCGCTGCGGCCGCCCAGGAAAGGATCAAGGTCGGAGAGGTGGAAGCAGGGCCGGGCCAGATGGAATCGGGGTATATACTGGTTCCCGAAGGAACCGACGGGCCGGAGATAAAGCTCCCGGTAACCGTAATAAACGGCATCGAGCCGGGGCCGACACTGGCCCTGACTGCGGGAGTACACGGCTATGAATACGTCCCGATCCTGACACTTCAGCGGTTGAGAAAAGATCTCGATCCAGGCGAACTGAGAGGGGCGGTCATTTTGGTTCATGTCGTCAATATTCCCTCCTATTTTAAGAGGACCATCTACACCAATCCACATGATTGGAAAAATCAGAACCGGGTTTTTCCGGGAAAGCTCGACGGCAGCATGACGGAGAGGATCGCCTATCAGGTGACCCATGAAGTCTTGGACCAGTGTGATGCCCACCTCGATCTCCACTGTGGGGACGGCAACGAGGACCTCATGACCTATCTCTATTACACTGAGACAGGTGATCCTGAGCTGGATACCAAAACTCGGGAACTGGCTATCAACTTCGGATTCAAGGTCATCATCCATGTGAAGGCAGATCCCAAGGAATTTGCCTCGATGTGTGCCCGTGCCTCACTCTTCCAGGGCAAGCCGTCGCTGACCACCGAGTGCGGGCGGCTGGGGAGGACAGACGAGGAGGATATCCAGTCCAATCTCACCGGCTGCTATAACACGCTGAAGCATCTGGGCATGATCGAAGGCTCGGTGGAGCGAAAATTCGAGCCGGTCTGGGTCAAGACCACGACCTATATCCGCTCCGAACACGAGGGCATATTCTATCCCTTGGGACACAGCGGCCGGCATGTGCAGAAGGGTGAACTCCTGGGTTATCTAACTGACTTTTTCGGGAATGTCATCCAGAAGGCCATTGCCCCTCATGACGGCATCATCATGTACATCATCGCCACGCCTCCCATGAGCAAGGGCGAGCCCATGGTCAAGATCGGAGGGTTCTAAAGGCCTGACCCTATCTTTCTCAAGCGTGTCGCTGGAAATATCTTTCGCATTGCTTCAACCAGACTAGGCTCACTCGGATCTTTCCTGAGAGGGGTTTGTTCTGAATTCGATGTACGCATGTGAACAGCGATGTCACAGGAGCGAACAGCACCGGAATTAGATAGCGCGTAAATACCCTTGATGAGAAAAAATTCCTCCTGATCTGCCTGATGATCGCGATATTCCTTAAAATTTAAGGCATGAATCTTGCATGCATTGTTTTGGAGCATGAACATGAAAAAAATACTTACCCGGTCGGAAGAATTTTTACTCCTTGCTGTGCTCAGACTCGGTGACAACGCCTATCCTGTATCCATTTTCGATGAGATTGTGGAGGCCACGGGATCGTCCTGGACTCTTGGTGCGATCTACTTTCCTTTACAGAGGCTCGAGGAAAAAGATTATCTTACTTCCTTTCTGGGAGATCCAACCAAAGAACGAGGCGGAAAAAGTAGGAGATACTACTGCGTGACCGATGCAGGGCTTGAGGCTTTAGCCGTCGCTCACAAGGCCCAGGACAGAATGTGGAAAGATATTGAATGCGTAAAGATAAAATAGGGGATTTAAAGCCTCCTCGTTTGGGCCGATGGATCCTTACCCAGATCCTGCCCATACAATTGAAGCCCACGGCTTCCGCTGATTTTGAGGAGATCTACGGAAGGATCCTTATAGAGTCTGGAGTGAGGAAAGCGAAGGTTTGGTACTGGAGGAGCATCCTGGTGGCCTTTATACCATTCCTTTTCACATCCATCCACTGGAGATACATTATGATCAAAGAATATCTGAAGCTGACTTTCCGACACATCAAGCGGCGGAAGGGGATTGCTATTGTTAATATCGGAGGTTTGGCCGTGGGATTGGCCTCCTGTATTCTTGTCTTCTATTTTATTCGCGATGAAGTCTCCTATGACCGTTTTCACACTCACATTGACTCCATTTACGAAGTCAAGTCCAGGATCACCCTTGAGAGCGGTTCCGAGTTTTTTAAGGAGACAGAGGGGCCTGTTGCGCCTACTCTTGCTTCGGAATTCCTGGAGGTTGAGGCCGCAACCCGGATGGCGAAGGTGGATATTATCGTCCAGGCAGGAGAGAAGATCTTCAGGCGGAAGGGATTGGGAGTTGATGCATCCCTCCTGGATGTTTTCAGCTTCCCGCTGGTGCGGGGTGGCTCCGCCTCCGCCCTTATGAATCCCGACTCTGTAGTGCTGAGTGCTGAGACGGCACAGCTGTGTTTTGGGCTCGCGGACCCGATGGGAGAAGTGATATCTGTAAAAATTGGAGACGATACTTCAAACTATATCGTTTCGGGAATAGTTGAAGAGATCCCGGCCAACTCGAGCATAACCTTCGACCTCCTCCTGCCGATTGTGAGTGCTAAGGGTTCGGAGATCGAGCGGTGGAACACAGGGCTTGACGCAGCCTGTTTCGTACGCCTCCGGGAGGATGCGGATCCGGAAGCATTTGAAGCCAAATTTCAGGGCACAATCGATAGGCATCTGAACAAGGAAGGGAGTTCCGGAAGCCATTATCTCTATCCCTTCGCTGAATACCACATGGGAATCAGTGACTATGCTTTTTCATCCATCCTTGAACCGCGCAGTGCCCCCTCCTTTTCCTATATCCTTACCGGGATCGCTCTTCTCGTTCTCCTTATCGCCGGATTCAACTTCATGAACCTGAGCATCGCAGCGGCAGCTGCGGGACGAGTAAAGGAGATCGGTATGCGAAAGGTGCTGGGCGCGGAGCGGAAACAGCTGTTCCATCAGTTCAGCTCTGAAGGGATGGGGCTGAGCTTGGTTGCTCTGGCACTTGGTTTTATGATCGCGCTATCCGTCCTACCTGTTTTTAACAGTTTCGCCGGCAAGGAGATCCATCTCGATCTTCTGGGACAAGGATTCCCGCTGTTGGCGCTGGTTCTTTTCGCCGCTGTCCTCGGGATACTCGCCGGCAGCTATCCAGGTTGGCTTCTTTCGCATGTGCGCCCGGTGGATCTATTCAGGGGAAAGTTTCTTTTAGGCCGGAAGAACAGCTTCAACCGTGTTTTCCTTCTCTTGCAGTTCGGGATCTCCATATTTCTGGTCATCACAACCGGATTTCTCTATCGGCAGCACCGGCATATGATCAAGGCGGATCTGGGATACGAGCCTGACAGGATCGTGGTCCTCAACCTTCAGCATCTGACATCCCAATTCCAGAAGACCTCACAAGTTCTCCCGACGCTGAAATCCCGCCTCCTTCAGTACCCGGAGATAGAATCCGTGAGCGGTGCTTACAGCGGGATGTCTACTTGGTCGGCCATGATCGCACGGCTTGAGGGGGTAGAGGAACCTGAGATCGTCCGGTTTAATGAGGTCGATGATGGTTTTTTAGGAACGATGGGCATGACCATGGTCGCTGGGCGGTGGTTTTCTTCCGATTTTCCTTCCGATAGCTCAGACGCCGTTGTAGTAAATGAAGCGTTTGTCCGCAGGTTCAATGTGACCGAACCCACAGAGAGGACCGTCTCGGAGTTCTTCAGGTTCCATGGACCAGGCAAGATAATCGGGGTTATCCGTGATTTTAACTTTGATTCTCTTCGGCAGCCGATCCAACCTGCCTTGATCAATCTGAGCGGCGAAAGAGTGCAGAAGGTGTTCATCAAGATCGGAGAAGGGAGTCCAGGTGGCGCGATCGATACGATCAAGGGAGAATTTGCCGCCATTGCCCCCGGCTATCCCTTTCTCTACTCATTCCTTGACGATGAGCTGGCGAGCCAGTACGAACGTGAGAAACACTGGAGTCTCATGGTTACCATTGTCTGTCTATTAGCAATCCTGATCGCCTGTTCCGGAGTTTTCGCCCTTGCATTGAAGATGGCCGCCCGCAGGACCAAGGAAATCGGGATCCGAAAAGTGCTGGGTGCATCGGTCTTCAGGATCTTGGGGCTCCTTGTCTATGAATTCGTATTGATAGCTGGAGCAGCCGTTATCCTTGCCTGGCCAGCCGCCTTTTTTTCCATGCACAAGGTCCTGGCGGACTACCCCTACAGGGTTCCTTTGAGTTTCTGGATGTTCGTTGTGGGGGGTGTTGTGGTACTGGTGCTGACTCTGGCTACCGTCAGCCTGCAGGCGGTCCGGGCTGCTGCAAGAAATCCGGTCGAAAGTCTGCGTCATGAATGACCGTCGCGACGGGACCGAGCGATACTACAGGGACTTCACCAACTCCATTAGTCCTCTAGGGATCAGATTAGGATCGTCGCTCTAGGTCAGTATTTCACTTCTGTCTCGACGATGAAGAACTTGTACTTTTTGAATTTTACCTCGAGCTCGGATTTCTCCAGTTTTTCCTGTCCCATGGAGCGCTCGGTCTGGCGGATGTACTGCTCCTTGATGAAATGCCTGCTCGGGAATCGTATGCCGTTCTTTTCGATCTTGTGCTCTGTCCCGAACCTGAGCAAAGGCCTTGCCTGAAACGCCTCCGCCTGTTTCTGAAGGGTGCCATAGTTCTGCATCGTCCGCTCGTCCCACTCGACCTTCAGCACGGCGAAGTTTTTCTTGTCCACCCAGAGCTTTCCCCAGAGCTGACGCTGGTCCTGATCCGGCCTTGGGGAGGCCTCCAGGATGTAGGCATTTCTTCCCCACAGTTTGGTTTCTTTGAGAAGCTTGAAGTCGAAGTACGCCTGCGAATCCCGGCCTAGGATCGCGATAGGGGAAAGGGTGATGTTCGTGAAACGAAACCGCTTGGTCTTGAGCTCGGCTCCGGTTTCCTTCTTCTTCCTGCCGTTTTCCTTGAGCAGGGTCCGGGTTTCCTCGATCCGGTCCTTTCGGATCAGCTGATAGTCATAGGTGTATTTGTTGGTTTCCGTGTCCCGCTTGAGGTCGTCATAGTTGACGTTGTCATATTCGTATTCGTTGCGGTTCATCCTCTCCATCTCGTAGTTCCGGGCCTGGAGGGTCCTCCGCGCATCCTCCATGATCCTGTAGGGATGATATATGGTTTCCTTGATCTCTTCTTCGCAGATGTAGTGGAGGGAGATGGTCTCGAGCCTGTCGCAGTAGGTGGCGCATCCTTCCAGGATTTCCTGCAAAGTCTGTTGGCCATCCCTGGTGATCGGCGCGCGATCACCTGTTGCGAGGCCCGCTGATAGGGAGATAAATGTCAATATCATAAAAAACAGCTTTAGTTTTTTCATCATCCCTTCCTGTGCACCTGCTTCGCCCTAAAGTGCGTCGATGAAGGACTGGATCCGGGCGTGGAACTCGTCCCGATAGATCTGGGGGGCCACGTGTTTGAATCCAGTGGGGAGCATGAACACCTCTGTGTTCGGGAGGCCGGCCTGCAGCAGTTCCACATCTTTATAATAGGGTTCGTCCTCACTCGTTACAAGCAAGATCCGGCCCTGCCATCTCTGAAACTCACCCGGTGTATAGGTGTCCTTCTCATTGAATGAGAAAGCCAGCTTGAGCATGTTGGTGAGGTTCTGCCGGTTGATGTAGTGCTCCATCATGGCCCCGAACAAGGCCGCCGCAAAGCGCCTCCGGTCCTGGATCTCGGGTGCGATTTCCCTCTCGAATTCACCGAGTTTGGTGAGTTTCTTGCGGGCCAGGGCTTTTATGAGGGATATAGGGATGACCTGGAGGAGCCACAAGGCCCATTTCTTGCAGCGTTCGATCCGGGGGGCGAGTGTGTTGGTGAGGATCAGCCCCTCCACGCGTCCGGGGCTCCTCTTGAAATAGGACTGGGCCGTTATTCCTGAGGCCGACTGCCCGATCAGGACGACCTTGTCGATCTGCTCGTGGTCCAGGATCCGGTTGACCCCTGCGGTCATGGCATCCGTATCGTCATAGAGGGAAATATCGATGACGATCAACCGAACTTTGCTCTCGAATCCCAGGATCGTGTCGTATAGGAGTTGGGGGCCTCCCCAACCGCCCGCAAATGTCATGAGGGTTTTCGGCCCTTCCCCGCAGAGATAGTAGGGGACCGTCCCTTCTGAGACTTCGAACTCCCGCAGCGTATGGTTGTTCAGGAAATCCCTGAACCTGAGGAGTTCTTTCTCAGGGGCATCTTCCAACGATTCCAGCAGCTTCTTTTCGTCCAGCATGGTTACTCTCCCTTCGGATCCGGATTCGAGACCGAGATCGGCCTGTGAGGAGGACGCAGGATGTGGATGTTGTAAAGCTTGAGGTATTCCATGGTTCCGACCAGGAAGAGGATCAGGGCGATCACACGCTGCTCGGTCATGATGTTGGTGAAACCGGTATAGTCCGCGAAGAACAGCACGATACAGGCCAGGATCAGGACAGCACCCAGGATCTTCTGTCCGATGCCGGTCCAGCCCCAGCGGGTGTGTGGCGTGATTTTCAGGCCAGCCCAGACGGTCAGCCAGCCCATCAGGGCTCCGGCAACCACATCGAGCGGCCAGTGGACGCCCACGGCGGTGCGGGAGAGCGCGATGACCACACCTGCGGCCAGGAGGACCCAGCGCAGCCATTTTTTGGTCGTGGTGAGGATGAAGACGCCCACCAGGTTGAAGATCATGGAGGCGTGTCCGGAGGGGAATGCGTTCTGCCCCCAGTCCGGTCCGATGAGGTTGAATTCGTGTGGCTCCAGAACCCGGGGAGGGCGGGGCACGTTCAGGATGTGTTTGACTCCCTGACCGGCCAGTGTGAAGAGCACGGCTGCCAGCAGGACGGCCCAGATGTGCTGGGGCTTGCGGTAGACGAACGGGAGGAGCAGCACGAAGGTAACAAGCCCGTCCGAAAAGAAGGTGATCAGTGCCCAGAGCTTGTCGACGAACTGTGCGGCGAAACCGTTGATGATGAAGAAGAGGTCCCGATCGAGATCCCCGAAATAGATCACGGCCAGGAGGGCCAGGCACACGAGAACAAAGCCCCACACCCAAGCCGGCCCGGCCTTGATCAGGTTCGTGGTCTTCTGCATCCTCAGGCTTCCTCGATGACGAGCCTCAGGGATCCGTTGGGCCCTTTGGGCACGATGCGGATCTCCCTGCGCTGGCGCCTGTTGTTGGCGTCCCAGTACTGGATGGGCCTTTTGACCCCTTCTGAGGCCAGGGGGATCGTGTTTTCGCCCTCCTCTATCATGTCGAGCTTTCCCCTGCCTATCTCATACCAGCTCTCCTTTTTCTCGATGCCCTCCTTCAGGATCCCGTAGGCGGTCGGCAGGAGCTGTGCCGGCATGGCCGCGACCTTGCTGACATCGAGCTTCGCCAGGTATTCGAAGAGGAGTGAAGCGAACTTGCCTGTGGTCTGGCGTAGAAATGCGACGACAAAGGGCTCTGGTTCCAGATAGTAAACGGATGCGTTGATCTCGACCCTCTTGCCGACCTGGGCGTAGAGGACGTGCTTCTCTTCCAGGGCAAAGGGAGTGAAATCGATGTCCCTGTCCAAGTTGGTGAACGAGACGGCCCCGTCCACGGATTTGTTCCGGTTGCAGCCTGGGGAATACAGGCTTATCTGGACCATGTATCGGTTGTCCCTCTCGAGAAAGCGCGGATTGACCTCCTCGGGCTTCCCGTTGTGTTTGATGTTCAGGTAGTCCACATACACGTTGATTTTTTTCATCTTTACCCCTTTTTTGGTGTCCCAGATCTGTGTCCGGATAGCTTTGCCAAATGGTGTGATGCATGGGCCACTCCGACCACGATGAGCGCCCCGATCACGGAATAGAGAGGCCAGGCGATGGTGATTCCCTCTCCGGGAAGGAGGATCTGGACGGGCCCCTCGACCAGGAAAAGCAAAGCTGTCAATCCCGCAAAGAAACCGATGAGGACCTCTTTTGTTGCCAGCTTTCGGGATAGGATCCCAAGCACAAAGGCGCCCAGCAGGCCGCCATAGGTGTAGGAGGCGATCGCCAGCCCGAGCTCTACGACTGCCGGCCGCTCACCGGTGGACCGCAGTTGGAGTACTGCAAAAAAGAAAGCGGAGCCGGTCAGGATCAGCCCCCATACCAGGCTTATCCGGCGCGAGATCTTCAGGTCGCGCTCCGGCGTGTTGTCGTGGCCCCAGCGTGGTTTATACAGGTCCAGTGTTGTGGCCGAGGCCAGGGAGTTGATGGAGGAGGAAAGCGAGCTCATGGCCGCGGCCAGGATGGCGGCTACGATCAGGCCAGAGATCCCGGGGGGCAGCTGCTCCACGATGAACTTGGCGAAGACCTCGTCCCTGGTGGCCAATCCCAGACCGGCCGGATTCTGCCCGCCGTAGAACACGAAGAGCAGCAGCCCGATCCAGAGAAAGAGCGAAAATTGGAGGAATACCAGGATGCCGCTGCTGAGGAGGGCCTTCTGTGCCGACCTGAGATCCCGTGTCGCCAGCAGCCGCTGCACGATCAGCTGGTCAGTGCCGTGGGAGGCAATGGAGAAGATGCCTCCACCGAGGAGGGCGATCCAGAAAGTGTAGGGCTGGGCGATGAATTCCCGGAAGCTCAGGTCGGCTCCCGTATAGAACAGCCGGAGTTTCCCGGCCTCCTGCAGAGTGCCGAGGACGCCGGAAGAGTTATCTGGAAGGCGGGAAAGCAGGAGGGCGAGAGCAAGGAGCGCGCCTCCGATATACACTCCCATCTGGATCACGTCCATCCATACCACGGCCCTGATCCCGCCCAGGAACGTGTAGGCCAGTGTCACCACTGCGATAGTGAGGATGGAAACCAGGTAGATCGTGAGGTCCGAGGCCCTCAAGCCTGCCAACCGGAGCAGGATGGCGATGGGGATGGCGGAGGCAAAGAGGCGCACCCCATCGGCCAGCAGCCGCGTGATCATGAAGGTTGTGCTGGCCGCGGTCCGCATCCCCGGACCGAAGCGATTCCCCAGAAATTCATAGGCTGTCGACAGCTCTCCCTGGAAGTAGCGCGGCAGGAAGACCAGACTCACGACCGTCCGCCCCAGGATATAGCCGAAGGTGATCTGCAGGAAAGTCAGGTCGCCGCCGTAGGCCACGGCGGGGATGCTGATGAAGGTGAGTGTGCTGGTCTCTGTGGCCACCACGGAAAACAGGACCGCCCACCAGGGCAGTCGTTTCCCGCCCAAGAAATAGTCCGCGGCGGACCTCTGCCTGCCCGACACGAGGAGGCCGAAGGTCGTGACTCCCAAGAGATAAAGGATCACAACCAGGTAATCGATCGTTCCGAATCCCATCTCAATCTTGGATTGTACTGCTTTGTGGTTCTCGCCTCAAGGCCGGATTGTGCCGGGCCAGATAGCCCTCCAGCCCCACGGAGTCCAACACAGCCAGCGCCTCCTCCCAGCTCACGAAGCGCTGCTCCCGGAAGGCTTCCAGGATGCGGATGATGGAGAGCGCGACCTCGCTATTCTGGCCCTCCTGTCTGGACAGGAAATCCATTGCATCGAAGAGCACGGCATTGGACTGGGCATAGGTCAGGGGCGCGGACCCTCCGTGGCGGCCGATCCATTCCTCCTGGGCCAGCACATCGTTGACATGGATGTCAATGAGATGTGTGGCCCTGCCTATGAGCTTCAGGTTGCTGGGATCGACGCTGGTCATGGTGTTGCCTACCACGCGGCCCAGCCGCGCCATGACCGCTGTGGAGTGGGCGTTAAGGAGCATCTTGAGCAGCATCTGGCGTTTCAGATCCAGGGGATCGCCCCTGTTTTTCAATGGAAAAACGATGACCGCATCCGTGTCCTTAGAGAGTGAATGCCGCGTGGTGGCCTCCTCGGCATCCCCGGGCGAGACCTCGCCAACCAAGACCAGGGCCAGGGCCGCTCTGTGTGACTTGGCGTGTCGGACGAAGCGGCAAAACGGGGAATCCTCGTCATTCAACGCTTTGACCTCATCGTCTACACACACCACGACCGCCAGGTCGCCGGGCTGAGGATCACGACCTTGAGACCGCTCTTCAGAGAAGGAGAAGTCATAGAGCCCCTCCTGGTCGTTCCCGGCACGGGACAGGCTCCTGAGGGCCGCCTCCCGCAGCCAGCTGTCCGTTATCTGGATCACAAAGTGAGGGTAGTAGTCCTTTTTTTCCAGGCCGCGGAACGGCCGCCCCAGGAACCTTTCCCAGGCCCCTACCTGGTCCCCAGCGTCTGTCCATACCTGGAGCCAGCACCTTTTCTCCGGCTCGTCTCTGGTATCCAGAGGCCAGAGACGGAACGTGGGGCTTCTTTCCGCACAGTCTACAAAGACCGGTATCAGTGCCCGCCCGGCAAAGTAGATGGCGCGGCGCCCCATGGCATACGTGTCTGCCTCCAGGGATGTGAAACGGGCGGCATCCTCAAGGCGGTCGGTCAGGGTTTCATGGAGATCGTTAAAGGAGAACAGCCTTTTTTTGATGCCGGCACCCGGGATCACAGGGGCGCCGGATACATCTGAGTCCCTTTCGGGTCCGAAACCCAGGCCCTGCAATTCGACGTGCGACAGAAGGTCCTGCAGCACTTTCAAGATCCCGGCCTCCAGCACAGCCCCCATGACCAGGGTCTCGATAGATGCGGCCTGCATCCGCGTCGATCCGGCTATGGCCTGAGGTCCGGTTGTCAGGTTGATGCGGGTTATTGCGGGCTGGTCCAGGATCTTGCGGCTCCGCGCGAAAGGTTCCAGGACGTCATCGGGATTGTTGTAGATAAAGAAAAGATGCTGTTGGGCTTCCTCTGTCGTATCCGGCGTCATCTCTCCGTACTGCTCCAGAGCGGCGAGCACCGCTCCGATGACAGATGAAGTCTCGCCGCCCTCGGTGATGCCGAATACCATGTCGCCGCGCTGGATCCCCCTGTCCTCGAGCTGAAGCCGGCCCATGAGCTCCAGGTCCTCGAATCCCTCCAGCGAGCTGATGAGGGCCCGGTCCCCGCCGGTGATCTCGCCGACAAGACTTGCCTCGATACTTTCCGGCAGGACATCGCTCAGCTGCTCCCACAGCGGCCCGTGCCGGACACGGGACCAGAAGGGGCGCCACAAGGCGCTTTCCATCTGCTTGGCCAGCCTCCCCGTGGCCCCACACCCGTAGACGAAAATCCGGCTGCCCTCCCTGATGGCCCGGCTGACGCCCAGGGCAGCAGCTTCCAGCGTATCGAGAACAGCTGGATCTTCGACCATATCGAGTATCTTTCGAGAGATGTCTTTATCTACTGCGAAGATCTGTTCCAGGCCGAGCCTCACATCTCCTTGCACGACGGAGCTCAGGTTCCAGGTTTCAGAGTGCCTCTGTTCGGTGACCAGAGCGTGGAGCTGGAACTGCTGCTTGTTTTCGACGAAATCCTGCGACTGGGGGGAGGGAGTGACCTTGAGCAGGGAGAGGATCGGTATTTGCTCCATGGCTGTACAGCGGCTCAGAAGAGCTTCATCTGGTCGTCCTTTTTCCGTATCGGCACCGGGGCCTCGGCCTGCTCCAGCAGTTCCTCCTCGATGCGGTCGAGGAAGGGGCTGCGGTTGAGCCTGTGCTGTTTGCCCAGGAGCAAGCGCTTACCAGCATGGGTAAGGAGGAGGTATTTTTTAGCGCGGGTCATGCCCACGTACAGGAGGCGCTTCTCCTCTTCTCGATCGGACAGGCGGCCGAACAGGGAGTAGGGGAGGAGGCCGTCTTCACATCCCACGATGAAGACGCAGCGGAACTCCAGGCCCTTGGCGGCATGCAGGGTCATGAGGGCCACGGATTCCAGGCCGCGGCGGAACGTGTCGGCGCCGGTTCCCAGGGCCGTGAACTTGAGGAACGCCTCCCCGTCCGTGCCGAACTCCCGCGCGATGTCCTGCAGCCGGTTGAACTCGGTGAGGGAGGCGGCCCTTTCTTTCTGGAAATAGGTAGTCGAGATCGTGGACAGCGCATCGGAGACACTCGAGTTTCGTGCGAGATCGGAGAGCGGCTCGAGGGCGGAAGGATCGGGCAGGATCTTACCCAAGATCCGTTCGCGGAGCAGGGGATTCCTGGGATTGGCCGCAAGTTGATATACATCCAGGACTGACTTGGCTGGCTGCCGCCGGAAAAAGGGGGTCTCGCCGATGGACTGGTAGGGTATGCTGTGGTTCTGGAAAGCCTGTTCCAGGGCCTTCATCTGGTCTTTGACTCGGCAGAGGACGGCAAAATCCGATAGGCTGCGCAGGTCTTTGTGGGACTCGCCGGACGTCAGGTCACTGTCTATAGAGAAAAAACGCAGCCCCCCCATGAGATCTTCGATGGTGCGAGCCACGAACTCGGCCTCGCTGCGGTCGGTGGCCTGTGGTGCGATGGTGATCTTGACACCCTCCTGGATGCCCTGGAGGGATCCCTCCGGCTCGATGGTGAGGGCGATCACACGGCTCGAGGCCTTGAGGATAGTGTCGGTGCAGCGGTAGCTCTGTTTGAGCCGATACACCTCCGCCTCCGGATAGTTTTGGAGAAACTGGTTGATGAAACGCACATCCGCACCCCGGAAGCCGTAGATCGCCTGATCCGGATCGCCAATGACATAGAGATTGGGCGCGGCCCCAGGCAGGAGGAGCCGTACCAGCCTGTACTGGGCCAGGTTGACGTCCTGGTATTCATCGATGAGGATCCAGGAAAACAGGCCCTGATATAATTTTCGAACCTCCGGGTGCTCCAGGAAGAGGCGGACAGGGCGGTAGATACAGTCATCCAGGTCGAAGAGATCGTTTTCCCTGCAGTACGCTTCATAGCGTTCCCAGCAGGGAGAGGCCGCACCCCCCGGATCCTTCTCCCGGGGGATCAATTCGTGTTTGGCCCTGGCCATATCGTCCGAGATCTTCGACAGCTCCTGGCCGGCACAGCCCAGGGTTTTTCCCAGGATATGCCGTTTGTCACCCTCGTCTATGAGGGAAAACGTTCCACTGCGGCCGAATGCCTCTGCGTGTTTCCTGAGAACCGAGTAACCGAAAGCATGAAAGGTCGATACACGGGGTTTCTGCTCGTGATCCTCGCCGGGCAGCAGTTCGTCCAGCCGTTGGCTTATCTCACTGGCCGCCTTGTTTGTGAAGGTGACAGCCAGGATCAACTCCGGATCCACTCCTCGTTCCTGGATCAGGTGGGCGATGCGGTAGGTGAGCGTACGGGTCTTGCCCGTACCCGGCCCGGCCAGGATGAGAGCCGGACCGGTGGAGTGGCGGACGGCCCGCTGCTGCTCGGAGTTGAGCCCCGATAGGAGGGATTTCCGTTTGATCTCCACGGATGGTGCCTCGAGAGCCAGCTGTTCGGGCTCGGACTTCTTCTGCTGGGCGTGGAGGTCCCGGTATGCCTGGAGATCGAAATTTATGAGTTTTCGCTGCGGTATCGAGCTGTCTGCGGCTGTGGAGGAGAACAGGGCCTGCTGAAAAGTGACGCTCCGGACCTCACCCTCCTTGAAGACCCGGATCACGCCGTATTCCCCGTCATACCCCTCCTGAATAATGATCCTGCGCTCGCGCATGCGGCGAAGGGCTTCTCCTACGAGGGGCTTCCCGCCCTTTATGAGCTCGATGACTGGAAGTTCAAGCAGGATGTAAAGCTCGGGGCCGAAACGGCGCAGCAGGGCGTGGTATTCGGCATCGACCTTCTTGGACGCGGCTCCGACCTCTAAGATCTCGGAGAGGATCTCTTTGAGCGGGATGATGGAAACGAAGGGGAGTCGGTTGGGTCGGCTTTCCAGGTCATCGCGGTCGGCCAGTTGGGCAACTCGGTGCATCACGCCAACCGTGACGTTTTTGCCGCATACGGGACACAGACCGTCGTGGCGCAGGGTCTCGAGCGGATCCCAGGCCACACTGCACTTTCGGTGTCCATCGTAATGGTATTTTCCTTCCTGGGGGAAGAGGTCGATCGTCCCCAGAAAGGCCCCCGGATCACCTTCCTTGAGGGCAGTCACCATGGCCGGATAGCTCAGATCTGTGTCGAAGAGGTTGGCGTTCCGGCCCAGCTTTTCCGGGGAGTGAGCGTCCGAGTTGGAGACCAGTGTGAAGGGATCGAGGAATGTACAGGTCCAGTGCATGGGCGCGTCGGTGGATAGACCGGTTTCCATGGCCGTGAGATGCGGCGTCAGGTCCTCGAAACATTCCTCGACCGAGTCGAAGCCGGACTTGGAACCCAGGATCGAGAACCAGGGCGTCCAGATATGAGCGGGGATGAAGGCGATGCTGTCGGAAGCCTCGAGGGCTATCTCGAGGAGGGCGTGCGAATCCAATCCGAGGATGGGCCGCCCGTCCGAGGTGAGGTTGGCGTTCATGCGAAGGAGGGACTGCCGGATCTTCTCGACAGTTTCGAAGTCTGGGGCCAGGATAACATTGTGCACCTTGCGCGTACGTCCGCCCTTCTTGTAGATGCTGCTGATCTCGGCCTGGAGTACGAACCGCACCTCCGGGCTCAGAGTGGGAGCCCTGGGGACTGCCGCTCTCTGACGGTAGGAGGGCTTCAGCCGGAACAGGCCGTCTTCCGCGGGCTCGAGTTTTTCCTGCAGTTCTTTCAGCCAGTCCGGGTGTGTGAAGTCTCCCGTGCCGATGACGGAAATGCCCTTGTGACGGGCCCAGAGATCCAGGAATTCAGGAGCCAGCTGCTTGCTGGTGGCGCGGGAAAGATGGGAGTGAATGTGGAGATCAGCGATGAAGCGCATAATGGCTCGGCCTGGCTATGTGATACACCAAATCCCAAAAAAAGGCAAAACCGGCTGAAGGGGATCTACCTGTGTAGGATCGCGCGAGCTCAGATTGTTGGAACAGTTTTGATGTATCACAATACGGCGGAATGGGCAATTCGGTTTGCTTCCCGGCCGGCCTTTAAGTACAATCGAAGGTCCCCATGGATCGAACACGCTACGATATCGCGATCATCGGCGGCGGCATTGTCGGCTGTGCCGTCGGCATGGCCCTCTCCCGCGCCAGTGACCTCACCGTTCTACTCCTGGAAGGGGAGGACAGGTTGGCGGCCCATCAGACGGGGAACAACAGCGGCGTGATCCACTCCGGGCTGTACTACAAGCCAGGCTCTCTCAAGGCCCAAAACTGCGTGACCGGCCGCGAATCTATGTATGCCTTCTGTACTGAACACGGCATCCCCTGCGAGCGCTGCGGCAAGGTCGTGATCGCCACCCGGGAGGATGAGATCCCCCGCCTGGACGACCTGGAGCAGCGCGGCCGGGCCAACGGACTGCAGGGGCTGCGGCGGTTGAATCCTGAAGAAATCCATGAATATGAGCCGCATGCCTCGGGCATCGGCGGCCTGCTGGTCCCGGACACCGGGATCGTGGACTATGTCCGGGTCACCGAAACCTTCGCGGAGATCATGAAAACCAATGGGGCTGAGGTCCGGCTGAACGCCCGGGTAAGCGCCTGCCGGGAACACAGCGCCGGGCTGGTGCTGGAGACCAGCGCCGGTGTGTTTTCCTGCCGCAACCTCATCAACTGTGCCGGGCTCCAGTCCGACCGATTGGCGCACATCTGTGGAGTCGATCCCGGTCTCAAGATCATCCCGTTCCGGGGGGAATACTACACCCTCCAGCCCGACAAAGAAGACCTGGTCAGGAACTTGATCTATCCTGTGCCGGACCCGGCCTTCCCCTTCCTGGGAGCGCACTTCACGCGTATGATAGGAGGAGGGGTCGAGGCCGGCCCCAACGCCGTCCTGGCCTTCAAGCGGGAGGGCTACAAAAAGACGAGTTTCTCTCTGCGCGATTCCTGGGAGACCTTTTCTTACAGGGGTTTCCTGATCCTCATCAGCCGGTTCATGCGGATGGGGCTGGGCGAGATGTACCGCTCATGGAACAAGGGGGCTTTTGTAAAGGCGCTCCAGAGGCTCATCCCTGAGATCGAAGGGGCCGATGTCCGGGCCGGGGGCGCGGGTGTCCGGGCTCAGGCGCTGGAACCTGATGGGACGCTGGTGGATGATTTCAGGATCGTCCAGGTGCCCCGCATGATCCACGTGCTCAACGCCCCCTCACCAGCCGCAACGGCCGCCATCAGCATCGGCGAGCACATCGCGGCCGTCGCTCTCCAAGACTTTAACCTCTAGACCGTAGATCTTTCCGAGTTTCGGTGTGCGAGCATGCGCTTCCGCACCAGGCTCTGCTGATGGGGCTGTCCCAACCTGCTATTTAACTTCGTTGTAGGCCCAGTCCAACCACTGGGTGACGATCTTCAGGTCGGCCGCCTCGACCGTGGCGCCGCACCAGAAGCGCAGGCCAGGAGGTGCGTCGCGGTAGGAGCCACAGTCGTAGGCCACGTCCTCATCGGCCAGGAGTTTGACCATCTCCTTGACCTTGTCAGCAGGAAGGTCGATCGTGAAGCAGACGCTGGTATTGGAGCGGATGTCCGGGTTTTCAGCCAGGAAAGCGATCCAGTCGTGGGCCGCTACGAAGTCCTCCCAGACCTTGAGGTTGGCGTTGCTGCGCTCGATCAGTCCCTGGAGTCCGCCCACGGACTCGGCCCAGTTCAGGGCGGCCAGGTAGTCCTCGTTGGCCAGCATGGAGGGAGTGTTGATGGTGGAGCCCTGGAAGATCCCTTCGTTGAGCTTGTCTCCCTTCTTCATGCGGAAGATCTTGGGCATGGGCCAGGGGGGATCATAGGATTCGATGCGCTCCACTGCCCGGGGAGACAGGATCAGGATGCCGTGGGCCGCCTCACCTCCCAGCACCTTCTGCCAGGAATAGGTGATGACGTCCAGTTTGTGGTAGGGGATGTCCATGGCGAAAACGGCCGAGGTCGCATCGCACATGGTCAGCCCGGCGCGGTCGTCGGGGATCCAGTCGCCGCCGGGGAGCTTGACTCCAGAAGTGGTCCCGTTCCATACGAAAACCACATCGTTGTTGAAATCGGCCTGTCCCATGTCGGGGAGCAGCCCGTATTCTGCGTCGAACACGCGGACGTTATCGAGCTTGAGCTGCTTATTGATATCCGTGGCCCAGCCCTTGCTGAAGGACTCCCATACGAAGACGTCCACGCCCCTGGGCCCCAAGAGTGACCACATGGCCATCTCGAAGGCTCCCGTATCAGAGGCCGGGACGATGCCTACCCTGTAATCTTGCGGCAGGCCCAGGATCTGTTTGGTCTTGTCGATGGCTTCCACCAGCTTGCCCTTGCCCAGCTTGCTGCGGTGGGAGCGTCCGAAGGGCGCATCCTTGAGCTCATCCAGCGAAAATCCCGGATGCTTGGCACAGGGACCCGATGAGAAATTGGCGCTCTGGGGTTTAATGGGTGGTTTCATGGCTGTCCTCCAAATATGAATAGGTCATATGATTGAATTTAATAAAACAACTCCCGGGGGAGAGTTTAGAGTAGCGGATTGAATCCCAGGATGTCAACCGGGCATTGGTATGATGGCAGGGAATAGCGGAAGTCTCTGCGATCGGATTTCGTTTCGGCAGCGGCCTCAGCTGGATCTTGTGACAATATCGAGCATAAAAAGGCAACTCTAACCGGTTGTTGGACGTAATATGTAAAAGAACTCGATCCTGTCCCGTGAGGTGCTGTCATGTGGAAGAACTATCTGGTCACCGCGTTGAGAAACCTGGGGAAACACCGGGGGCATTCCCTGATCAATGTCCTGGGCTTGGCCGTGGGCATGGCCGCCAGCCTGCTGATATTCCTCTACGTGCAGCGCGAGCTGTCCTACGATATGTTTCACACCAAGGCAGACCGCATCCACCGCGTGCTGCTGCTCGACAAGTCTATGGGTGTCTCCAACACCTACGCCGGGATCACATTCGTGGCCATGGCCCCCGAGATCCCCAATGACATCCCAGAGGTGGAGGAGGCCGTGAGGATCATGGGACGCGGCCGCCAGCCTTTCAAGATCGGGGAGAAAAATTTCTACACCCAGGACATGGCCTTTGCCGATCCTTCCGTATTTCGAATCTTTGATTTCGGCCTGGATCTGGGGGATCCCGAGACCGCGCTGGCTGAGCCGTACACCGCGGTGCTCAACCGCGAATTGGCCGAAACCCTGTATGGGGACGATGATCCGCTGGGGAAAACGTTCATTTGGCAGGAGACCGAGATCCGCGTCACCGGCCTCCTGGCCGATATTCCCGACACCTCTCACCTTCAGTTCGATGTGCTGGTTTCCCTGAATTTCCCGGATGAGGAGGGCGGATTCGGAGAGCAGTTGCGAAGTTGGGGATGGATCTCCGCCCCCACCTATGTGCTGCTGAGGGAAGGAGCGGTACCCGACGATCTGGAGGAGAAACTGATCGGTGTCCTCAGGAAGAATGGGATTGAAGAGAACTTCGCCGTCACGCATCAGCCCCTGAAAGAGACCCACCTCCGGTCCAAGAATGTGGTGTTCGACCGGCACAACCGGAACAAGGGTGACATCGGCTATGTCTACGCCCTGGCCGCCGTGGCCGCGTTCATCATGCTGATCGCGGTCTTCAACTTCATGAACCTGTCGACGGCCCGCTCCCACGGCCGCGCCCGCGAGGTCGGGATGCGCAAGGTTGTGGGCGCCCGCCGCAGGCAGCTTATCGTGCAGTTTATCGGGGAATCCGTGCTGATCTGCCTGGGCGGTCTGATCATCGCGCTCGGGCTGGTGTCTCTGGCGGGTGTCTACCTCAACTCCGCCCACGACATGAACTTCAGCCTCGGTGCTCTTCTGCGATTTCCTGTCTCAGCCGGCATCCTGGGCGGGGCCGTTCTCACGGGTCTCTTGGCGGGCATCTGGCCTGCCTTTGTCCTGTCCTCCTTCCGGCCCAGCTCCGTGCTGCGCGGAGGATCCCAGGGAGGGGGCTACGGCCTGGGGATGCGGCGTGTTTTGGTCGTTGTACAGTTCGGGATCTCCATCGCCCTGATCATCGGGAGCGGCGTAGTCTTCCAGCAGATGCAGTACATCAAGAACAAAGACATGGGCTATGACCGCGAGCAGGTGCTGACGATTCAGATGACACGCGAGACGGCCGCGAACTTCGAGCCCCTGGTTGAGAAACTGAAACAGTCTCCGGCGATCCTTTCCCATTCAGCTTCGGGAAACGTACCGGGCCGCACGATGAGCAGGAACAGCATCCGGCCTGAAGGGATCGCCGAGACCGATCCCTGGGTCGTCTCGGTAATGAGCATGGATGAGCACTTCCTGGAGACCATGGGGATCGAGCTGGTCGCGGGCCGCAATTTTTCTCAGGAATTCGGGACTGATGCTGAAAAGGCTGTGATCCTGAATGAGGCCGCGGTCAAGGCCATCGGGTGGGAGGAGCCCATCGGCAAGACATTCGACGATGGGGAACGGACGGTTGTGGGAGTGATCGCCGACTTTCACTTTACGACGCTGCGCCATGTCGTAGAGCCCCTGGTGCTGAGCTTCCGCCCCGGCTCCAACGGCATCCTTTCGCTCAAGCTCAAGGCGGGCGCGATCCCCGCGGCCATCCAACACCTTCGGGGCGTCTGGGGGGAGCTGTACCCGGGGGATCCCCTGGAATTCGGCTTCCTGGACGACGAGTTCGACCAGACGTACCGCAGGGAGCAGAATTTCGGCTCCCTGACCCGGGGCTTCACTTTTCTGGCTATCTTTATCGCCTGCTTGGGCCTGTTCGGACTGGCCTCGCACACCGTGGAGCAGCGCACCAAGGAGATCGGGATCCGCAAGGTGCTGGGCGCAGGAGTCGGCGGCCTGGTAGTGCTCCTCTCCAAGACGTACCTGAAGCTCGTGCTCCTTGCCAATGTGATCGCATGGCCTGCCGCCTATTTCCTCATGCGCCGCTGGCTGCAGGACTTTGTCTATCGGGTCGATCTCAGCGTGGGCGTCTTCCTGGTCTCCATGGCCGCCGCAGCCGGTATCGCTCTGCTGACCGTGGGCTTCCATTCTATCCGGGCAGCCAGCTCGGATCCGGTCAGAGCCCTGCGTTATGAGTAGCGGCTGACGCGTATTGCTTTCCGATGAGCGAACGTTTTACAATATCGGCGACATGCAGAATATTTTGAGATCCCCAAACCCGGTGTGGCTGTTCCTCTTTCTCGGGATCCTGTGTGGCTGTGCAGATCCGCCCCCCCAGGATGAAGGCTTGATGGTCCTTGTGCCCCAGGATGTGGGTGCCTGGCTCCGGCACGGGGAGTCCCAGGCCTATGCCGGGGATGACCTATTCACCTACATAAACGGCGGCGCCGAGATCTACCACGAATTCGGCTTCGAGGAGGTCGTGGTCCAGGATTTTCGGACGGATGAGGGCGGCACCATCTCGCTGGAGATCTATCGGATGACGGATCCGGAGAGCGCCTTCGGCATCTACACTTTCAAGCGCAGCCCCGACGGTCAAATCCTGGACTTCCCTGGGGCCGAGGCCCAGCTGGAGGATTATTATCTGAACCTCTGGAAGGGCCCCTACATTGTGACGCTCACTGGATTTGACGAGGAGGCCTCGACCATCCAGGGACTCCGGGACCTTGCCTCTGCCCTGGCTCCCCGCATCCCGGAGACCGGCCTTCCTCCAGATCTGGTGAGGCTGCTTCCAGAAGAGGGCCGAACGATAGGCAGCTTGAAATATTTCAAGGGGCCGCTGGCCCTCTACAACAGCCACAGCTTTGCCCAGGAAGATATCTTTTCGCTCCAGCGGGGCGTCCGGTGTGATTATGCGGACGGGGGGAGCCTCTTCATTTTCGTATATGAGGATCCGGAAGGATCCCGGGCCGCCCATCTGAGGGCGGAACAATACTTCGCTGCGGCTCCCGCGTATTCGCTGCGGGAGAGCCAGGAAGATGGGATGCTCCGCTTGGCAGGCTCACGGGGTGGCTTTTTCCGGGTTCAGCTCGTGCAGTCGTTCATCCTGGTCGCCATGCGGTCCGAGGACTCGGAGAATCCAGCCCCATTCTTTCTCCAGGCCCTGCAGCGCATCGAGGGGCACTGAAACTCTGGGTCCCAGCCCCTTTCGCCCGCCACTCCGGCTTTGACACAGGCGGGATTCTCTGGTAAAAAAGAGATAGGAGTTTCACAGAGCCGGACTTCCATTCTGTGAGCTGAGGCCATGAAAAAGATCATTCTTCTCGCAGTCCCCGTTTTTCTATCGCTGTCCCTCTTTGCCCAGCAGGTGGCAGAGGAATCAGTGGTCATCAACATCGAGGTCCCCGTGCGCGTGTTCCAGGGAAGTGACTTTGTGGACTCCCTCACGATCAAGGACTTCGAGCTCTTCGAGGACGGTGTTCCCCAGACACTCGAGGCCGTCTACCTCGTCAACAAGCGCAGCATCGAACGCAGCGAGGAGAAGCGCAGGTTCACGCCGGATACAGAACGGAATTTTTATCTCTTCTTCGAGGTCAGCGAATACACGGCCAGGCTGGGTGAAGCGATCGAGCATTTCGTGCAGAACGTGCTCTTCCCCGGTGATGTGCTCACCATCGTGACTCCGGTCAGGACATACCGCATGCGGAGTTCGGCCCTGGAGCACAAGACACGCAGCGAGATCGTGGAGCAGCTCAAGGGCATCCTGAGGAAGGACACACTGATAGGGGGCTCCGAGTACCGCAACACCATCGATGAACTCTCCGCCCTCTCCCGCTCCCTGGCCGTGGCCTTCAATCCCGATGATGTCGAGACGCAGCAGAGGGATGGCTATCTGGGCGCAGAGACGTTTGGGCGCACGATAGATGAGCAGCTCAACATGTACTACGATATGCTCACACGCCTGGAAACCCTGCGCCATGTGGACGAAAAACTCCTGCTGGATTTTTCAGAGTACCTGCAGGATGAGACCGGCCAGAAATACGTCTTCCTTTTCTACCAGCGGGAGTACATCCCACAGATCGAGCCTCGCATCCTGAGTCAATATATCGACCTATTCCAGGACCGGCCCAATGTCCAGCACACCGCCGCCTCCATCTTCGATTTTTATCGCAGAGAGATCAGCTTCAACGTCGACAAGGTGAAGAAGGCCTATGCGGACGCTTCCATCGCCATCCACTTCCTGTTCCTGGCTGAACCATTGGCGCCAGTGTTAGGGGTCCGTTTTGTGGAATCTTCAGATGATATCTTCAGCGCCTTCAAGCAGATGGCCCTTGCGACCGGTGGGTTCATCGACAGTTCCTCCGATCCCGAACGGGCATTCCGGGATGCACTCGCCGCGGCCGAGAGCTATTACCTGATCTATTACTCTCCCAAGAACCGCAGCCTGGACGGGGAGTTTCGAAACATCGATGTCCGCGTGAAAACGGGCTCGTTCCGCATCATCCACAGGGTCGGTTATTTTGCCGACTAGGGATTGATCAGCGGGCGAAAATCACTTCAAGTGAAAAATCAATCCCAGGTCGAATGTGAAGTATAGATCCTGCGGCAGCCACTCCCAATCCGTCAGCGCGTAGGCGGCACCCGCCGCTGCGTTTACACTGAGAGGTCCCAGGCGGAACTCTCCGCCCAGCAGAGCCTGGGGGCCGTATAGTGACCTCTGTTCGTTGCGGTAGATGAACTCGTAATCCCAGATGCCTTCGATGACCTGCACGGCTTCCACCATGAATCCTCCATACTGGACGTTTAAAAATGCGCGGACGCTCTGGGAGACGATGGGGATGTAATATTTAAGCCCCAGACTCCAGAGCACCTGATTCTCCACCCAGTCGGTTTCCGAATAGATCATGGAGGTGGGGTAGTATCCGATGCCCCCGTGCAGGGCAATGTTCGGCCGGACCGCGTATTGGACGAATCCTCCCAATCCCCCGGTCGAGGAGCCGTATCCCAGCCCCAGGGTCATGCGGGCGGGGAGTCTCACCTGGGGTCGATCGTAGGGGCTCTGGGAGGGTGGGATGATCTGTTGAGGTGGTTCGACCTCCTTCTCTTCTTCCAGGGCTTCTTTTTTTTCGTCCACAGCGGCTGCCGGTTTCTCTTCCTTCACGGCCTTTGCTGCGGGCGGTTCTTTTTCGGTTTCCTTCCTCTCTATCGTTTCAAGCTCCGGCGGCGGCGGGGGGATATCCTGTGCTTGAAGTCCGGGCCGCGGTTGGGCCTGCAACGGTTCGGAACGCACCACTTCCCAGAAAGTCACTTGGGTAGGTGGATAGTAGGCCGGTAGGTTAGCCAGTGAAGCACGGGGCATCACGGTTTCGACCGTGTCGCCCTCGATCCACAGAAACAGCCTCGGGCGCCGGGGAGACATGGGCTCAGCTAATGAGAACCGGCTGGAGATCGGAGTTGCGGTCTCCTCGAGGGCCTCTTCTGTGGTAGTGACGGGCTCGATCTTTGGCTCTGGTTCGGCCTCCTGCTCGGGAGGCGGAGCCGGGATCGCCTTGGCTTCAGCTTTTGGTACGGGAGCCGTCTCTGCCAACCAGAACAGGATGCTGATCCCTGTGTCTATCTGTTCGATCTGGTAGGCCGGGATCTCCTCCGTGAAATCCAGGACCACGCGGGCGATGTTGTCCTGGAACATGGCCACACGAATGAAGGCGATCCCCAGCTCGTTGACCTGATAACGAAAGAATCCGGCGCTTTCGGCGACGTCCTCGAAATCGATGACCATGCGGTTGGGATCCGGGATCTCAAAGGTCCGATAGGCCCCGTAGGGAGCATAGTTGAGGCGGACCTCGAAGGATTCTGCGCTTTTGGAGAGGGAGATCTTTTCGGAGAACTCGGTCACGTCCATCGACCGCCCTTCTTTTGCAGGAGGATCGGCCGGCGGTTCTGCCCAGGCTGCAGGTGGCCCTTCCTTGGCCTCAGGGCGCTCGGCTGGAAGTTTTTCGACAGGTGGGGCGATCTCTTTCTTTGGGGGGTGAATGGGCTCGGGGACCGGCTCGGGAGCGGGCTTTACCACCTCCCAGATCCTACTCTCAAGCGAATCCAGAGGAGCTGCGACCTGGATGGAGCGGGGGTAGAGTAAGGGAGTATCAGCTGTGTCCCATCTGGTGACGACCCAAGTGCGATCCTGTAGAGTGCCCGTGGCCAGGGAGGGATCGAAGATCGATCCGGAAGGAACGAGAGTGTCGGCAGGGATTTCCTCCGTAAGGATGACAGGCTCCGGCGGTTCTGTTTTCTTCTCGGGGACAGGCTTTTCTACAAGGGGAGGCGGGGGCTGAGCCTCCTGTTTTTTCACAGGAGGCTTTTCTTCTTTTACTTCTTCCTCTTTTTTCTCTTCAACCTCGGGCGGTTTCTTTTCTGGGATGGCCTCTTCCTTGGTCTTGGGTGGCGGCTTGGTTTCCGGCAGAGGAATGGGCGGGGGCGGCGCGGGCTCCCTCTGCGCACCCGCGAAGGGCTCGACCTCCGTGTCCTTGATAAAACCCATGGCCGGCCCCCCATATCTCCGGGACTGAAAGCGGACGTAGTACCAGATTTCGTTGACTTTTGCCTTCTGGAACAGGGTCAAGACCGTGCCTCGGTTGACAGTTTCGATCCGGTAGCTGCGTGTGCTGGGCTCGGAGTAGATGTCGGCTTTTTCGACAGAGACGACGATCTCGTCAGTTTGGGGAAACAGAGACGTGGGGAGGAGGAAGACCAGGAAGATAATGAGAACGCGGATGTTGATGTTCAAGCCTCTGTCCTTCCCTAGAATTAGACCTCTACACTTTAGTCGTACCCCGGCCGATTAGTTCCCTCTTTTTCCCGCTCACTCGTATTGTACACCAAGTTTGTGACAAATAGGAACCATATCTGTTGGTGACCGGTCGTGGTCCTTCATATTTCCACCTCTCCGCAGGTGGAAATCGTTACTTTTTTTTCTTCTTCTTCTCGTGCCACTTGGAGCGATCCGGCTCATTCGGCTTGCGGACCTTCTTGGGTGGATTCTGCTCGAGTTCCTTGAGCAGAACTTCCACGGCCTTCTCGAGACTGGGGTCCTTTCCTTGGGCCACCAGTTCAGGCAGGTCCCAGACCTCGATGTCCGGGGCGATGCCGAGGCCTTCCACGGCCCATTCCCCTTCGGTGCTGATGATCCCGAAGGTCGGGACCGCCAGGTTGCCGCCATCCACCAGGCTGGCGTTGCCGGACATGCCGACCAGGCCGCCCCAGGTCGTGGTCCCGATCAGGGTGCCCAGGTTCAGCTTGCGGAAGTAGTAGGGGAACGCGTCTCCTCCGGAGGATCCGTAGTGGTTGATGAGCATGGCCTTGGGGCCCTCGTTGGCCACCCCCGGAGTCTGGTTGGGGACCAGGCCCCTCCGGCCCCAGTAGCTCACGATGGTGCGCCCGAGCAGGTTGATCATCACGTCCGGGATGAAGCCCCCCCCGTTGTAGCGCTCGTCGATGATGAGGGCGTCCTTGTGACCGAAGGCGTACATGCCCTTGTAGAGCTCGCGGTTGCCCGACATGGAGGTGTCGGGGACGTGGAAATAACCGATGCGGCCGCCCGAGAGTTCGTCCACCATGGCCCGGCGTGTATTCACCCAGTCGAGGTAGAACAGGCCCAGCTCGCTGCTGATAGGCTTGACTATGTATTCCCTGGCCCCCTCGGCGGTGGGCTTGGCATTGACCTTGAGGGAGATCCTCTTGCCTACGGTATTTTCCAGGAAGCGGTAGGGATTGTCCTTGAGGGTCACATCATGACCGTTGAGGCTGATCAGGTATTCGCCTTCCTTGACGTGGATCCCCTGCTCGGTGAGCGGGGACCGCGTGCTTTCGTTCCAGTTCTCTCCCTGATAGATCTTGCTGATTGCGTAGCGGCCGGCCTTGGCATCGGCTGTGAAATCGGCACCCAGCAGGCCGGTGTCCACACGCTCGACCCTGGGAAAATCGCCCCAGTTGACATAGGTGTGGCCTACATTCAGCTCTCCCACCATCTCTCCGAAGATGAAGTCCAGGTCCGCGCGGTGGCTCACATAGGGGACCAGCTTGCCGTATTTGGCCTTCATGCTCTCCCAGTCCACGCCGTGCATGTTCCTGACGTAGAACCAGTCGCGGTAGATCTTCCAGCCGTCTTCGTAGATCTGCTTCCACTCCTTGCGGGGATCGATCTTCATCTCCAGGGCCTCGAGCTTGAGCGCTCCGTCTCCGGGCTTCTGGTTGGGTTTGTCGATGTCGATGATGCCGAAGCGGGGGCCGGCCCGGTACAGGAATTTTTTGCCGTCGGCAGAGAGCGCGCCGTTCATGACGCCCTGGATGACCACGGAGTCTTTCTTGTCCTTGAAGGTGAACTTATGTACTGCGCCGCCTGAAAAATAGAGGATGCCGCCCTCGACGGCAGCCAGTCCGTTGTAGTTGCCTGCTTTGGGGGGAAGGGCGAAAATGCGGTCGTCGATGCCCTCGAATTCGATCTTCAGAGGATCTTTCGACTTGGCCTTGTCGGCGGCCTTTTCCTTCTTGTCCGCGGGCTTTTTGTCATCGGCTCCCTTGTCCTCCGACTCCTTCTTGACCTCCTCAATGTCGTTCTCCTCCTTGAACAGAGGGGGCGTGTCGTCCGTGAGCGCGACGGCGTGGATGCGTGTGGCGCGGTTGTACACGTAGTCGAACTCGAAGCTCGAGAACGCCAGGTTGAAGTCCCGGTCGGAGAGGAACAGGAGGTATTTCCCGTCTTTCGAGAACACCGGAGCGTAGTCCGAATACATGTCGCCGGTCAGCTGATGGGGCTTGGCATCGGACAGCGAGTAGACCCAGACGGCTGGCTGGCCATTCTCGCCGTCCTTGGTGTAGACCACCCACTGGGAGTCTGGCGACCAGCCGTAGTCGGTTATATCGAAGCGCCTGGCCTTGTCCACCACTGTGAGCTTCTTGCTCTTCACATCCAGGATCTGGAGATCCAGGTCTTTGTCGGAGAACAGAAGGCTGCTGCTGTCCGGAGACCACAGGGCGGCATAGCGCCAGGATTCCGAGTCCTTGGTCAGCTGGATGAGCGCGTCGCCGTCGGCGCGGTCGATGACATAGAGCTCGTATTCCCCGGTCCTGTCCGAATCGAAGGCCACGTAGCGGCCGTCGGGCGACCAGGTGGGATTCATCTCGCGGATGCCCTGGGTGTTGGTCAGGTTGTACGTGATGCCGTTCTTGGCCGGCACCGTGAAGATGTCTCCCCTAGCCGCGAAGATGGCCCGCTTCCCGGTGGACGAGATGTCGAAGCTGTCGATATTGTCCTTGACGTTCTTGTGGTAAGGAAGCAGCCCCGGAAAGTCGTACTTGATGTTGACCGTGACCTTTTCGCTCCGGCCGCTGTCCAGGGCGAGCTTGTGCAGGTAGCCGCCGCTCTCATAGACGACGAAGCCGTTCGATCCGGAAGGCCAGAGCACGTCGTAGTCTGTGTGGTCGGTGACCTGGACGATCTCCTTGGTGCCCAGGTCATAGGAGAAGATGTTGAGCACGAGGTCCTGGTCCGAGACATAGAAGATCTTGTTCTGGTGCCAGATGGGATGCTGGTCCGTGCCCTCAAAGGTCGTCAGCCTCTGGGAGGTATCGTTAGCCAGATCGTAGATCCAGACATCCTGTGCGCGTCCCCCCTTATAGCGCTTCCAGGTGCGAAACTCCCGGGAGATGGGTGTGTAGACGATCTCCTTGCCGGTGGGTGAGAAGGTTCCGCCTCCGGACTCCGGGATCTGGAGCGGGGATTCGAGTCCACCGTCCAGCGTGACTAGGTAATATTTGCCCATGCGCCGGCCGTAGGGGGTCCGGTTGGCGCGGAAGAGGATCGCCTTGCTGTCCGGCGTCCAGTCCATGGTCTGGTTATCGAATCCGCCGCGCGGGGGCATCATGCCTACATCGTTGTAGTAGGTGAGCTGTCGGGGGGTTCCGCCGGTCGAGGGCATGACATAGACCTGCCGCGAGCCGGAATATTCGGCGGAGAAGGCAATCCACCTGCCGTCCGGGGAGATCTTGGGATAGATCTCCATGCCCAGGTGGGAGGTGAGCTTGCGGGCGTCTCCCCCGGTCGCCGGCACCGACCAGATGTCTCCGGCATACACGAAGACGATCAGGTCGCCGTTTATGTCGGGCATGCGCAGCAGCCGGGCGTCGTCGATGGCCAGCCCGGATATTGTCAGGCCCAGGATCATAGAAAACAGAATGAGTGTTTTTTTCATGGATATCTCCTCATCAAATATGAAGGATTAAGATAATACAGATAGGAATGTTAAACAAGGATAATCGGCGATCGGTTTCAATGATTGTGTGCTCTCAGAGATTTGAATGCACCTGTCCCCTTTATCTGCTTTGTCCTCTTTGTCTACTTCTTGAGCTGTTTTGCGATCTTTGCCCAGGTGTCGCGCAGAGTGACGGTGCGGTTGAAGACCGGCTTGCCTTCCGAGGAGTCGGGATCGACGCAGAAATAGCCCTGGCGCAGGAACTGGAAGCGCTCACCCGGCTGTGCTTTGGAGAGGGAGGGCTCCACCTTGCAGCCGCTCAGGATTTCCAGGGATTCCGGATTGATATAGTCCTTGAAATCTCCCCCGGACTGGCTGAGCGGATCCTCCACGGTAAAGAGGTGGTCGTAGAGCCGCACCTCGGCGTCGAGCGCGTGTGCGGCAGACACCCAGTGCAGCGTACCCATGACGCGCCTGCCGTCTTCGGACCAGCCGCCCCGGGTTTCCGGATCGTATGAGCAGTGGAGCTCCCTTATCTCTCCCGTGGCCTCGTCTTTAATGACCTCGTCGCAGGTGACGTAGTAGGCGTGCTTGAGCCGCACCTCGCGCCCCGGGGCCAGTCGGAAGAACTTTTTGGGCGGGTCCTCCATGAAATCGCTCCGCTCGATGTAGATCTCCCGGGAGAAGGGGACCTGGCGGTTTCCAGCGCTCTCATCTTCTGGATTGTTCACGGCGTCCAGCATCTCCACCTTGTCTGTGGGATAGTCGGAGATGACGACCTTGAGCGGATGGAGCACGGCCATCACTCGCTGTGCTCGCTGGTTCAGGTCCTCCCGGAGGCAGTGTTCGAGCAGGGCGATGTCCACCGTGCTGTCGCGCTTGGCCACGCCGATGCGGTTGCAGAAATCACGGATGGACTCGGGTGTGTAACCGCGCCTCCGGATGCCCGAGAGGGAGGGCATGCGGGGGTCGTCCCAGCCGCTCACAGAGTTGTCGATTACGAGCTGGAGCAGTCGGCGCTTGCTCATCACGGTGTAGTTGAGGTTGAGGCGCGCGAATTCGATCTGGCGGGAAGGGAAGATCTCGAGTTTGCGGATGAACCAGTCGTAGAGGGGACGGTGGTCTTCGAATTCCAGGGTGCAGATCGAGTGGGTGATCCCCTCGAGGGAGTCGCTCTGGCCGTGGGCCCAGTCGTACATGGGGTAGACGCACCATGCTTCCCCCGTCCGAGGATGGGCCGCGTGCAGGATGCGGTAGAGTACCGGATCGCGCAGGTTGAGGTTGCCTGCGGCCATGTCGATCCTGGCCCGCAGGGTACGGGATCCGTCCGGGAACTCGCCCTCGCGCATGCGCTCGAAGAGATCGAGGTTTTCCTCGAGCGGGCGCTCGCGGAAGGGGCTCTCCTTTCCCGGTTCGGTCAGCGTGCCCCGCGTCTCGCGGATCTGCTCCGCTGTCAGGTCGCACACATAGGCTTTGCCTTTCCGGATGAGCTTCACAGCGTATTCGTAGAGCTGGTCAAAGTAGTCGGAGGCGTAGTACTCCCGGTCTTCCCAGTCGAATCCCAGCCAGCGCACGTCGCGCTTTATGGAGTCGATGTATTCCTGCTCCTCCTTGATGGGATTCGTGTCGTCGAAGCGCAGGTTGCACTGCCCGCCATACTGCTGGGCCAGCCCGAAATTGAGGCAGATGGACTTGGCGTGACCGATGTGCAGGTAGCCGTTAGGCTCTGGGGGGAAACGCGTATGTACGCGCCCGTCGTTCTTGTTGGTGCGGATATCTTCCTCGATGATGGTCCGGATGAAATCGAGGGACCCACCTTCTTTTCCGGTGTTGTCTCGGCTATCGTTCACTTTGCTTCCTCTCAGTGTGCTGTGTATCAGAGACATTTATACACCGCCCCCCTCTTTTTATCAATAAAGTCTCCTCATGGTTCCGATATAGAATTTATATATAATTAATCGGCAATCGGCTTGAGAAAATGCCGGGTTTATGTATTATAGGGTCAGGAGGACGACATGAAAGTACGTCTCAGTTTCACCGTCGCCATGATGTGCCTCCTGGTTCTCGCCTGCTCGACCGGCGAAAAGGGCGTTTCCGTGGATGCGGAGATGGCCACGGGCGTTGCCTGGGCTAAACTCAGCCTGGATGAGGCCAAGCCGCGAACCAGAACAAGCTCATCATGATCGACGTCTTCTCACCTACGTGAGGCGGCTGCGTTGAGCTGGACCGGTCGGTCTGGCAAGATTCAGCTGTAGGAGAGTTTATGGGGGAAAAATTCGTCAACGTTCGTATCGACACGGCGGATGAGGTCTATCCTGATTTTAGGAAGGAGTTCAGTGTCCGGGGTACGCCCACCGTCCTGTTCCTGGATGCCAACGGCCAAGAGATCGACCGCATCGTGGGATACGGCGGAGAAAAGGACGAATATTTCCAGAAAGTCAAAGACTACGCTGCAGGGAAAAACACCCTTCAGGCGCTGATGGCCGATTTCGTCGGCAAGGAAGGCGATGCAGATGCCAACTTTGCCATGGCCGAGAAGTATCTCGACCGCTATGAAACGGATAAATCGGTGCCGTACTTTGAGAAGGTCCTGGAGCTCGATCCCGACAACACCATGGGGCACAAGGCCGAAGCCAGCTATCAGGTGGCCTTGAATGCAGCCCGCGCCAACCAGGATGTTGAGCCCCTGAAGGCCTTCATCGCCAGCGGGCATGACGAGAAATACCTGGTCAATTCCTATTCCACGCTGGCGTCGGCCTATCAGCGCAAAAGAGAGACCGAGAACATGGTGGCTGTCTTGGAGGAAGCGCTCAAGAAGTTTCCCGAGAATGCGCGTGTAAATTATATGTTCGCCTCGTCGATCTTCCGTGCCAAGGTCGAGGATCAGTATCCCAAGGCCCTGGAGATCAACGAGAAGGTCAAGGCCCTCGATCCCGAGATGGAGCTGGCCTCGAACTACAACCTGATCACCTACTACACCAACACCAAGGACACGGACAAGCTGGTCGAGCTCTTCGAGTCGCTCGTCGCCAAGGACCCGGAGGCGGGAGGCCTGATGAGCTACTACGCCCAGAGCATCAATGCTCAGAAGATCGAGAGCCACTATGACCGGGGGATCGAGATGGCCCAGAAGTCCATCGAGATCAACGACAAATCCGCCGGTTCCTGGTACACCCTGGCCCAGCTCTACGAGAAGAAGGGTGAGAAGGACAAGGCCATCGAGGCCGTGAAAAAGGCCTTAGAGATCAGAGAAAACAAGGCGTATCAGGCATTCCTGGAGAAGCTGGAAGGCACGAACTAGCCGCAGAACTGCGAACACTGTAGAAGCAACTTAAGGCCCGCTCCCCGAGCGGGCCTTTTTTTTTGAAAAGAGATTATTTCCCTGGAATGTCAACGCCCGCTCTTGTGAAAAATCTTCTTCTGCATGGGCTCGTGGAAGACCAGGATGTTGTCGTAGGTCTGGCCCAGTTCGGTGGCGTAGCGGTCGGTCTCGTTGGGGCGCATGTGCATGAGGATGATCTTCCGGGGCCGGATGTATTCCCGGAGCAGCTTCTGACCATCCTCGTTTTCCAGGAAGAAGGGATCGATGAAGGCGATGTCGATGGTCTCTTTCTCGAGCCCGAACCGGGGGAAATATTCCACGTTGGAGGGAGCGCTGATGTCTCCCAGGTGGAGGACCGTGAATCCATCCAAATACATCAGGTAGGCCAGGGTCACGTAGGGTCGGTCTGGCTCCCCGTGGTTGACGGGAAACACCTTCATCTTGATCCCAGCCAGGTTTTCATCGAGTGTTGTGCCCCAGCCTGGATTCAGGTCCCGGGTACGATTTTTGATGGCAGGGAAATCCGCTCCGGCTGCCTCTTTCAGCTCGCCCAGAGTGATGGAGTTGCCAACCAGGATGGTCTTCTTGAGCGTTTTCAGCAGTTCGAAGGCCATGTTGGGCTCGTAGTGGTCCCGGTGGGCGTGGGAGAAGAGCAGCAGGTCCAGCCGCTCGAAGGGAGCGGATGAGGCCTTGATCTTCGTGAAAATGGAGTCTGGTGTGTTGAGATAACCCCAGGGATTCTGGATCAGGGCATCGGTCATGACAGCCTGGGTGGGTGTGGATATGTAGAAGCCCTCATTGGCGATGTAGGTCACCTCGAGGATCTTTCGGGATGTTCCGTCTTCAGGCTTCTCTGACAGCCATATCACCGGGCGCGGAGCGGTGCTCGCACCGGCCTTTTCGAGCAGGCCCTGAAATGCCGCATGCCCCCAGTCCTCGCTGATATGCAGCGCCGTCCTTTCGAAGCGGTCTGTGGCATCGAGGTCGACCTCCTCGGAGATCAATCGTTTTTCCAGTTCGAGCAGGTTGCCGCGTGCGGCGCTGTGGAGCAGCGTGCTCCCTTTGGGTGTGAGGGATTTGATATCGGCTCCCTTGGTAAGGAGGTCCTCCACCAGGTTCGCGTGTCCGGCCCGGGCCGCCGCATGCAGGAGCAGGATCCCCTCCTCGCCTTCGGCCGTGATCTCGACCCTGTTGTCCAGGATCCTGTCCACCAGGTCCAGTTTGTCCGCCGCGGCCGCATCGATCAACATCCGCATACCCTGCCCGGGCTCGATCTTTGCGCCCCGGTCGAAGGCCAGGTCGATGAGCTGCGGCCTTCCCGAGTTTACGGCCATGCCGAGGAAGGTCTCGCCTGCATTGTTGCGGGCGTTTATATCTGCGCCGCTGTCCAGCAGGAATTCGGCCACCTCGCGGAGCCCCACAAATCGCAGGTAGTGCAGGGGCGTGTCGCCCTCGTTGGTGACGATACGTACATCCGCTTTCCTCTCCAGCAGCAGCTTCACGGCCTCCAGGTGGCACCACCCTGCGGCATAGTGGAGCGGTGTCTCGCTGGCTGTGTTCAGTGAGTTCACAGCCGCCCCCTTGTCCAGCAGAAAGCGGATGAGCTCCACGCTGCCGCTTTCGGCAGCGAAATGCAGCGGTGTCTTCTCGTTCTCGTTCTTGATCTCGAGCAGTCTGGGATCGGCCTCGAGCAGGGACCGGACCTTGGCCAGGTCGCCGGCCCGAGCCGCATCGTGGATCTCGTGGGCGGCCGCTTGAGAGGTCAAAAAGACACTGATCAGGAAAAAGCAGAGGATGGGATATGTTTTTCTCATTTGTGTCTCCTGAAAATCGGATGTGCATTTCTGTATACGGAAAAACCGCTTCAGGTTTCAGGGAAATTGGCCTCAAGATGGCCCGAGTGCTGAATCTTTGCGTTCTCTTATCGGCGAATAGAGCCTGTCTTCCTCTTGGAATCGGGCTCCTCCTGCCCCTGTTCCTGGGGGATCTGCCAGACATGGCTCACGGGTCTTTCCCCATCGGCATGCGGTTCGACTATATACAGAATACCCTGGCCTGCATCGAAACAAGCTGCCCCCAGGTGATATTTCTGCTGGCTGGATGAGATGTGAAAGAGAATTTCGTCGATTTCCAGCACGGCATAGGGTTGAGGTTCCCAAGGCTGTCGGATGCCGGCGGCCACGTCCGCCAGGTCCTGGGTATCGTAGAACAGGATCTGGCCGGTGAACTCATCGCTCCACCAGCCCCGGTTTTCGCAGTTCAGGCAGGGGCCATCCTCGTTTCCATACCAGCAGTCGCCTTTTCCCTTGGTGCCGACGAAGATCAGGGCCGACCTCTCGCCGGCGGTCAACCAAGCCGTTCCGGACCATTCATCGGAATGGTGGTATCCGCTCAGAGTATGAGTTTCTTCGGCGGCAGCATAGGTAGACGTATACAGGAGCAGGGGAGTGTTGGTTAGGGCTGAACCGGGGGGCGGAGGATTCCCCTGGCCCCAGGGACCGATCGCGAACAGGGCAGGCCCCTGCCCTGACCAGCCCCCGTCTCGGAAGCGCCCGGTGGCCAGGCATTTCCCGGGTGAGTTCTGCTCGGCCCAGGGAGCGGGGATCTCACAGAGATAGTCGTTGGTGCTCATATTCTGGACATGCACCGGCCACCCTCCCAGATACCAGCCTCCCCGGATTAGTGGATCGGACAGGTCCGTCTCGCACCAGCCGTGTGTGAGGTCGGCCGGAGCCTCCTGCATATGATAGCCCCAGCAGAAATACAGCTTGCCCGAGGCCTGCAATCCCTGGGGGGGAAGCCAGGCCAGGCCCGTGCGGGGGATCTCCAGGCCCGAAACGTTCAGTATGTCCGTGAATGGCTGAAGCTGCACAGCGGTGTTCAGCTCATCCACGCTTTTCGAGGTCGATATTCGGGGGACAGGAATGTTCATCTCTGCCACAAGATGAGACCAGGCATGGCCGGTGGCAAAGAGCGAGCCGGGGAAGCCGTCTTCCGATCCCAGGGGGTCACCGTCCGGGAAGTGGGCCATGGCATATCCCCCCCAGTCCCAGGTGTCCACCACGGAGCCTCCGGCTGTGTTGGGAAGCCGGAAGGCACCCAGGTAGATCAGGTCCTCTGGCTGGATCCTCACATTTCCCTGAGACAGGGCCGGGACGCAGGCCAGTGTAATCGCCATGCCTATTGAAAAGATGCCCCTCATTTCCGTTCCTTGCTTTAGTCGGTTAGCCGATGTCCATGTCGGTTTTCGCATAGATATCCTTCCTGTGGCCGATCCGGATGGTGAGGATGACGAGGTCGGTTCTTTCCTTTCCAAATATGACACAGTAGGAACCAATGCGCAGACGGAAGATATTCTTTGCCGTGCTTGATAACCTCTGGATATCGTTCTTCAGCGCCAGTGGATTCTCAGCCAGGATCTCCAGCTTGGCCTTGATTATCAGTTGGTGGGCACGGTCGATCCTTTCCAGGCCGTCGACCGCCTTCCCCAGATATTTCAGAGTATACATGCAGTCACTCGGCTCAGAAAAAATCCGGGCTAGAGGTCCAGCTCGTTCCAGACATCTTCTGCAGTACGGGTGGAGTCTCTCCCCTCTTCAAGGTCTTTGAGGCGTTTGTGAGCGAGTTTGGCATCAAGGAGATCGAAATACACGGTGAGGGCTTTTTCTATGATGTGGCTCTTTTTCTCTCCCAATTCCAGGGCTATGATCTCGAGTTCATCGGACACATCTTTATCCATTGTGATGTTGTATCGGACCTGCACTTGAACCTCCACTCGACTGGTATACGCATATTACACACGAAATCAGTGTATGGTCAAGCGGGAAGGAAGAGCTGGCCGCCAAGTATTAAGACGAAGTGAGCCTGGTTTTTCTCTCGGGTTGACATTCCTTTCCGCTTGTTTTTGAATAGCAGGGTATATAGAGAGGGAAACAAATATGAGAAACTTCACAGCAGCAGGTTTCGTTCTGGCCTTGATTCTGTTGGGCATCTCCTGTTCTGGAGAAAAATCCGTTCCGGGGGAGGAGACGAGTATGAAGCAGCTCGGGATCCAGGCCAACCTGGTATTCTTCTATTATCCCGATATTGACGCGGCGGAACGCTTCTACACCCGGCTTTTGGGGCTGGAAAAGGTGTTGGACTACGGCTTCGCCCGGATCTGCAGGATCTCTGAGACGACCTATATCGGGCTTGTGGAAGAGACCAAGGGCATGCATGATCCAGGTGAGCCCAAGACCGTTACCCTTGCCTTCGTGACCGATGAGATCGACGGGTGGCATGAATACTTGGTCGAGCAGGGTGTCGAGATGCGGGGCCCGCTGGGTGACGCCACGCGCCATCCCACGCGCGGATTCGTGGCCTATGACCCGGCCGGCTACTTTCTGGAGTTCGAGCAATTTCTGGACCATCCTCAGAACGTGAAGCTCAACGAGCAGCTCGAGGGGGTCGGGTCCGTATATCCGCCAGCTGGGCAGGAGACCACGCGCCCGGCCGGGCTGGGCATCCGCGCCAGTGTTTTCTGGCTCTATTATGAGGACATCCCCCAGGCCGAGAGGTTCTACTCGGATGTGTTCGGGGCCTCCCAGCTTGTGGACCAGGGCTTCGCCAAGGTCTATTCCTCTTCCCGGTCGGGATTCATCGGCCTTGTGGACGAGGCTCAGGGGCTGCACCGCTTCTCGGAAAAAAAGGCCGTGAATGTCTCCTTTTTCACAGATCAGATCGAGGGCTGGTACGCACGCCTCCTGGAGCGGGGAGTCCCGATCAAGGACCCGCTCGAAGACGCCTCCGGCATCCCGGTCAGGGCATTTGTGGGCTATGATCCAGCCGGGTATTTCATCGAGTTTGACACTTTTCTCCCGGATCCCAGGAATGCGAAGATCCTCGAACACCTGAAGCGGTAGAGCTCTTCAACTCGAAAAGCTTCGCCGGATCTTTCACAGGCGCTGCCACATTTCTGTTGATTTAGCGGGCCGTGTCGTATTATGTTAGCAGGCATGAAGGCGGCAGGATCTCACCACGCATACCCTCACAGATCGAACTATTCCATCGACGTTCGGCATCCGATCCACCGCCAGAGGAGGGGGACATGAAAAAACGGAGATTGTTTATCTGGGCCCTGGCCCTGTTCTTGGCCATCGGACTTGCCGGCCAGGCTGCGGCAGAGGGGACCTTTACGCTCGAACAGGTGCTGAGCCCGCCATATCCCTGGGGTTTGGTGTCTGCCAGGAATGCGGACCGCATCGCCTGGGTTTTCTATGAGAGGGGCGAGCGGAACGTGTGGACGGCGGCCGCCCCGGACTTCACTCCCGTGAACCTCACGGGCTATGCCAGGGACGAGGTGTTCGAGCTCCCGGATGTCTATATCACGGATGACGGCAGGACCGTGGTCTATATCAAGAACGGCCGCCCCAACAGCGAGGGCTGGGTGACCAGTTCCGACAGCGGCCCGGACGGCAGGGAGCAGGAGATCTGGGCCGTTAGGACCGACGGCGGCAGGCCCTGGAAGCTCGCTGTGGGCGCCAATCCGGTCCTCTCCCCGGCCGGCAACTGGGCCTGTATCGTAAGGGAGGGATCGATCTTCCGCCTCCCGCTGAGTCCCCCGGCCGATCCCGATGATGTCCCCGAGCCAGAGCTCCTGTTCCGTGCGGCCGGCCGCAACGGCTCGCCCCGCTGGGCTCCGGATGGCTCCCGGATAGCCTTCGTAACGGTGCGAAACGACCACAGCTTCGTCGGTATCTTCGACCTCGCGAAGAGGCGGATCACCTGGATCTCTCCCAGTATAGACCGGGACAGCGACCCCCACTGGACGGCGGATGGTTCCCAGATCCTGTTCATCCGGCGGCCGGGCCTGCAGTTCGGGGCTGTCGCGCCGTCCGGCTACCGCAGCTTCGGTTCCCCGATCCAGTCTTTCTGGCTGGGAGACGCGAAGACCGGCGAAGCCAGGGAGATCTGGGTCATGCCCCGCGAGAAGCCCCGGTTCTACTCCTTCCGCAATCTTCAATTGACGGCGACCGGGCGTATCCTGTTCACCGCCGAGCAAGAGAACTGGAATCACGTGTATTCCCTGCCGCTTTCCGGCGGGGAGCCAGTGGATCTCACTCCCGGAGAGGCGTTCGTGGAACACCTGGATGTGTCGGCTGACGGTGAAACTCTGTTTTTCTCGAGCAACCTGGCCGACATCCACGGCCGGCACATCTGGAAGGTGCCAACGGATGGGGGCGGCAAGGCCGTACAGCTGACCGAGGGGGCCACCATCGGGACCTATCCCGTGGCCCTAGCATCCGGAAAAGGCGCTGCATTCCTTTATGCGACGGCATTCCATCCCACCTCCATCGCCACGGTTCCGGCCCAAGGTGGAGAGATCGAGGTCGTGGCCCCTGAATCTCTGCCGGTTGAGTACCCCAAGGACGAGCTGGTGCTCCCCAAGCTGATCGTGGTCAAGGCTCCAGACGGGCTCGAGATCTCCTGTCAGCTCTTCCTGCCCAAGGGCGCCAAGGCCGGGGACAACCGGCCGGGTGTGGTCTACACGCACGGCGGACCCATCCGTCAGATGCTCCTTGGCTGGCACTACATGGAGTTCTACTCGGAGGCCTACGGCATCAATCAGTATTTTGCCAACCGGGGCTATGTTGTGATCTCCATCAACTACCGCAGCGGTATCGGCTATGGCCGTTCCTTCCGCAATGCCCCCAACACCGGCGCGAGGGGGGCGGCCGAGTACCAGGACATCCTGGCCGGCGCCAGGTACCTCCAGGGCCGCCCCGAGGTGGACCCTGAGCGGATCGGAAAATGGGGCCTCTCCTACGGCGGGCTGCTCACAGCCATGGCTCTGGCCCGCAATTCGGACGTCTTCAAGGTCGGTGTGGACATGGCCGGTGTGCATGATTGGTCACAGAGGGGCCGCGGACGCATGAACGAGGCCCAGGCCAAGCTGGCGCGCGAGTCATCGCCCGTGGCCGACTATAAGACCTGGAAGTCTCCGGTGCTCTTCATCCACGGTGATGACGACCGCAACGTGGACTTCCAGCAGACCACGGACATCGTGCAGAAACTTCGAAACAAAGGCGATGTCCACATCGAGCTGATGATCGCACCAGACGAACCGCATGAGTTCATGCTGTTCAAGAACCGAATGGAGGCCTACAACCGGACCTATGAATTCATCAATCGATTCCTGGTGGAGAAGTGGAAAAAATAAGGACGGAGATAAAAAAGGGGATTGTCCCCTTCAATGATTATTATTTTTAAAAGGGAATAGGGGACGGTCCCCTTTTTTTCGTGGAGGAGAACATGCTGAAAAAATTCGTAATGCTGCTGGCCGGGGTGATGGTGCTCTGGGCCGGCATGCAGGCGCAGGACCTGGCACTCAAGGGTGGCACCATCCTGACCATCACCAACGGCACCATCGAGAACGGAACGGTCGTGATCAAGGACGGAAAGATCGCTGCCATCGGGCGGGATGTCAAGATCCCAGCCGGGATGGAGGTCATAGACGTGACGGGGCGGTTTGTGCTGCCCGGCCTCATCGACAGCCACTCGCACATCGCGCTGTCTGATGTCAACGAGGCCACGGACCCCGTGACCCCCCAGATCTGGATGCATGAGGGACTGGAACCCGACTCGCCCCAGATCCTTACGACCTTGGGGGGTGGGATCACTACGGTCAAGACCATGCACGGCAGCGCCAATGTCATCGGCGGCGTAAACGTGACCATCAAACTCAAGTACAACCGGCCCGTCGAGGAGCTCATCATCCCCGGTGTCCGTCAGCAGCTCAAGATGGCACTCGGAGAAAATCCCAAGAGGCTGTACGGGTCCAAGGGGCGCACCCCGTCGACACGGATGGGGAACGCCTATGTGGCTCGCAAGGCGTTTGTCGAGGCCCGGGAATACAAGGCCAAGTGGGATAAGTACGAGAAGGACAAAGCCGCGGGCAAGGAGGACATCACCCCTCCCAAGAAGGACCTCAAGCTGGAGACGCTGAAGATGACGCTGGAGAAAAAGCTCTCCATCGACTGCCACACTTACCGGGCGGACGAGATCGTGTGGATCATCGGCTTCTGTAAGGAGTTCGACCTCGACCTCATCCAGCTCAGCCACTGTGTGGATGGGTATAAGGTGGCGGATGTCATGGCTGAGGCCGGCGTGTTCCACGGCGGCTGGATCGATTGGTGGGGCTATAAAGAGGAAGCCTATGACGGGTGTCCCTACGGATTCCAGATCATGCATGACGCCGGCGTCAAGATCGTCATCAACTCCGACAGCCCGGATGAGGGACGTTATCTGTTCCGCAACGCGGCCAAGGTCCTCAAGTACAACGACATCCCGGAAAACGAGGTGCTCAAGATGATCACTCTGAACGCGGCCGAATCCATCGAACTGGGCGACCGCATCGGAAGCCTGGAGGTCGGCAAGGACGGCGATGTGGCGGTATTCGAGAAGCATCCGCTTGATTCCACCACCAAGTGCCTCCTGACCATCATCGAGGGCGAAATATTCTTCGACTACGTTCGAGACAGCATCACTGCCCGGGGAGGACACCAATGAGACGCACAGCCCTCGTCGGCAGCTTCATGTTGGCTCTCCTGGTGCTTGTTGGATCTGCCGCCGTTGCGGCGGAAGTCATCCTGATCAAGAACGGGACGATCGTTCCGGTGATCGGCCCCGCCATCGAGGGGGGCAGCCTCCTTATCCAAGACGGGAAGATCGCGAAGATAGGCAAAGGCCTGAGCGCTCCGGCCGGTGCCAAGATCATCGATGCCTCCGGCAAATTCGTGTACCCGGGACTGGTGGCGCTGATGACGTCCGTGGGCGTCACGGGATACCCCGGCGCCGGCAACGACACCGATGAGGTCGGGGTTTCGACTCCGCACATGGATCCCTACGATGCCATCAATCCGGAAGACGACTGCATCGAGGTGACGCGGATCGGAGGCGTGACCACCGTGCAGACCGTCAGCGGCAGCCGCAGCGTCCTGAACGGCAAATCCGTCGTGCTCCACCTCGGGGGTGACCTGGCCGAAGACCTGGTCTGCAAGCGCTATGCGGCACAGATCATCAACATCGCCGCCAAGGAGCAGGGCAAGTATCCCTCGACCATACCAGGTGTTATCGCCCTGCTGCGGGACAAATTCGACCAGGCCAAGGAGTACGCAAAAAAACAGGAGAAACAGGAAAAGGAACCCGGTGATAACGGGCAGGAAGAGAAAAAAGGTGAGGCGCCCTTCAAGCGCAACCTGGAGCTCGAGGCCCTGGTGCCGGTCGTATCCGGAGAAGTCCCGGTCGTCTTCATCACGTCCGATGAGCTCACGGTCCGCAAGGCCATCGAGATCATCACGGAATATGAGCTCAAGGGGATCATCCAGGCGCGCACCGGGATCTTCAAGTATATGAACAGGCTGGCCCTGGAAAAGATCCCGGTCATCTGGTCTGGCACCACAGGACTCCCGCAGCGCTGGGAGTCGTACGACAAAAACTATTTCACGGCCGCTGCCCTGCATGCCCACGGCGTCCTATTTGCCTTCGATGCAGGTGGAAGGGGTCCCGGCAACCGCAACATACGCAACCTGCCCGTGCCGGCCACGATCTCAGTGGCACACGGGCTTTCCGAGCAGGCCGCCATCGAGGCCATGACCATCAATCCGGCGAAGATCCTGGGCATCGATGATACGGTTGGCTCGTTGGAGGAGGGCAAGGTGGCCAATGTGGTCATCTGGACGGGCAGCCCTCTCCAGCTCCGCTCCCGGATCGACACGGTCATCATAAAGGGAGAGATGGTCCCTCTGACCAGCATCCAGACCAGGCTCTATGACAAGTACTCCAAGCTCGTCAAGGAGCGCATGACAAAGAAATAAAGGCGCGGTTATCGCTTTTTGGGGGCGGGACGTATTATGATTGAATAAGGAAAACACCATGTATAAGGCAACCACCATCATCTGTGTTCGGCGCGGCGGAAAGGTAGCCATGGCCGGGGACGGCCAGGTCACCTTCGGGGAGACCGTGCTCAAACAGAGTGCAAACAAGATCCGGCGGCTGCACAACAACGCGATCCTGGCGGGATTCGCAGGGGCTACCTCCGACGCCTTTGCCCTGTTCTCCCGCTTTGAGGCCAAGCTGGAGGAATACCGGGGCAACCTTTCGCGCGCCGCCATCGAACTGGCCAAGGACTGGCGGATGGACCGGGCGCTGCGGCGCCTGGAGGCGCTCCTTATTGTGGCGGACAAGGAGTCTTCCTTCATAATCTCTGGCACGGGCGATGTCGTGGAGCCGGATGACGGGATCATCGCCATCGGTTCGGGCGGACCATATGCCCTGGCCGCTGCCCGGGCCCTCCTGGCCCATTCCAAGCTCCCCGCCAAAGAGATCGCGGAGCAGGCCATGAAGATCAGTGCCGATATCTGCATCTATACCAACCAACACATCACCGTAGAGGAACTCTAAATGGCTATTGCACTCCCGGAATCGTTGTCTGCGGGCAGGTTGCTCAGCACGGACGCGGAGCTGACCCCAAAGCAGATCGTGGCCGAGCTGGACAAGTACATCATCGGGCAGAATGACGCGAAGAAGGCGGTCGCCATCGCGCTCCGCAATCGCTACCGCCGCCAGAAGCTTCCCGCCGAAATGGCGGACGAGGTGGCTCCCAAGAACATCCTCATGATCGGCCCGACAGGAGTGGGCAAGACCGAGATCTCCCGCCGATTGGCCCGCCTGACCTCCTCGCCCTTCCTCAAGATCGAGGCCAGCAAATTCACCGAGGTGGGTTATGTGGGGCGGGACGTGGAGTCTATGATCCGGGACCTGGTCCAGATCTCGGTGGGCCTCATCAAGGCCGAAAAGATCCAGGAGGTGCAAGTCAAGGCCGAGAGCAATGTGGAGGAGAAGCTCCTGGACCTCCTCCTGCCCCCGCCGCCGCGCACAGCGGGCGTTCCGGATGAGGAGGCCGCGGCCCGGTTCAAGGAAACCCGAGAAAAGCTTCGCCGACAGCTGCGGACCGGGCAGCTCGAAGAGCGCCTGATCGAGATCGATGTCAAGGAGCGGTTTTCTTCTCCCTTCGAGATATTTTCCAACCAGGGAGTGGAGGAGATCGGGATGCAGATCCAGGAGATCTTTCCTGGGTTGGGTGGCAAGACCAAGCGCCGCAAGATCAAACTCAAGGAGGCCCGCGACTACCTCATCGAGGATGAACAGCAGCGCCTGGTCGATATGGATCAGATCAACCGCCTGGCCGTGGAGAGGGTCGAGCACTCAGGGATCATCTTCCTGGACGAAGTCGACAAGGTCTCTGGCCGGGAATCCGGGCACGGCCCGGAGGTGAGCCGCGAGGGCGTGCAGCGCGACCTGCTGCCCATCATCGAGGGCACGACCGTGAACACGCGTTCGGGACTGGTCCGGACCGACCACATCCTCTTCATCGGGGCCGGAGCGTTCCATGTGTCCAGGCCCTCCGACCTCATCCCCGAGCTCCAGGGGCGCTTTCCCATTCGCGTGGAGCTCGATTCCCTGGACAAGGGAGATTTCATCCGCATCCTGTCTGAGCCCGAGAACGCACTCCTCAAACAATACCAGGCCTTGATGGCGACCGAAGGCGTAACGATCAAGTTCGCAGACGACGCCGCGGATGAGATCGCCGAGATCGCCGAGAAGGTCAACGACACCAGTGAGAACATCGGGGCGCGCCGTCTGCATACCGTGATGGAAAAGGTCATGGAAGACATCTCCTTCTCCGCTCCCTACGCGCGCAGGAAAACCATTCTGATCGACAGGGCCTATGTCCAGAAACAGCTCAAGGACATCCTGGAGGACGAGGATCTCAGCCGGTTTATCCTTTAATGATGATGAAGCGATCCTATCTGAACGGGCTTGTCATCTTACTCGTCCTGTTCTGGTCCTGCGGGAGGAAGGGCCCGGTCCTGCCGCCGCTGCAGAAAATCCCCAAGTCCGTTGAGGGGGCTTCCCTCGTCCAGGTCGGCCTGGAGTTTCGTCTGCGGTGGCAGATCCCTACCGGATATGTGGACGGGAGTCCCATGGAGAGCCTCTCCGCTATCGAGCTCTGGATATTCGAGCAGGACATACCAGGAAAACCGGAGGGGGAAGAGGGGAAGGAGGATGCCGAGCAGGTTGAAAAGGAAGGTGTTGTAGAAGACATAGCGGAAGAGGCCCCACCGCCTGAGCCCCCCTTTGTTCCAGCGGGCCCGGAGAGGATGATCAGCGAAGCGAGGCTTCTGGAGGAGATCTCACCTGATCGTTTCGCGGAATTTCAAACGGACCCGGAAGGATCGCCGCTCGAATTTTCCTATGTCTATAGCGTAGAACGGGCCCAGATCGGGGCCAGCCACTATGGTTTCGCCCTCAAGGTCCGGGATGCGCGCGGGCGGTTTTCCGATTTTTCTCCCTGGGTCACCGCCGGGCCTCTCAATGTGACCGTTCCTGTCCGGGGGCTTAAGGCGGAACTGAGCCGGAACAGGGCCACTATCACCTGGCGCGAGCCCGCCCGGCATCTGGATGGGAGCGAACCCGCCGTGGTCGCCGGCTACAATGTGTACAGGGCGGTCGGGGAAGCCGAGCCTACGAGGGTGAACAGCTCCCTGCTCACGGAGCCGAAATTCGAAGACAGGGCCGTGCAGTATGGCAGCACCTACCGGTATCTGATCCGCGCGGTGACGGGCGAATCTGCTCCCTTCGCGGAGAGCGCGGATTCCAAGCCCCTCGAAGTCGAGGTGAAGGACACTTTTGCACCCTCATCGCCCAAGGGCCTTATTGCCATCACAGGTGAGGATTTCATCTCGCTCAGCTGGGACCGCAGCAGGGAAAGTGACCTGGCCTCTTACCGTGTCTGGCGCCGGCCTGCCGGGACTGAGGAGTACACGCTCCTGACCCCGGAGGGGATCCAGGATAACAGCTTCACGGATACCGGCGCCCGGAAGAATGTCCGGTATGAATATTCTGTCACGGCCATGGACCAAAATGGGAATGAGAGCGGCCGGTCAAAGAGAGTGACCGCGACCATCACGGGAGAAAGCCATGCGCATCTACCGATTTAGACACGAGGGCAGAGTCCGGACCGGCATCCTGAGAGAGAATGCACTCTTCCCGATCCGGGGCTCGATCTATCGCAAATTCACTGTGGATGATATGGGTATTCCCCTCAACAGCGTGCTGCTGCTGCCTCCGGTCCTGCCCGGCAAGATCGTGGCCGTGGGACGCAACTACCGGGACCATGCCGCCGAACGTGGGAAGCCGGTCCCCAAGCAGCCGCTCCTGTTCCTAAAGCCGCCTTCGGCCGTCATCGGCCCACATGACTCCATCCTCTATCCGGAGATGGCTGGGAGGGTGGACTATGAGGGAGAGCTGGCCCTGGTCATCAAGAAAAAAGCCTCGAGGCTCTCTGATGAGGACGATGTTTTCGCGCATATCCTCGGATATACCTGCCTGAACGATGTCTCCGCACGGGATCTCCAGGATAAGGATGGGCAGTGGACGCGCGCCAAGTCCTTCGACACGTTTGCGCCGCTCGGTCCCTGCATAGCCACGGACCTGGATCCCTCCCACCTCAAGCTGAAGACTTTCCTGAACGGCAAGCTCCGTCAGTCGGGAAACACCCGGAACTTCATCTTCCCGATCCCATATCTGCTGCGCTACATCACTCAGGTGATGACCCTCGAGCCCGGGGACGTCGTCACCACCGGGACCCCCGCGGGTATTGGGCCCATGAATCCTGGAGATCGCGTCGAGGTGCAGATCGAAGGGATCGGGACCCTGTCCAACACCGTTATGCGGGTCAAGAGCTGAATTATTAGACTTTTTTCCGCGGTTGTACTATGTATACCCTATAACTCTATTGGGAGGAAAAAATGAAATTTTTCTTGGATACGGCCAACCTGGAGGAGATCCGGGAGGTGGCCAACTGGGGGATGCTGGACGGCGTGACCACAAATCCTACACTGGTGTCCCGGGAGGACGAACCATTCGAGGTTCTGATCACGCAGATCTGTGATGTGGTGGACGGACCGGTCAGCGTGGAATCCGTGTCCACTCAAGCCGATGAAATCATCCCCGAGGCCCGGGAGCTGGCCAAGATGGCTGACAATGTCGTTGTCAAGATCCCCATCAACATCGAGGGGCTCAAGGCCATCAAGGCGCTGGCCCAGGAGGGCATCCCTGTCAACACCACGCTGATCTTCAATCCCATGCAGGCTCTCATGGCCGCCAAGGCTGGTGCCCGCTACGTGAGCCCCTTTGTGGGCCGCCTGGACGATATCGGGCACGATGGCCTGGACCTGGTAGACCAGATCGTGACCATCTTCAACAACTACGGCTTCGATACCGAGGTCATCGTGGCCAGCATCCGGCACCCCCTGCATGTCATCGATGCGGCCCTGATGGGCGCGGATATCGCCACCATTCCCTTCGGTGCCTTCGGGAAGCTGTTGAAGCACCCTCTGACTGACATCGGGATGGAAAAATTTCTGAAAGACTGGGAAAAGGTCAAGCACTGACCTACCCAGGTGGGGGGAGACCATGTCGATCGATAAGAAGATCCAGGAGATCAAACGGCGGGAAGAGCTGGCAGAGCTGGGCGGAGGGGAAGAGCGGATCGCCCGGCGTCACGAATCCGGAAAACTCACGGCCCGGGAACGGATCCACCTCCTGCTCGATGAGGGCTCATTCCAGGAAACCGATAAATTCGTGGTGCATCAGAGCCATGACTTCGGGATGGACAAAAAGCGCATCTACGGGGACGGTGTGGTCACCGGGTACGGGAACATCAGCGGCCGTTCCGTGTTCATCTTCGCACAAGACTTCACCGTGTTCGGTGGCAGCCTGAGCGCCGCCAATGCGGCCAAGATCTGCAAGATCATGGACTCCGCCATGAAGGCCGGCATCCCCATCATCGGCCTCAACGATTCGGGAGGAGCCCGAATCCAGGAGGGCGTGGCCTCCCTGGCCGGCTACGCGGACATTTTCCTGCGCAATGTGCTGGCCTCCGGTGTCATCCCCCAGATCTCGGCCATCATCGGTCCCTGCGCAGGGGGGGCCGTCTATTCCCCTGCCATCACGGATTTCATCATCATGACCCGGGGCAGCAGCAACATGTTCATAACCGGGCCGGATGTGATCAAGGCGGTCACCCACGAAGAAGTGACCATGGAGGAACTGGGAGGTGCCGAGACCCACAACACGCTCTCCGGTGTCGCCCATTTCGCCGCGGAAAACGAGGAGCACACCCTCGCACTGATCCGGGAGCTTCTCTCCTTCCTCCCCGATAACAACATGGAGGATCCGCCGGAAAAAGAAACCCTGGATCCGCCGGACAGGACCAGCGAAGTTCTGAATTCGGTGATCCCCGATGATCCCAACCATCCCTATGATATCCGGAATATCATCACAGAGATCCTGGACGATCAGTACTTTTTCGAGGTTCAGGAGCATTTTGCCCGCAACATCGTGATCGGGTTCGGCCGCATGGCCGGAAAACCCGTCTCCATCATCGCCAACCAGCCCGACCATCTGGCCGGGGTGCTGGACATCGACTCCTCAGATAAGGCCGCCCGTTTCGTCCGATTCTGCGATGCCTTCAACCTCCCGCTCATCACATTCGAGGACGTCCCCGGATTTCTCCCCGGAGTGGCCCAGGAGCATGGCGGCATCATCCGTCACGGGGCCAAGCTGCTGTACGCCTTTGCCGAGGCCACGGTGCCCAAGATCACGATCATCACCCGCAAGGCCTACGGCGGCGCCTACTGTGTCATGGCGTCGAAGCACATTCGGGCGGACATCAACTATGCCTTTCCCTCTGCGGAGATCGCTGTTATGGGACCTGAGGGGGCCGTGAAGATCGTGTATAAGCGTGACCTGGAAAAAGCCGAGGATCCTGAGAAAATGAACCGCGACAAGGTGGACGAATTTCGCGAAAAATTTGCCAATCCCTATGTGGCCTGCGAAAAGGGCTACCTGGACGGTATCATCGAGCCCAAGGATACGCGGCCGAAGTTGATCGCGGCACTGCGTATGCTCGAGAACAAGAGAGACCTCAACCCTCCCAAAAAACACGGCAACATTCCCTTGTGAGATGGTTCCCGGCTTTTGGTGTTGTGTCCGGCTCCGACGGTGGGGTACAATGAAGGGCTCATGGTCAAGACGTTCAAGAAGATCCTGATCGCCAATCGCGGCGAGATCGCGGTCCGCATCATTCGTGCCTGCCGGGAGATGGGCATCATACCCGTGGCGGTATACTCCGACGCCGACCGCAAGGCCCTGCATGTGCGGCTGTCAGAGGAGGCGCACCACATCGGTGCTGCCCCTCCCAGCGAAAGCTACCTCAACATGGACCGCATTCTCCAGGTCGCTGAAGCCTGCGGAGCGGAGGCCATTCATCCCGGCTACGGTTTCCTGGCAGAAAATGCAGAGTTTGTCCGGCGCTGTGAGCGGTCGGGGATCGTGTTCATCGGCCCGAGTTCAGAGCCTATGGAACTCATGGGGGAAAAGACCGCCGCCCGCAAGACCATGGCGGCGTCAGGCGTGCCGATCGTCCCCGGAACCCTGGACCCTATCGCGGATGAGACCGAACTTCGCCTCCAGGCCGGCGAGGTGGGATATCCCGTGCTGCTCAAGGCCTCGTCTGGGGGCGGGGGCAAGGGCCTTCGACTGGTGGAGGAAGAAAAGGACCTTGTGTCGGCCTTCCGTCTGGCCCAGTCAGAGTCCCAGTCGAGCTTCGGTGATTCCTCAGTCTACATAGAAAAATACATGGAGGAGCCCCACCACATCGAGGTCCAGGTCCTGGCGGACCGGGAAGGCCGTACCGTATATCTGGGAGAGCGGGAGTGCTCCATCCAGAGGCGATATCAAAAAGTCCTGGAGGAGACGCCTTCGCCCTTCCTGGATGATGCCCTTCGGCGCGAGATGGGGGAGGTGGCGGTTGCTGCGGCTGAGGCAGTGGGCTATCAGAATGCCGGCACCGTAGAGTTCATCGTCGACAAGCACAAAAAATTCTATTTCCTGGAGATGAATGCGCGCCTCCAGGTGGAACACCCCGTAACGGAGATGGTGACCGGGATCGACCTGGTCAAGTGTCAGCTGGAGATCGCAGCTGGGAACCCATTGGCCTTTTCCCAGGAGGACATCCGGCCGACAGGCCATTCCCTGGAGTGCCGGATCTATGCGGAGGATCCCTACAACGGTTTCATGCCCTCGCCGGGCAGGATCGAGCGCCTGAGGGCCCCGGCCGGAGGGTTGGGTGTTCGTTACGACAACGGGACCTACGAGGGATATGAGGTGCCGCTGGAATATGATCCCCTGCTCTCCAAGCTCATTACCTGGGGGAATACACGGGAAGAGGCCATCCACCGCATGCTGCGGGCCCTGTCCGAATACCAGGTCTACGGGATCAAGACCATCATCCCGTTCTTCCAGCGGATACTGCTTCACCCTCGATTTTTCGAGGGTGTGTACAACACCCATTTTATCGAGGAGCTCGAAAAAGAGGAGGAGAAGTTCGACCCGGAGGAGAAGACCGTGGCGCTGATCGCGGCCGGGATACGCAACTACAGAGAGAGCCGGCAGTCGCTGTCCCCATGCCCCCAGAAGAGCAGGAGCGGCTGGAAGGTCAAGGGCCGCATGGAGGCCTTTTCGAGAAGGATCTAGCATGAACATCTCTCTCCTCTTCGCAGAGACGGAATTCCAGCTGAAACTGCGCGAGCGTGCAGAGAACCACATCCAGGTGGATATGAACGGGGAGACCTTCGACATCCTGGTCGAATATTTCAGCACTGAAGAGTACCTGCTCAAGATCGATGGGAAGGTGTATGACGTCATCGTCTCACCCAACACGGACTCCTATGCCGTCTGCATCAACGGCAAGAACATCCATGTGGGCAAGAAGTCCCCGCTCCAGCTCCTCGGAGGGAAGAGCGCACGTTCCGGGCGCCGGGAGATCAAGACCTCCATGCCCGGCCGCATCATCGAAGTCCTGGTTCAGGAGGGAGAAGAGGTGGAGGAGGGGCAGGCTGTGCTGATCCTGGAGGCCATGAAGATGCAGAATGAGATCAAGTCTCCCCAGCCGGGAACGATCGCGAGCATCACTCCCAAGGTGGGAGAATCGGTGCAAGCCGGGTCTCTCCTTTTTGTTATCTCCTAGCCTGAATCATTCATAAAAGCCTTCTCTGTTTCTTGATGCGAAAGCCTCTCGGGGGATTTCTGTGCATTTATCGAAAAAAATGCTATATTTGATATCTTGATATAATGGCTTTATTCTACAACCTGCGCTATAAGCAGTATATACTGAGGATCCGCCGACGGCTGAGATCCTTTTTCATCCTCGCGTTGATCGGGGCCGTGCTGTTCGGAGCCAGCACTGTTCTGAAGAATGTCGTGCTGACTCAGGTCAAAAAACAGATCGCCTCCACTCTGCACTTTGAACGGCTCTACGTCCAGACCTTCCCGCCCGCCCTCATCATCGAAGACGTGCGCTCCGTATCCTCCTCCCCATTCTTTTCTGCCCAAAGGATCGAGATCAAGGTCACCCTGCGCTCCCTCTTCTCCAGGGACCGACCCTTCGCCGTTTATGTGGATCAGCCGATCCTCCGCATTTTTGCTGGAGGGACGGATTCCAGCATGTCCATCAACCGGGACATAAGCCTGGCTCTCCCGTTCATGGTTGACAGGGGCCTTATCCGCGGAGGAGAGGTCTACTATTGGGGCCGGGAGACCCGCCTCTTTTCTCAGGGCATCAACGCGCTTTTTCGGCAGTCCGGCTCGGATTTTTTTCTCAAAGCCCAACTTTCTGATAATACCTTCACCTGGGACTCGGAACTCCCCAGTCTGAGCGGGCAGGTCGACCTGGTTCTGGAAGGGTCCGGGGATGAGATAGTTGTGCAAAAGCTCAGGGTTGTCAGCCCCGGGGGAGTGATCAAGGCCAGCGGCAGGCTCGGCAGTTTCTCTGATCCCGAGTTCGAGCTGCAGACGAGTTATAACGTCCGGACGGATTTCCTGGCCGAGTTCCTGGCCCTTCCTTTTACATGGGAGGGGAGGGGAGAAGGCAGGGGTGTCCTCAGACGCATGGAGGGACAAATCTCGTTCCAGGGAGATGTCCGGGGAAGGGACGTGTCCCTGAATGGAATTTCTCTGGGCCGGGTCGGCGGCACGCTCGTATTTCAGGAATCCACCGGGGGTCTTCTGAATTTCAACCTCCGGCGCCCGGGGCGGGAGAACGAGTCAGTGAGGATCCGGCTCGATGGGAACCGGGTTGAAGGGATGGCCAGCGGGGTGTACCTGGATCCAGTGATAAAGGAATTCGATCTGCCCTGGCCAGTCGCGTCTCCTGCCTGGGGGACGTTTACTGTCGTGGAGGAGTTTCTTACGGCGGATATGGAATTCAAGGACGAGCTGGAGCTCCGTGACCCTGACCGGTTTCCTTTCAGAGGAATGGTCCATGTGGAATGGGATGGAGTAGAGAACCTGAAGTTGTGGTCGGATGACCTCGACTCCAGCTTTGCACGGGTGGAATTGGATGGCATGTTCAAGGTGGATCAGGATATGGACATGACCATCCGGGGGGAGGTCAAGGATGCGGCCCAGGCCCGCCATTTCACTCAACTAATCCTGGACAAGACATTTGATTTTCCAGAGATTCGAGGTGCAGGGGATGCCGAGCTCAGGATCTTCGGGGATATCCTGACGCCCCAGGTCAACGCGGATTTTGCCGTGCGGGATGCCGGCTTCGATCAGTTTTCAGCTGCATATGTAAAGGGAGAGGCCGAGGTCATCCGAGAGATTTTCTTCGGCCGCTTCGAGGTGGAGGATCCCCTGTTCGTCGGCAGGATCGGCCTCTATACGGACATGGACGAAGTGAGGACCGAGATCTGGGTGGACAGAGGTGAGATCCAGACCATCCTGCAGGCCCTGGACATCCAACTTCCACTCTCCGGGATGGGTTCGGGTCATTTTTCCCTCGAGGAGAAGAACAAGGTCCTGGCCTATGAGGGCGATTTTGCCGGTGACAGCATCGACCTGGCAGGCCAGAAGCTGTCCCAAGTTAAGGGAACCATCGAGGGGGATGCGGATTCATTCCGTTTCCCCGAACTGGAGTTCGAGGCCTACGGGGGGAGGATATGGGGGACGCTGGGATTTCAGCCCCTCGAATTGGGCTTCGACGTGGATCTCACAGGTGAGGACTTCGACCTGTCGGTGCTCTATCCCTCTCTGCAGGGTAGGGGCGCCTTCAAACTCAACGGACAGGGGACATTCGGCCAGGAGACCATCTCCGGATCCCTGCGCGTCGAGGACCTGGAGCTCGATCCGTTTCAGCCCACACGGACAGAGGCGGACTTCACCCTGGATTATCGGGATGAGACCATCAAGCTGGATCTGGGGGGAGCGTTTTTCCCCGGAGAAAACGAGTACACCGTGGCTGTGGAGATCGGGCTCCTTGACGATGTGCTGACCGGAGACATCAAAGGCTTTTTTACCAACATGGACCTCCTCCTTCCCTGGCCGGGGGCTGAGGCCCGGATCGACTACCAGCTCGGGCTGCGGGGGTCGCGGCTCGCTCCCGAGGTCTCGGGAGGAATCGACATCCAGGGGACCGTGCTCCCGTTTCCGCGCTTCGCTCATGCATTCCGGGATTTTTCCGGACTGGTGTTCGTCAACAACGGCGACCTGTCCGTCCGGAACCTTCAAGGGACATTCGGAGGTGGGCAGATCGCCGGATCGGGGACGCTGCACCTGGGGAAGGACGGTGTCGATGGCATAGATGTGCGGGCAGAGGGAAAGGACATGGTCTTGTCTCTCATGGAACGGACTGCCGCCCGCACCGACGGCACTATACGCCTGTTTAAGGATCCCGACAGGTTCGTCCTGGAGGGAGATTTCCAGGTGCATCGTGTGAGCTGGAGGCGGGAGGTCACTGAAAAGTTCGCGTTCGCGACCTCGGCTTTCCGGCAGGCCCGGCTGCAAGATGAGTTTTTCAATGACCTGACGCTGAATATAAGACTTCGGGCGACCGACGATGCCTGGATGGACAACACCCTGGGCCGGCTGCGCACCCGCTTCGACCTGACCATTTCTGGGAACATCTTCAACCCGGTCCTCTTCGGAGACATCGAGGTTATCGACGGCAACGTGGAACTCGCAGACCGCACCTTCGAAGTGATCCACGGCCGCATCAGTTTCTTCAATCCCGCTCTCATCGAGCCCTACATCAACTTTCGCGTAGAGACTTTTATCAAGGACTACCGTGTGACCATCAAAGCCGAGGGATTGGCTAACCGCGATCTGAGCGGCCTGGACCTTGAGACAACCTCTTCTCCCCCCCTGCCTCCCGAGGACGTCTTGACCCTGATCTCCCTGGGAGATTCTTTTAAGCGGACGTATCATTATGACCAGTCACGCAGCCAGGGGACGGCTTCCCTCCTGATGACTTTCACCTTGTCCGAGGAGGCGAAGAAGAGCGCGGAAAGGCTCTTCAGCATCGACCAGTTCCGTCTGGACCCCTATATCCTGGGCTCGTCTTCCGAGGTCGCCGCCCGGCTCACGGTGGGGAAGAGGCTGGGACGGAACTTCTTTATTCAGTACGCCACGAACCTGTCCACAGAGCGCAAGGACATCGTACGCATGGAGTTCGAGCTCTCCCGGGACCTTTCGATCGTCGGAATACGGGACGAAAACGGGCGGCTGAGCGTGGACCTGAAGATCCACAAGAGATTCCGATAGATGAACATGTCAAAGACCGGTCTGTTCCTGATCTTGCTCCTGTCCTGTGCCCTGATCTCCGGGGCGGAGGACGACATCAGCAACATTGTGGTCGAATCGGTATCGGTGCTGATCGATGAACAGCCCGGGAGCGAGAGCATCGAAAAACTGATCGCGGTTCAGCCTGGTGAATTCTTCTCGCTCAAGAAGATCAACTTCAGCATCAAACAGATCTATAAGACAGGGCTGTTCTCGGACGTCCGGGTGGTCAGGGAGGGCCGGGAAAGGATCCGGCTCACCTTCCGGCTGACCAGCCGGCCTTTTTCTCGAGGTTTTTCCATCACGGGCCTCGACTCGGTTCCTCTAAAACGACTGGCGAATAAGGTGTACAGCGTGAGGGCAGGGGAACCCTTCTCAGAGGAGAGGCTGGGGAGGTCTGTCGAGGAACTGCGGGAGGCCCTGAACGATGAGGGGATGTTCGAGGCGGACATCCATGCCCTTGCCGAGAGGGTTTCGGATTCCACCCAAGTCGATGTCTTTTTCGAGGTCCGTTCCACCAAGACCTATGTGGTAGGCAGCATTCGTTTTTCCGGAACGCTCCTCTTCAGCAGGGACAGCCTCCTGCGCAAGATGAAAACCAGGGAGGGAGGTGCATATGTCCCGGCGGCCCTCCGTGAAGACGTGTTCGGACTGGAAGAGATCTATCTCGCGGAAGACTACCGCCGGGCTGAAGTCAGGGTGCTGGAGCCGGAATTCGACGAGGAGGGCGGCCGTGTCGCGCTGACCCTCGAGGTCATCCCCAACGAGAGGATCGTGGTTCATATCACCGGAGCCAGTGTCCCGGTCGACCTTATCAAGCCCATCTGGGAGGCCCAGATCTTCGAGGAATGGGGCCTGGACGAGGGCGAGGCCAAGATCATCGGGCATCTGCGGGACAGGGGGCACCTGTTCGCGACAGTGTCTTCCTCCATCGAGCGGAGGGAGAACGAGATCGATGTCATCCATAGGGTGGCGCCGGGGAGGAAGGTCAGCATTCAGGACATGGAATTCAGGGGATTGGAGCATTTCACAGAGGATGAGCTCAAGCGCGAGCTCCTCATCTCTGCGAAGATCCCCCTCTTGAGCAAGATCCCGGGATCACGTTTGTTCCAGCTGCAGGCGGAGATGGAATTTTTGTATCAAACACGGGGATTTCCGGAAACCGACGTCCAGCTCCAGTTCGAATGGCAGGGGGAGAAAAAGGTCAAGCCGATCTACATCGTCTCCGAGGGGAGGCAGGAGACGGTGGAGCAGGTCACCTTCCAAGAGGCTACCTTGTTTCCTCCTGCTGAACTCCTTTCCCGCATCGGCAGCTCAGCGGGAGGGGCGTATTACCAGCCCAATGTCCAGCAGGATATCGAAAAACTGCTGATCTTTTACCGCAATGAGGGCGTACGGGGGACAGAGATCGTGGCGGCCGTGGAGATGGTGGAAGAGGGTCGCTACTTCGTGAACTTCCAGGTCCGCGAAGGGGAGCGGGTCATCATCCAAGAAATTGTCGTCTCCGGTCAGGACATAACGCGGATGGGTGTGATCACACGGGAGCTCCAGATCCAGGAGGGGGACCTGGCGCGGTATGATGCCATCCGGGAGACCAAACGCCGGCTCGAGGGCTTGGGTGTATTTTCTGAGGTGCGGATCGAGGAGATCCAGCTGTCGCCGGACACCATGAACCTCTTCATACAGGTGAGCGAGGGAGACAGACATCACGTGTCTGCCGGCCTGGGCCTCGAGACCGCGGGAGCGCCCAATTCCGCCGATGTCTGGAACTACGATGTCCGGCTCCGGGGAACCGGAGAGGTCATCCGTCAGAATCTCTTCGGCCGGGCCGCAACCCTCAGCCTCGTGGGCCAGCTCAGCATCCGGGAAAGGCGTGTGGTGGCGACCTGGCAGCAGCCCTATTTCTTCGGGATCCCGATCAACACCTTCCTCAATGCATGGTGGGAACAGGAGCAGCGCACAAGCTTCAGATACGAGAGGATCGGTGTCAGCCTCTCCGGTATCCGGACCTTCAAGGGGCAGGAGCACTGGACCCTCGTGCCGACGCTGAAATTCGCTCGCACCACGATCCTGGAACTGAACATCCCGGAAGACGAGATCGACCGCCAGTTCCAACCCTACTCCACGACCTCGATCGGAAGCAGCGTCCTGCGAGACCGCCGGGACGATCCCTTTAATCCGGCGAGGGGATACTTTTTCTCCTCTGCCCTGGAATGGGCGTACCCTCTCTTCAATACAGAATCCGATTTCATCAAGCTGTTCAGCAAGTATAAGCAGTTCTTTCCTCTCTCCAACCGGCTCCAGTTTGGCTTCACATCACGACTCGGCCTGGGCAGCGGAAATATGCCGATCCCCGAGCGCTTCTTCGCGGGCGGCAGCAACTCCTTCCGTGGGACCCGGTATGACGAACTGGGGCCCAAGGATCCTGAGTTTGGGAATCCGGTGGGAGGCAAAGCCCTGTTCCTGTTGAATTTCGAGACGGTCTTCTCACTCTTCCCTCAACTCGAGAACCTGGGCGCCGTTCTGTTCTATGATGCCGGGAACGTCTGGTCCCAAACTTCCCAGATTTCACTGGGAGATCTGGAGCACGCCGTGGGGCTGGGCGTGCGTTATCGAACCCCGCTCGGCCCGATCCGCCTCGAATTTGCATGGAATCTCAGTGCGGCGCCGGGCGAGAGTAAAACCTTTGTATTCATCACGATCGGGAATATGTTTTAAATGCGAAAACGACCTGAGACGAGATCCAAAGGATTCACACGAGCATGGACCTGTTTCCTTGCCATCCAGATGCTGGCCGTGGTGCCCGCCCCATCCCAGGACGTTGTGGTGGATGGCATCGTGGCCGTGGTGAACGAGGAAGTGATCACATTGACCGATTTCAGGATCGTCCATGAATTTGGGATCCACCGGCTTGACAAGGGAGCCGAGCCTGACCTGTCCCCTCGCGGCGTACTCGAGGGGCTGATCGATCAGAAGCTGATCATCCTGATCACCAACGCCGACATAAATGTGCCTGTGGGCGAGCTGGAACGCTTCTTCCAGCAACTGGCCGATTCCCTGGGATCGGAGTCCTTCCAGCAGAAGATGGCGGAGTTCGACCTGACACGCGAGGAACTCTATGTGTACCTGAGAGAGATGGTCGCCTCCCGCCTGGTCCTGAACCAGCGGTTCCAACGTACCGTTTCGGTGACGCTGAAGGAGATAGAGGATTACTACCAGAATTCCTATGTGCCGGAACAGAGAGCCAAAGGACAGGAGCCTCAGCCCATGCTGGAGATCCTGGATATGCTGGAAACCGTGGCCAAATCCGAGGAAACACGCCTCCTGAGTTCAGAATGGATGCGAAACCTGAGGAAGGAGGCGGACATCCAGGCATTCACGGAAGACTACCCTGAGTATTTTAGTGAAACTCCAAAGAAAGAAAATAAGTAAGGAAGAAGAAAAGGACCTGAAAGCAAATGGCAAAACTAGCTTTTTTATTTCCGGGTCAGGCATCCCAGAAGGTAGGGATGGGCCAGGCATTCTACGAGGAATACTCCCTTGCCAGGGAGACCTTCGATCGGGCCGATGAGATCCTGGGTTATGCGATCTCCGCCCTGTGTTTCGAAGGCCCCGAGGACGACCTCAAGCTCACAGAAAACACTCAGCCGGCGCTGCTGGTCGTAAGCACCATCGCGTTCGAGCTTTTCGGGCGTGATCCCATCCTGGCGGCAGGCCACAGCTTGGGGGAGTACTCGGCCCACGTGGCCGCCGGCGCGCTGAGCTTTGAAGATGCCGTACTGCTGGTCCACAAGCGCGGGCAGTACATGCAGCAGGCTGTTCCGGTGGGCGAGGGGGCCATGGCGGCCATTCTGGGCAAGGAACTGGCAGAGGTGGAGGAAAGCCTGCGGGCTGTCGGATCCGGTGTGGTGGAGGTGGCCAACTGGAACAGCCGGCAGCAGGTCGTGATCGCAGGAGAGAAGGCGGCGGTGGAAGAGGCGCTGCAGCACATCGATTCTCCCCGTGCCGTCATGCTCCCGGTCAGCGCTCCTTTCCACTGTGAGTTGATGTTGAGTGCCGAAGAGAAGCTGTCCTATGACCTGGACCATGTGGAATTCAAGGATCCTCGGTTCCCCATCATCACCAATGTGGACGCCGAGATCATCCAGACCGGCACACAGGCCCGGGACGCCCTCAAACGCCAGGTGAGCCGCACCGTACTCTGGTTTCGCACCATGGAGATCCTCGGGCGGGAAGGCATTGACGCCGCTGTGGAACTGGGTTCAGGTACAGTGCTTTCCGGGCTCTTGAAGAGGGAATCCCGCGGCTGGGAGAAAAAACCCGCTGTCCATGCGGTGGGAGATCCCGAGACGCTGGCCAAGGCACGTGAGGCCCTGGGCGGATGAACTAGCCCCCCAGGATCAGTCCGAAGATAATGGCCATGGGGATTCGGATCAGGGTCATGATCTGAAGGGCGACATACCCGGCTGTGGCCTCTCTCGTGTCCGGGGGATTCGTGTTTTGACTCATGGCCTAAGCCTCGACTTTGTCCTGCGAATCGTCATGTGTACTCAAGGAGTTATGACTAGAGTATCCGGTCCTATTTGTCAACGCGTCCACGGGGCTCAGGGAAGCAGCAGGGCTTCGATGTCCTCCAATACCTGTCCGACGGTTATGGCCTGCAGGCACAGGTTGTCGGAACAGGGGGAGCGGCGGTGGTTGAAGGCGGAAACACAGGGACTGCAGGCGTACCGCGCATAGGCGATCCGGTTGTCCGTTCCCAGGGGCCCGTACAGATCTGGGGTTTCAGGTCCGAAGAGCGCCACGGTCCGGGTCCGGGTCAAGGTGGAAAAGTGGACTGGGCCGCTGTCGTTGGTGACCAGGACATCGGCATGGGAATAAAGTGCCAGGAGCTGTGCGAAGCTGGTCTGCCCCGCGAAGTTGATGCAGCGGGACGACTCCACAGCTCGGGTCAGCTCTTCTGCCCGGGCGTGTTCCTCTTGGGTTCCGGTGAGAAGGACCAGCCGATCCGGTGATTCGAGCAGGCGCTTTGCCAGCGCAACGTATTTTTCCAGGGGCCAGCGGCGGAGAGGGATCAGGTCGCTGGCATTGGGATTGAGCAGGATGATGCGTTTTTCATCCGGGTCTTCCGGCGCGGCGGCCTTGATCTTTTCCCAGACGTTTATCCGGTCATCCTCGGGGACCGCATAGGATGGGATCGGCAGGTTGGCAGGCTCGAGGGGAAGTTTGACGTGCGGGCGCTCTCCGGCCGGCCGCGTGAGCGCCAGGATCAGGTTGAGCAGGTTATGGGCCATGTGGATGTGCGGATTGTACTCCACGCGGTGCGTGAGAAGGCTGCCCCGGTACAGGCCCTCGTTGTGGAAACGGTGATACCCTACTCTGACCCTGGATCCGCTCATCCAACCTATAACGGCGCTGAATCGGGCGAATAGCTCCATGTCGAGGATCGCATCCAGCTTCTGTTTTCTCATGGCCCGCAGCACGCACCAGGTCGAGGCCAGGAACCGGAGGGGATGTGCTCCATCGATGGTGAGGACATTCTCCTCAGGGATCACACCCAGGATATCGATGGCAAATCGGTTCTGCCGGAAAGTGAGAAAGAACAGCTCAGCATCGGGGAAGAGTTCCCTGGTCTTACAAAACAGCGGGTAGGCCAGGACCATGCTCCCCATCTCCGAGATCTCCATGAACAGGATCTTCTTTGGGGGAGAAACGGGACGTTTCGTGTGGAACCATCGTCCCAGTGTGCTCAAACCGGTCAGTAAAAAACAGAGCGGCACACCTATCCACCTGTCCACGATCCGCATGAATTGTACGTTCATTTTGACCCCCTATAATACACTAAACCAGGATTCTTTTGTAAAAGTCCTGCAGCTTGAAAAATGCCGGGCTAAAAAGTATAGTTGTGAGGCTGCCATGTCGAAAAAGAAGAACTCCGTGACTCCCATGATGGAGCAGTACCTGCGCATAAAGAAGCAGCACCTGGATTCCTTGCTGTTTTTCCGCATGGGTGATTTCTACGAGATGTTCCTCGAGGACGCCAAGCTCGCGGCCCCGGTATTGGATATCGCTCTGACTTCCCGGCAGAAGATTCCCATGTGTGGCGTACCCTATCATGCGGCAGAGGTCTATCTGACGCGTCTCCTGAAGGCCGGCTTCAGGGTGGCCATCTGCGAGCAGGTGGAAGATCCGGCCAAGGCCAAGGGAGTGGTCAAGCGCGAGGTCGTCAAGGTCCTGACTCCCGGGACGGCCGTGGAATTGGACCTGGCCGAGGAGCGGGATTCCACCTACCTCATCAGTCTGTGCCTGGAAGAGGAGGGATGGGGGATGGCCGTGGTGGATGTCTCGGCCGGCCGGATACTGACCGCCCAGAGGGAAAAAGGGGGAACCCGCAGCCTGGCAGATGAGCTGTATAAATATGCCCCGCGTGAGATCGCCTTCCCGGAAAGCCAGGAGAAAGCCGTGGAGGCCCTCCTCTCCTTGAACGGCATGTCGAGTGTCCTGAAGAGCCCCCAGGAGGACTGGATATTCGATCTCACTCAGGCCAAGAGCCTTCTCCGCGAGCATTTTCAGGTCCGCTCACTGGCAGGCTTCGATCTGGAAGACAAGCCGCTGGCGGCGGCAGCGGCCGGGGCTCTCCTGTACTACTTGAAGGGCCTGCGGAAGGATTCCCTCTCCGTGATCCAGAGCATCGCGTTTGTCCAGTCATCCCGCCATCTGATCCTGGATTCCACATCGATCAAGAACCTCGAGTTGATCAGGAACTTGAGGGATAACCGGAGAGAAGGCTCCCTGCTGGATATCATGGACCTCACGGTCAATGCCATGGGAGGCCGTCTCCTCCAGAGCTGGCTCCTGCAGCCCCTCATGGACGTGAGTGAGATCGAGGCCCGCCAGGATGCGGTGGCTGAACTGCTGGAGGCCACCATCGAGCGCCATGAGATCAGGGCGGCGCTTAAAGAGATCTCGGATCTGGAGCGCCTGACAGGCAAGATCTCGTTGGCCGTGGCTCTCCCGCGTGACCTGGTAGCCCTCAAACGGTCGCTCCTCAGCCTGCCCTGGCTGCACTCTCTGCTGCAGGAGTTCGATTCCTCGAAACTGGAGGCTGTCCGTTCTGATTGGGACAGTGCCGCGGATATCGCTGCACTGGTCGAAACGTCGCTTCGGGACGAGCCGTCTCACCACCTCACCGATGGGGGGATCATCCGGGAAGGATATCATCAGGAGTTGGACGAGCTGCGCCGAATCAGCCGCTCCGGGAAGGAGTTTGTAGCTGGACTCGAGAAGGAAGAGCGGGAGAAGACCGGGATCGGTTCTCTGAAGATCCGCTACAACAAGGTGTTCGGATATTTCATCGATGTCACCAAGCCCAACCTCCACCTGGTCCCGGAGGAGTACATCCGCAAGCAGACACTGTTGAACTCAGAGCGCTTCATCACCGGAGAGCTCAAGGAATACGAGGAAAAGATCCTGCATGCCGAGGAACGGTCCAATGAACTCGAACATCAGCTCTTCCTCGAGGTGAGGGAGCGTATCGCCGCCGACATCGCCCGCCTCCAGAAGATCGCCGGCTTCATCGCCCTCCTGGACGTACTGACTGCCCTGGCGGAACTGGCCTCTCTCAACAATTATGTGCGTCCCCGTGTGTTTGATGGGGAGATCATCCGGATCGTGGGCGGACGCCATCCGGTCATCGAGCGGACACATGATGAGCCCTTCATCCCCAATGACACCTACCTGGACAGGGAAGGGGACCAGATCCTGATCATCACCGGGCCCAACATGGGGGGGAAATCCACCTTCCTGAGGCAGGTGGCCCTCATCTGCATCCTGGCCCAGATCGGTTCCTTGGTCCCTGCCGAAGAAGCGGAGATCGGTGTGGTGGACCGAATCTTCACACGCATCGGGGCCATGGATTTCTTGAGTGTTGGCCAGTCTACGTTCATGGTGGAGATGCTGGAGACCGCCAGCATCCTCAACAACGCGACCGCCCGCAGCCTGATCCTGCTGGATGAGGTAGGGCGGGGGACCAGCACATTCGACGGCCTCAGCCTGGCCTGGGCCATCGCCGAGTTTCTGCACGAGAGGGAGGAGGTGAGGGCCAAGACCCTCTTTGCCACCCACTACCATGAGCTGACCGAACTGGCCCTGACCATGGGCCGCATCAAGAACTACCACGTGACCGTCAAGGAACATCGGGACGACATCATCTTTTTGCGCAAGATCGTGCCCGGACCCTCCGATCAGAGCTACGGCATTCACGTGGCCAAGCTGGCGGGCATCCCGCGGGCGGTGGTGGACCGGGCCCGGGAGATCCTTTTCAACCTCGAGAAGAAGGAGCTGGATGCTGCCGGCCTCCCGCGCATCTCCTACCACTCGGGAGCCCCGCGCGACGAATCCCAGTTCCTCCTGTTTCAGGAGGATCAGGAGCTGGAGCGCTTCTCCCGGCTCAAGCAGGAGATGCGGAAGCTGTCCCTCGAGGGGATGACACCGCTCGAGGCCATGAACTACCTGCAGGAGCTGAAGGAGAAATTGTCAAAATGAACGGGATGGACGAATTCACGGTCATGTCTCAAGAATCCATCCATTTCCAGCACCGATGTCACCTGAGATAAAACAATAAAAATCAGGGCTATCCCGGTTGCATAAAATGGGATTTTTCTATATATTCTTACCTAATTGAGCACGGCTTGATGGATTTATACACTTTATTCGAGTATTTAGGGAGGAATCATGAAGAAATTCACTGTCTTGGCTGCCCTGCTTCTGTTCGCCGTTCCCTTGCTGCAAGCGAGCATCATTACCAACACGAACCAGAGCGCAATTTATTATCGCCTGCTGTCCCGCAATGCGTCCATGCAGGCAGATGCGGTCTACTACAATCCCGCAGGTTTGACCCAGCTCATGGATGGATGGCACCTCGCGTTCCACAACCAGACGATCTATCAGGAAAAGACAGTCGTCAACAGTTATCCTTTCCTGAATGATCCCAAATATGTCGGCGAGGTGAACGTCCCCTTCTTCCCCACGTTCTTCGCTGTCTATAAGAAAAACAAGCTGGCCCTGTCCTTCGGCTTCGGCCCCAATGCGGGAGGAGGGACGGCTGATTTCATGACCGGCCTTCCTTCCTTCGAGATCCCGATCTCCAACGTGCCTATGCTGGTCAATGGATTCGGGATCCCGACCACGGCCTATTCGACGGATCTCGTGTTCAAGGGCAAGTCCATCTATTACGGCCTCCAGTTCAACGCCTCCTATGCCCTGAGCGATGTCTTCGCCCTGGCAGCCGGATTCCGGTATATCATCGCCGAGAACATCTATGAGGGATCCATCAAGAACATCATGATCAATCCGATGCATCCCCTCCTCAATCCCTCCGGAGGGATGATGTCCGCGGCCGGATTTTTTACTGCGGCGGGAATGCCTTCCTTGGCAGCTCAGGTCCAGGACAAGACCGTGGACGTCAAACAATCGGGCACCGGTATTACGCCCATACTGGGGCTGAACCTGCGTCCGAGCGAGAAACTGAACATCGGCCTCAGGTATGAGTTCAACACCAAGCTTGAGCTGGAAAACAACACCACCAAGGACGACACCGGTATGTTCCCGGACGGGGAGAAGACAATGAACGACATCCCCGCCATACTGGCAGGGGGGATCGAGTACTCCGTGCTGGAACAGCTCCGGGCCCATTTCTCCTTCACGTACTACTTCGACAAGAGCGCGGATTGGGACGGCAGGGAAGAGCTGGTCAACAGCAACACATATGACCTGGCTTTCGGATTCGAGTATGACATCACCGAGGCCTTCCTGCTCAGCGCTGGATACCTGCACACGGCGATCGATGTGGACAAGGCTTATCAGACTGACTTAAGCCACGAGCTCGACAGCGACACATTCGCTGGCGGCGCCAGATATACGATAAACGACCGGCTGGACCTGGACCTGGGCGTCATCTATGTCAGCTATAAAGATGACACAAATCCTATTTCCTATCCCCTGATAGGTACTTATCCCGAGAAATACAGCCGCACGACCTGGGCTTTCGCCTTAGGAATAGGATATCGCTTCTAGGCTGAACACGCGCATATTATAGTCCTGCGCCCCTATCCGCGGCGTTCGGTGCGGACACCGTGGATGTCTGGGTTGCGTCGGCCTGTCCGATTCTGTTTGCGAATCGCCCTGACTCCCTGAATCTACCTTCAAGACTCGGGGACCGACTGTTCTCCATGTCGGGGATCGAACTCATAATGGGCCCTTGCCTCGTTTGACAAGGGAGTGTCATTATATTATCTAGTAAGAAGTAACGAAGGAGCGAATAGAACCATGAAGATCCGCAAGGCAGTCATTCCTTCCGCCGGCTACGGCACCCGCTTCCTTCCGGCTACAAAAGCCCAGCCCAAGGAAATGCTGGCCGTACTGGACAAACCCCTGATCCAGTACAGCGTGGAGGAGGCGGTCGGCTCCGGCATCGAGCACATCGCCGTGATCGTCAGCCGCGGCAAGGACGCCCTCCTGGACCATTTCGACAGGAATCCTGAGCTCGAGCAGTTTCTCAAGGAGAAACATAAGCTCGAGCAGCTTCAAGAGGTCGAGAGGATCTCCGGGCTGGCGGATTTACACTACATCCGGCAGAAGGACATGCTGGGGCTGGGCCATGCCATCCTCATGGCCGAGGAGTTTGTTGCTGGCGAGCCGTTCGCGGTCCTCCTCCCCGATGACATCTTCGACTGCCCCGTCCCCTGTACCAAGCAGCTGATCACGGCCGCCGAGCAGTACGAAGCCTCGGTGATCGTGCTGGGGCGCGTGGATGAGGAAGGAACCAGGAAGTACGGGATCATCAAGCCGCATCCGGTAGCGGAACGCGTCTTCCGCGTGGACGACATGATCGAGAAGCCCGGCCCGGACCGGGCCTTCTCCGACCTTGCCATCATCGGTCGCTACATCTTCACGCCCGAGATCTTCCAGGCGATCCGGGACACAGAGCCGGACCACAGGGGGGAGATCCAGATCACGGACGCCATCAAGCTCCTGCGCGAGAAGCAGCCGGTCTATGGCTATCTCTTCGAGGGCACGCGGCATGACTGCGGAGACAAGCTCGGCTTCCTGAAAGGATCGGTCTCCCTTGCCCTGAAGCGGCCCGATTATGAGGAGGAGTTCCGCGCGTTTCTCAAGGACCTCGACCTCTAGCCCCCCCCACGTCATTTTTCCATATCAAATTTTCCATTGACCGAAGACTCTCGCCTTCATGAACTGCCTGTGAGGGGCTAGGAAGGTGAATCCGAGATAATTGTGCAACAAGTTGGAGGGGAGAGGATTGTGAATAAGAAGGGAAGAATGGCGAGGGACGGAATCGAACCGCCGACGCAGAGATTTTCAGTCTCTCGCTCTACCGACTGAGCTACCTCGCCGGCCATCCTTGGTCAGAATGCATGTAGTATAGATATCTCCCCGGGGATTGTCAAACAGAAAATTGGGCTGGGTCAACCTCGAGTGATACATTGCGATATCGGCTGGATTTGTGCTATTCTGTGCATCCGGAGGAAGAACCAAGTGGACGAGGTCATGCTTAGGCTGCGGCTGTCACAGGAAAACCCTGAGTTCAAAAAAATGCTGAATCTTCATCGAGAGTATGAGTCACGCCTGCAGGAGCTCAGCGATAAGGCTTATTTGACCGAAGAGGAAGACCGGGAACAGAAAGAGATCAAGAAAAAGAAGCTCGTCCTCAAGGACCGGATGTATTTTTTGATGACACAGTATCAGAAGTCCCTCTTCTGAGGGCACCAACCTGGATCGATACATATGGGAAAAACTCGCCTGGCCTTGATCGGAACCGAATCTCTGTGCGGCCATGAGATAAGGCGCCTGCTGAGTTCCAGATCCTTCGCCTTGGCGAGTTTTGATTTCTTCGACCCGGATGTGGAGGAGGAATTCAGCAAATTGACGGAATTCCGGGACGAGCCCAAGGTCATCCTGCCGCTGACTCCTACAGCGCTGGAGGGATTGGACCTGGTTTTCCTCGCCAGCGATCAAAAGACCAACCGCCGCTACGGAAAGATGGCTGCCCAGCAGGGATTCAAAGCCATAGATTTGGGAGAGGCGTTCCTGAAGGACCGGAAGGTGCCTGTGGTCGTTTCCGGGATCAATGACGGGGCTGTCCTCAAGAAAGATCCTCCTCTTGTGGCCAATCCCCATCCCACCACGATCGCGCTTGCGCATCTATTCAGTGCCCTGGGCAATCTTTCCAGTATCCGACGGGCCGCAGTTGTGGCACTTCAGCCGGCCTCCGCTTTTGAAGAGGGGGGGATCAAGGAACTGGCCGGCCAGAGCCTCAATATACTGCAGAGCGCCTCCCTGGAGAAGAAGGTCTTCCGTGCCCAGTCCGCCTTCAACCTGCTCTCTCAGGTCGCCCCCGTCGATGAGAATGGATTTTCCTTCGCCGAACGCCAGATCGTGCGGGAGGTCCGGGAGGTCCTGTCCGATCGAAAACTGCCCCTATCGGTCTCTCTCATCCAGGCCCCCGTGTTCCATGCCTACTCACATATGGTCTACCTTGAACTGGCGGACGATCCGGATGCCCCTGCCCTCGTTTCGGAGTTGAAAAAATCCTCCTTTATCAAATATTCGGCATCCTCCATGGCGTGCCCGGTCTCATCCTTCACTGTGGCGGGGGAGGACAGGATCCATGTGGGCCAATTGAAGAAAGATCCCTCCCGCCGTGGGACCTTCTGGCTCTGGGCTGTTGTCGATAATCTCACGCGGGGATCTGCGCTGAACGCCTATGAGATCGCCCTGTCTATGATGGAGGAATAGGACAGCGGTACACCCATGAAACCACTAATGAGGCTGTTCCATCTGGTCCTGTTCGAGAAGAGGAGGCTCGCGCTCTCGTTCGTCTGCACGGTGCTGGTCGCCCTTTTCACACTAGCCTTTGTCAACCTGGTCCAGCCCATCATCGATTATATGATGTCGCCATCCGATGTGTCGGAGAATGCCCGATTCACGCTCTTCGTCATGCGGACCTTCGATATCACCCGGGATAAGTTGGTGCAGTTTCTGCCCTGGATCCTGGTGAGTGTGATGTTCGGAAGGGGGTTTTTCACCTTCCTCTCATCCTTCTTCATGCAGTCCATCGGCATCCGTGTCGTCCGGCGAATGAGGGATGACCTCTATAACGCCTTGATCAATCAGTCCGCGGATTATTTTGACCGGCGTTCTACGGGAGAACTCATGTCCCGCCTGACGAGCGATGTGGACCGGATCCAGGAAGCCCTTTCCGGGAGTGCCAAGGATTTCTTACAGGAATCCTTCGTGCTCATCGCTCTCATCATCACCGTGTTCATCATTGACTGGAAGCTCGCACTGGCCACAATGATGATCACACCCCTGGCGGTCATCCTCATCGTGGTGTTCAGCAGGCAGCTCAAACGGATCGGGAAACAGAACCAGGTCAAGATGGCCAACATCTTCAGCCTCCTGCATGAGTCGATCACCGGGAGCAAGATCGTCAAGGCCTTCACCATGGAGAAGTTCGAGTTGAGGAAATTCATGGAGGCCACCCGCTCCCTCTACCGCACAGCTATAAAGCTGGCCTGGGTCGGGAGCCTGTCCTCTCCGTTCATGGAATTTCTAGGGGGGATGCTCGGGGCCTTCATCCTCCTGGTTGGGAGCCAGCGCATCGTGGACGGGCACATCACCTCGGGCGAATTCGGGACCTTCATGTTCGCCATCCTTTCCATGTACATGCCGATCCGCAAGATCAGCCGGGCCAACAACACGCTGCAGCATGGAGTCGCCTGCCTGGAACGGGTGGAAGAAGTGATGCTCAGCAGCCCCACCATAGTCGACAAAGTCGATGCCCCTGAGCTGCCCCCCGTCGAAGGGAGTGTGGTGTTCGAGGATGTGACGTTCAGCTACGACAATTCCGGGGCTGTTCTGCATAACGTCTCGTTCACTGTGCGCCCCAATGAAATGATCGCCCTGGTCGGCCTGAGTGGTTCGGGTAAAACCACCATCATCAATCTCCTGTCCCGCTTCTACGAACCCACGTCCGGAAGGATCTTGATCGACGACTGGGATATCCGTGATGTCCGGCTCAATTCCCTTCGGTCGCAGATCGGCCTCGTTACTCAGGAACTGATCCTGTTCAACGATACGGTGCGCAACAACATCGCTTACGGCCTGGCCGACACTCCGGACGAGGACGTGATCCGCGCGTCCAGGGCGGCCGAAGCCCATGGATTCGTCTCGGAGCTTTCACGGGGCTATGATACTCAGATCGGAGAAAAGGGCGGGCTCCTGTCCTCGGGCCAGAAGCAGCGCCTTTCGATCGCCCGGGCCCTGTTGAAGGATCCTCCCATACTGATCCTGGATGAGGCCACCTCGGCACTGGATGCCGAATCCGAACAGCAGATCCAGATCGCCCTGGCGAACGTGATGCGGGACCGCACCACGATCGTCATCGCCCATCGTCTGTCTACTATCCGAAACGCAGACCGGATCTTCGTGATCGACAAGGGTTCGATAACCGAGATCGGCACCCATGAGGAGCTCGTGCAGCAGGACGGCATCTACAGGAAGCTCTTCGAGCTGCAGTTCCCCGAGAAAAAGGAGGTTGATCCGTGATCCAGAGCATGACAGGTTTTGCAGAGAAGTTCTTCGAATCCAAGACGTTCTCGTTGAAGATCACGATCAAGAGCCTGAATCACCGGTTTCTCGATTGGAACTACCGGGCCGGCCAGCTCGGCGAAATGGAGAGCCGTCTGCGCGGCCTCTGCCAGAAGAGCTTGAACAGAGGCCGGATCGACGTCTTCATCGATGTGCAGTTCACGGATCCCTCGCGCTGGGAGGTGCGGATCAACGAGGAACTGCTGGCCAAACTTATCGCTTCGCTCGAGCATGTGTCCGGAAGGCTCAAGCGAGACATCAATTTTTCCGTCGACCACATCTTCGGCATCCCGCATGTCATCGAGATGAAGAGGAAAAACCTGAGGGAAGCTGAGATCGAATTCATCGAGAAATGTTTTGCAAAAACGCTCAAGGATCTGGTGCGGGCGCGCCTGGACGAGGGCCGCAGGATGAAGACCGCTGTCCTGACCCACATCAAGGTGCTGCGGCAGGCGGTTCGGGAGATCGAGAGACTCGGCAAAAAACAGCCGCTGCTTATCCGCAACAGGCTCAGGGACCGGCTCAATGAACTGGGGCAGGAGGCGAGGATCCCTGAAGAGAAGCTCCTCGAAGAAACGGCCTATATGGCACAGCGATACGATCTTTCCGAGGAGATAGAGCGCCTGAAGTCTCATCTCCATTACATCCAGGAGCTCCTGTCTTCCAAGGCGAAGGAGCCTGTGGGGAAGAAGCTGGACTTCGTGGCCCAGGAGCTCTTCAGGGAGGCGAACACCATCAATTCCAAGGCCCAGGACATCGTCATCGTCCAGAAGTGCCTGACGGTCAAGGGGGAATTGGAGAGCATCCGTCAGCAGGTCCAGAACCTGGAGTGATTCTCGGTAAATTATGCTATCATTAGAACGAGGATGATGAGATGCTGTTCGTGATCAGTGGACCCTCCGGATGTGGGAAATCCACGCTTGTCAAGCATGTCCTGTCCACGCTCCCGAAGGTTGCGTTCTCCGTGTCCCACACAACGCGGGGAAGGCGGGAAGGGGAGGAAGAAGGGACACACTACTACTTCGTGGACAGGGAGAAGTTCGACTCCATGATCGCCGAGGGGCGATTGGCGGAGTGGGCGGTCGTTCACGGGAATTATTATGGTACTTCTAAACGGGAGCTGGAACACAGGGCCTCCGGTGACACCGATGTGATCCTGGATATCGATGTGCAGGGTGCCCGTCAGATAAAGGAAAAGTACAAAAAAGGACTGTTCATCTTTGTCCTTCCTCCCTCTTTCGCCCAATTGAAGGAGCGTCTGGTGAAGAGGGGACAGGATGCCCCCGACATCATAAGCAAGCGGCTGGGCATGGCACGGAAGGAGATCCGGTCCTACCCTCAATTCGACTATCTCATCGTCAACAAAACACTCGATACCGCCAAGCAGGAGCTCGAAGCCATCATCCTCAGCGAAAGATGTCGCCTTCTGAGGAAGCAGAAAGAGGTCATACCCATCCTGAGGAGCTTTACCGAGCCTGAGTAGAGGCGGGAGGACGCTGCCATGAGCGAGGCCACCATCGTATTGGGCGTGAGCTCTTCCATCAGTCTGTACAAGGCGTGTGAGATCGTCCGCGCCTTTCAGAACAAGAAGCATCTGGTTCGGGTCATCATGACACCGAATGCAGGGAAACTGATCTCTCCGAAGCTGTTCCAGGCCCTCAGCGGACACGAGGTCTTCATGGACCTGTTCGACGACTCTTCCGTGGAACAGGTCGCCCACATCTCGCTGGCCCGGGATGCATCGCTCTTCTTGATCGCGCCCGCAACCGCAAATGTGCTCGGGAAGCTGGCCACCGGAGTGGCGGACGATTTCCTGTCCACCTTTTTCCTGGCGGCGGCTTGTCCCGTCATCATCGCGCCCGCCATGCATGAGAACATGTACCTCCATCCCCACACCCAGGGCAACATGGCCAGGCTGCGGGGACTGGGTGTCCGTTTTGTTCTGCCCGGGAAAGGCAGGCTGGCGTGTGGAGATGAGGGTTGGGGCCGGTTGGCTCAGCCAGAGGAGATCGTCCAGGCGGGCCTGGAGGCGCTGTCTCGGTCGAATAGCCTGAAGGGAAAGCGGGTTCTGGTGACGGCCGGGCCGACCCGGGAATCCATCGATCCGGTCCGCTTTTTCACCAACCGGTCTTCGGGCAAGATGGGGTATGCCCTGGCCGAGGAAGCTGCCAGCCGGGGGGCCGAGGTCACGTTGGTTTCCGGCCCGGTGACGCTGCCGGCCCCTCTCAGGGTGAGCCAGGTCCATCATGTCGAAACCGCATCCGAGATGGAGTCCGCGGTATTCGAACTGGCCGAGAAAGCCGACATCATAGTCATGGCAGCGGCCGTGGCGGATTTTCGTCCCGCCCGGACAGAGGCGAACAAGATCAAGAAAGCCGGAGCAGATCTTAAGATTCAACTGAGCCGGACTTCCGATATCCTGGCGGAACTGGGGCGGAGGAAGAGCGGCCGGATACTGGTGGGATTTGCCGCCGAAACCGAGGCGCTCGAGGAAAACGCCCGATCCAAGCTGGAGGCCAAGAATCTGGATATGGTAGTGGCCAACGATGTCTCGCGGCCCGATGTTGGATTCAGCTCAGATTCCAACCTGGTTTTCGTGGCACTGAGGGACGGGAAATCATTCCAGACAGAGGTCATGAGCAAACGCGAGATCAGCAGCGTCATCTTTAATGAGATCGAGGGAATCATTGGCAGAACGAAAAACTCATCTGATCCATGACCTGCAGAACCACATCCGCTATCTGGATGAATTGGGCGCGGGATTCGTCACCGCCCAGGCTCCCGCAGCGGATTCCCCTCCCCCTGAGCAGGACCTGGGGGCTCTGGAGGCAGCGATCCGCGAATGTGAAAGATGTCCCCTGAGCCAGTCCAGAACCCATGCGGTCCCGGGGGAAGGCAGTCCCCAGGCTGACCTGATGTTCATCGGCGAGGGCCCGGGACATGATGAGGATATCCAGGGCCGCCCCTTCGTGGGCCGTGCCGGTCAGCTTCTCACCAAGATCATCGAGGCCATGGGCCTGCGCAGGGAAGATGTTTATATCACCAATGTGGTCAAGTGCCGTCCTCCCAAGAACCGCAATCCGCAGAGCGATGAGACAGCAGCCTGCACGCCTTTCCTCAAACAGCAGTTGGCCCTGATCCGGCCCAGGGTGATCGTTTCGCTGGGGAATGTACCCACACAGCATCTCCTCGAGACCCGGTCCGGCATCACAGGGATGCGGGGCGCATTTCAGGAATATGAAGGGACCCCGGTCATGCCCACTTTTCATCCCTCCTATCTGATAAGAAATGAACAGAACCGGGACCTGAAACGCAATGTCTGGGAGGACATGAAGCTGGTGATGGAACTGCTGGCCAAGAAATGAGCGTGTATGCCGAGGTCGTCTTCGCCCTGCCTCTCGATCAGAGCTACTCTTACCAGGTCCCGGAAGACATGGCAGGGAACCTGGGCATTGGCGTGCACGTCCTGGCGCCTCTCGGCCACCGCATTCTGACCGGCTATGTGATAAAGATCCGGCGCAGAAGGCCGGCCGGCAATTTCGAGTTGAAATCCCTGCATGCGGTCTTGGATGAGGAACCGGTATTCACTCTCGGATTCCTTAAATTCACACGGCAGCTGGCGGACTGGTATCATGCCTCGTGGGGAGAGATGCTGCAGGCCGCGCTCCCTCCCTCCCTGATCGTGAAAAGTCGGATCCGATACGCCCTGCGTGAAAATCCAGAAGCCGCCGGAGCAGAGACTCCACGCCTTACAGAGCCCGAGAAGGGCCTGCTGGACCTGCTCGGCAAGAAAGCCTACACAGAGAAATATCTCATCCGGCGTTTCCCTCAAGATAATGTTCAGGCCCTGCTCAAGCGGCTGGAACGGCTCGGGCTCGTGACGCGTGTGCGCGAGATGAAGCAGGCGCCTGCGCCCAAAGTTGAGGCTGTGGCAGCGACGATATCCCAGCTGGAGCTGGATTTTTCACTGGATAGAGATGCCTTGAAGGCGGCACGCGTCATGGGCCGCTCCCTGAGCCTGAAGGAGCATCGTGCGGTCTATCTGCACTCTTCCGCCTCCACACGGCAGTCCATCTATCTGTATCTGCTCAAGGAAAACTCCAGCCTGCGGCGCAAGGCTCTGGTGCTGGTTCCAGAGGTCGCCCAGTCTGAGGGCCTGAGGCATGACCTGGAGCAGAAGCTGGGAGAGAGTGTGGCCGTCCTCCACAGCCGTCTGACTCCATCGCAGAGGGCGGCCCAGTGGCGGAGGCTCAGGAGCGGCCAGGCCCATGTGGCCATCGGCCCCCGCTCGGCGCTCTTCGCCCCCCTGGACGAGCTGGGGCTGGTCATAGTCGAGGAGGAACAGGACGCGTCATACTTCCAGCGGGAGTCTCCGTCCTTCGATGCCCGGCGGGGAGCCCTCATCCGAGCCAGGCAATCGGGGGCCCTTCTGGTCTACGGATCCGACTGGCCTTCCGTAGAAACACTGCATCGGGCCCGCAAGAGCGGTGAATACATGCACCTCTCGGCCCCCCCGCAGATGGGCTATGTGGAGATCCTGGATGATGCACATTCCCGAGACCTCATCGCTGGGAGGATCCTCGAACGCATCCGACGGCGCCTGGAATTCAAACAGGAGCCGGTCCTCGTGTTCTGCAGCCGGCGCGGCTATGCCTCCTTCCTGAGATGTTCTCGCTGCCGCCATATATCCCGCTGCCCCCGGTGCGATGTGAGCCTGCCGTATCATAAGAAAGACGGCCGCCTGCTCTGTCATTTCTGCGGACACGTAAAAACCTTTTCCCCTTCCTGCCCGGAATGCGGAGGCCGGATGATCGCCAGCCGGGGGCCGGGGATCGAGGTGATCGCTGAAGAGCTCCGGAGAAAATTTCCAGATCGGAGGATCGAAAGTTTCGATCGGGATGCGGCGGCCTCGAGTGGTGACCGGGATCGGATCCTGAGCGAGTTCGAGCAGGGAAGTATCGACATCCTGTTGGGTACTCCCTTTCTGGCCCACAGCCACAATCTCCCCCCTGCGGGCCTCGTGGTGGTGTTCCATCCCGAGACAGCGCTGAACGCACCGGATTTTCAAGCTGGGCAGCGTACCGCCCAAAACCTGCGCCAGGCCATCCGCCACCTGGCTGGCTCTCGGGACAGCGAGCTCCTGGTCCAGACCGAATTTCCCTGGCATCACTGCATCCGCCCGGTGGCGCTCGGGCGCTTCGAGGAATATTACGACCAGGAGATCCAGCACCGGAGTACGCTGGGTTACCCGCCCTTCTCCTACATGGCGGAGATCGTCTTCCAGGGCGAAAACCTGAGGAGCCTGGCGAACAGGACGAGGGATTTTTCCCGGCTGGTGAACGAGGCCCAGGCCGATGTCGAGGTCCTGGGGCCGGCACTGGCCCCGGTCTCGCGTATCCGGGGGAAGAATAGGGTTCAGATGTTCATCAAGTCAGCCCGCAAGAGCCGCCTGGATCAGGCTTTGCGCGGCCCTCTGAGCCAGATCAAGGCTAGACGCTCGGTCAATATCTATAGCTGATGGGGAATTCTCCCAGTAAAAAAAAAGGCGCCCCGCGGGGCGCCTTTTCCTGTTTCGATGGAGGATTACCTGAACAACTCTATTTGGTACCCGTCCCCTTGATCAGCTTGATGTCCATATCTTTGTGCAGCCAGAATTTCTCGGGGTCATCGAGCGGATCGTAGGGATCCATGATGTGGACCCAGTCGGTTTCAGGCTGGCCCTCGATGGTGACCCAGGTCTCGGGTGCAGTGAGCTGGGCAAAGGTGGGGCTGAGATAGAGAATTTCTGCTACACCGTTCGCGTCGGTCACTACGAAGGTCTTGACCCTGCCGTCCTCGAACTGGCCAGGCCCCCGCTTGATCTCGAAGAAGACCTTGCGTCCCACGACGGGAACACCGTTCGCATAGGTATACACCCCGCGGATCTTGGAGGTAGCGCCGGCGGAGGTTACCCAAAGGATGTTGGGGAAGGCCTGGAGCTCGAACTCCAGATCCACGTCGGCGAAGACATCGCCCACAATGTGGATGGGGCAGAGTTCGCTGATCTGTTCCTTGCCGTCCCAACCCACCCAGGCGTACACATAGAGGGTGAAATTATCGGCCATATCCAGTTCCGAGGAGAGCGGACCGGTATAGGTGACTGAAACCCGGCCCGAGCCGTCCGTGGACTTTGACACCACGGTCATGGAATTGTCCAGATTCCCGTAGTCCGCCTTAAAACCAAATGCGTCGCGGACCTCGAAGTGGATGGTCTTGCCCGAAAGGGGCGAACCGTCAAAATTGTACAGGTGGGCGTTTACGATCGCGGTCTGCCGCTGTTCCAACCCGGCCGCGATCACGTTGGGCGATGCGCCGAGTTTGAGGATAGTGGCCAGGGTGGAAGGGCCGGTAGGATCGGGGATACCCACGGTATTCCGTTTGCAGGAACCGAAGGCGGCGATCATCAACACCACCAGGCCGATCGTCAATAACGTATATGTTTTCTGTTTCATTGTCCTGATCCCTCTCATTGGATTTTCCGTCCGGCCGCTGCGCTTCCACCTCCGCCGGAATCGTTGACATAGTTGGCGAAGTGGATGGTCAGATAGCCGGTGGCCTTCACAGAACGGCCGGCCTGGTCTTTACCGAAAAATTCAACCTTGGCCAGGCAGGTCAGGATCCCTGTGTCTCGTCCCTCGGCCATTTCGACCAGGGGGGGTTCCGCCTTGGCAGCGGCTCTCACGATGGTGAAGGAAATGTCCCGAGTCGTACCGACATTGATCAGCACTGTCATCACCCCCTCATGGGAGTAAGGGACATCGACGCCTTCGGAAGCGCGGCCGTCCGTCCGGGAATAGCTGACCCGGTATTTTTCGACGCTGATGGAGTTGTACTGCGAGGGGCCGGTGACCGAGATCGGGTCCAGCAGGCTTGCCGTGAGGGAAGCCACGGCAGGGTCGGCATAGATGGTCGTGATCCCTTTGTCCTCGTCTTCGAACAGGACATCCGATTCAAGGTATTGGCCTTCATCCCCCTCCAGCGACTGGCCGACGATGCTATCCACGATCAACAAGCTGGACGAGGTCGTCTCGTTCTCGATCGGGTTGCAGGCGATCAGTGCGAATGCCAGGGGAAGGATGGCCATGATTTTAAAGGTGATATTTGTTCTTTTCATTTTGTCCACCCTATTACTTGATTATTCTGGGAGTTATGAAGATCAGAAGCTCTCGATTCTGCTTCGTCCTGGCAAAGGACTTGAACAGATTTCCCAGAACCGGAATTTTATGGAGCAGCGGGACTTTCTCCCGCGTTATCGAATCTTCAGTCCGGTAAATGCCGCCGATCACGGTAGTCCCTCCGTCGGGCACCATGACCGTGGTCTGAGCGCTCTGAGTGGTGATGGGCGGTATCCCGTTGACCAGGTTGGCAAAGTCGGCTGCATTGTTCTGGATCTCGATGTACATGATGATCGTGCCTTCAGCCGTGATCTGCGGAGTGGCCCGGAGTTCCAGGGCCGCGTTGACATACCGGGTAGTGACCGTGAAGTTGGCCACCGTTTGCACCGGGATCTGTCGTCCCTGGACAATGTTTGCTTCCTGGTTGTTCTGCGTGGTGATCTTGGGCGCGGAGATGATCTTGCCGCTTCCCGAGGTCTCCAGTGCGGTCAGGGCCATGTCCAGCCGGAACGTGTCCAGCACATTCGCGAAGGAGATGCCCATGGCTGTGGAGAAAGCCGGGGCCGGCAGGTTGATGGCGTATCCGCCCAGGGGGCCGGCGATTCCCTTGGTCACGATACCCTGAGGGATCATGGCTCCGTCCACCAGGGAGCGGTTGGGGAATTTCAGCGACGACTGGTTCCCGTAATAGGGATCCTGGATGCCGCGGAAACCCCACTGGACACCGAGGTTCCTGATGAAGGTAGAGGTGGCCTCCACGATCCGGGCCTCGATGGAAACCTGTGGAGTCGGAGTATCGAACACATCGATCATGGACTCGAGGATGGTCATGCGGTCTTCCACGTCCGTGATGGTTAGCGTGTTTGTGCGGTTATCGATTATGATCTCGCCCCTATTGGAGAGCTTGGAAGTCAGCAGGGCATGGACATCGGGAGCCCGTGAGTAGGACAGCCAGAAAGTCCGGGTTTTGATAGGTCCGGAGAGTTCTTCGCTTTCCTCGAGACGCCTCATATCCTCGCGTTCACGTGTCAGCACGGATACGGGAGCTATTCGAAGCACGTTGCCTTCGATGACCTTCCCCATCTTGTTCTGCTTGAGGATCAAGTCGAGGGCCTGGTCCCAGGGAACATCGACCAGGTTGAGACTGACGATTCCGGTCACACCTGGGTCGAAGGTCACATTCAGCCCGGCGAACTCGGCCAGGTAGAAGATCACGCCCTGCAGGTCGGCGTCTTTAAAGATAAGCGTGAGGGCTTCCCCGCGGTACTTGGTGTCCTCTTCGGAGATGGTCAGCGGAGCGAACTGGGCGGACTGCTCTTCCTCTGCAGGATCCTGAGCCGGATTGACGTTGACGACCGGAAACTCGGTCTCAGGTGGAGTCTCAGCCTTGGCCTCGGCCGGCGGAGGATCCGCGACCGGGGGGGGGCTCAGCTCTATCTCGGGAATTGTCTCAGCTGGGAGTGTCGGCTTTTCCTCCGGGGCAGGGGCCGCCAGAGGTTCCTCATTGGAATCCCCGTTATCCATAGCCGTGCCTACCTGCTTCTCAAAGAAGGACACGACGAGTTGGTTGTTCTGGGCCTCGACAGAGTAAAGCTGCGGCTTTTTCAGATCGAACACCATACGTGTGATGGTGTAGGGATCGTCCATCTGGAACTGGGCTGCACGGACCTTTTCCACGCCCAGCTGGTTTACCTTATAGTTAGTAGCCTGACGCGTGTAGAGCGTGTTGTGCAGGTCGACGACCAAGCGCAGCGGATCGTTCAGGACAAACACGTGGGAGAGGGTGTCGTCTGTCAGTTTTGCCACGACATCCACACGATCCGGGCTACTCGAAACCTGGATATCCTGAAGATAGGAGGACGGCATGCCCTGGCCTTCGATCTTGGCCTGCAGCTCAGGTTCGAGCACATAGCCCTTCTGGCCGTTCTGATACCGGTTGAACTCGATGACCGTTCCCTTGGGATCGGAATAGATGCGGTAGGGCACCTGTTCCTTCAGGTCGAAGATCAGGCGGGAAGTATCCTCTGCGGCGTTATCGACCTGAATGTTGTTCACCAGCGAGGATTTGCTGAACCTCAGGTTTGAGGCATCCTGCGTCGTGATCTTGTTCACATCGATCACGAGTGTGGGGGATTGTCCCTCCAGGTATTGAGACCCAAGGATGGCCAGCGGGGTTGTGGATTCGAGCATGATCTTGGTGTGGAGAACTCCGGCCCGCACTGAGATCTGATCTATGTTGACCGGGGGGCTGTCAGAGCTTGCTCCCAATCCACACAACAGCGAAAGGACACCCAGAAAGGAGAGTACCTGTAAATATGTTTTCCCTCTCATGTTATCGCTCCTCCGGATTTATTTCTTTGACGACATCTTTCGGTTTGTAAAGTGGGACACCCCTTTCGCGTGTCTTGCGGAATACAACCTTAGTGTCATGTATGGATAAGACGAAACCGTCGGCAAATTTATCGCCTTCGTGGATGGTCTTGGGAAAGCCCATGGCGCCGACGATGATGGCGTTGAGTTGTCCCCGTGTCTTGGTGATGCCCATCAGGACGACATCATCGATGGGCATGCCTGCGATGCCTTCACCTGCGTCCGATTCCGCCTCTTGACCCTCAAGAAGATCCCGGAATGGATCTCTGCGGCCGGCTGGATCGTAGGTGATGGCCCCGCGTTTTCGGATCGATGAGGTGTCGACCTCCTGGGTCGTTTCCTCCTGCACGGCCGTTCCCTCCTCCTGTGCGTACGCAGGAGCTGGCTGCAGGAATGCGCACAGGATCCCTAAAGCAAAGAGTAGGATTGTGGCTTTTCTCATCATTTCTTCCTTGCGGCTTTTTGGGCTGGCTCCTCAGTGGGAGGAGGCGGTTCCTGGAATATGTAGGTCTTGGCCGTTGTGGCCGCTGTGATTGTAGTCGTGTCTGTCTGATCGCGTGCGACCTTGATCGAGAAGTTTTGTATTGTGAAGAGGCGGGCGAAGTTGCTCAGGTGGTTGAAGAAGATGGCCAGGTTGTGATAGTTGCCCGTCATCTCGATGCTGATGGGCTTCTCCGCGTAGAACTCCTGCTCCACCTGGGGCCGGGGGATGAACTTTTCGACATTCAGGCGCGAGTCTACTGCCAGCTGCTGGATGCGGTCCAGAATCTCCGCGATCTCTTCTTCCTGCGGGATTATGGTCTCAAGTTCTTTGAGTTTGACCTTCATGTTGGCCAGCTCTACCTCGATCTGATCCAGCTGCTCCTTTTTTTCCTTGAGCTCGATGACCTCGTTCTCCGTCGCGATCCGCTCTTCCCTCAGGCTCGTCAGTTCTGCGTTCTTGGGCTTGTAGTACAGGAAGAAGAAAAGCCCGAAGATCAGAGCCGCGATGATGATATATCCGTACCAGGGCCAGTCTTTCATTGTCCTTCCCCTTCCGTGGCTGGGTCGGCCGCTGCTTGTTCTGCGGCCGGCGGCAGGAACAGAGCGCTCAGAGAGAACTCGTTGAACCGGTCATTCCGCACTGTGCGCTGGATCGACTGGATCAGCTCGACGTCTTCGAAATGGGGGCTCTCTTCCAGGTTGCGGAGGTAGTCCGCCAGCAGGTTATTGTTGATGGTGCGACCCTTCAGGCTGATCTTCTCCCCGTCGAAGGATGCCTCGGTCAGCCAGACCCATTCCGGAAGCTGGCGGCTCAGCTCGTCCAGGATGATGACGGCGCTGGGTTGTTCGGCCTGCAGCCGGACGATCAGGTCGATCTTCCGCTGGAGTAGCTCCCGCTGCTGCTGGAGTTCTTCCAGTTTGACGACCACATACTGCAGGGTCCGCTTCTCCTCCTGTGCCTTGGTGAGCATATCCTGTTCCTTGTTCATCTCGCTTTTCTGGAAGAAGAACAACGCCGCAATGGCGAGTATCGTCAGAAGCGGGATCACTCCGAACAGGGATTGACTCCTTTTTTCCTTGAACTCCACCATAGGCCCGGCGGTAGGAGACTCCTTGAGATCCTTTTGTCCAGGTTTGAGTAAGTTGATCCTGATCATTGTTTATTTGTCCATTTTTCGGGTTGCGAGTCCGGTGGCAACCCCGAACAGGGAAGCCATCTCTTCGAAATAGATAGGATCGAATTTCTTCTCGTCGAAATCGATCTTTCGAAAAGGATTTAAAGACTCGGTTTTTATATTGAACTTCTGCTCAAAGTATCCCGGAAGATCTTTGAGCTTGGAGAGTCCACCACTCAGGAAAATAAATTCGACCTTTTTATCACTCTTTTCTCCCGCTTCATAGAAAGAGAATGTCTTCTCGATCTCTTCCAGCAGGTTCTGCACATTCATGTTGAGCACTGACTGCAGCTGATCGGCCTGTACATTCTCCACTGGCAATCCCTTAAGGAGTTTTTCCGCATCATCGAAGCTCAGGTTGAGGTCTTTGCTCAGGTTCTCCGTGAAGAACGAGCCTCCCAACGACAGATCTCGGAACAGCTGTGGAATCCCTTTTTCGATAATGACGACATTGGTGATGTTGGCTCCCAGGTTGACAATGGCGAGCGTTTTGTCCGGAAAGATCTCCGGATAGTTGATCTCCATTATATTCTGGAGGGCGAAAGCATCTACCTCGATCCCCTCCAGGTTCTTGCGGGCCTGGGTGATCACATTGCTGTAGTTGGCGATCTTTTCCTTTTTGGCCGCGACCAGCAGGATGTCCAGGTTCTGGCCTGCGGCATGGGCGGGTGGTTCCAGGATCGCGTAGTCTACATTGGTCTCTTCATAGGGGTAGGGGATGTTGTGTTTCGCTTCCCAAATGATCGACTCGGCCAGTTCCTGGCTTTCCATTGCAGGCAGGGAGATCTTCTTGATGATCACGGAATTGCCGCTGATGGAGATGACGACGTTCTTGTTGGAGATTTTATTCTCCTCGAACACCATTTTGATGGTTTCCACCACGGCTGAAGAGTCGATGATGGTCCCCTCCACGATGGCATCATGGGGGAGGAGTTCGTACCCGATCTTTTTGACTTCGAAGGCGTCTGCGCCATCCTTCTTCTTGGATTTCAGCTCAACGGCCTTCACGGAATAGGAGCCGATATCGAGCCCGATGAGATCTTTTCCTCGGCTTAATCCTAACATGTGCTCATCCTTTTAATATAATAGATTGCGGATCTTGCTCAAACTTCTCTTTCAGCAGGCCTTCGATGCTCTCAGGCACCAGGCCCGTGAGACATCCTCCCAGATAGGATACTTCCTTCACCAGCTTTGAGCTGAGAAAAGAGTAGTTGACCGAGGGAGCCATGAAAAAGGTCTCGATCTCAGGATCGAGTTTTTGGTTCATTAAAGCCATTTGAAATTCATACTCAAAGTCCGAAATAGCGCGCAGCCCGCGCATGATGACGTTCGCCCGGTTCTCCCGGGCAAAATCGACCAGAAGCCCGTGAAATGATTTAACTTCCACGTTTTTCTGTTCGATGAAAATGGTCTTGATAATGTCCACTCTTTCTTTAGTCGTGAACAGCGGCTGTTTCTTGGGATTTTCCAGCACAGCGACCATAATCGGATCGAAGATCTTAAGTCCCCTTTCAATAATATCTATGTGCCCATTGGTGATAGGATCAAATGAGCCCGGATAGACAGCTTTCATCTGTACACATACAAAAAATAAGGCATAGCGTGAATTGATTAAGGTATTATCAAATTGGGATATCTTTGTCAAATGGAAAAACAGGAGTGCCGCTGCAAGCGCTGTCAGCGCCGCGAGCGTCCGGAATAGCGTGCGTTTTAACATTAGCATTCCACCCTGTAAAATTGTCTCTAATACTGACAAAAGGCGGTTTCAGGGTCAATCACCCAAAAGGAGGATTGGGGAGGTGATATTTTGTCTCCTCTTCCTCCCCTATAGGGGTGACCCGCCGTCTCTCCACCCCAGCCACCCACCTTAAAAGGGGGGGGGGTGATGTTTTCCTTCCAAACCACCCCCAGGCCCTCCCAC
>RCNB010000078.1_pt1 | contig 103064 bp, 96 predicted proteins | sample 2041321 | NCBI WGS metagenome assembly RCNB01 (sample SAMN09708232, study PRJNA481090) | Marine sediment metagenome, whole genome shotgun sequencing project. | reverse complement strand
TGTTTAATCATTTTTACAGGCAATAAATAGATCTCACCGTTTTTGGTAGGTTTGTGATTTACTTTCTTGTAGTTTAATTTTCTTTTCAAATAAGTTTCTAATTCTGCGCTTCCCGTTTCAACAGAAAGAATAATCAATTCTCTATTGCTATTGACAGTAAATAAAACTTCTGCCGAGTACTGATCAGCTTCCATTTCGGTCAAAAAGTTTGATCCGATCAAATCGACGACCTCGATGCGTAAGTCATCTGTGGGTTTGATTGGATTAAGGTTGGCTGCGGATACATTAATTGTAAAAAGGACTACGGCAAGAACAAGGATTTTTAAATTTCTCATGATATATAATTTAGATTAGACAAATAATAGATTAGACATTTATATTATAGAAGACGTAGCTTTTGCAAGAATTGTTACACATGGAACTGTTAAATCTATATCAATTAAGAAACATTTAACGTATGATGGTAAATAGGTGATACTATTTTAAGGAATTACTAACATAAACGGAAAATAACAGATTTGAACCAAAATAGGCAAAAAAAAAACTGTCTGGTTAAGACAGTTTTTAATTCAAATAAGATATAAAAATGATTAAAGTTGTTTAATCATTTTTACAGGTAATAAATAGATCTCCCCGTTTTTGCTAGGCTTGTGATTTACTTTCTTGTAGTTTAATTTTTTTTTCAATTGACTTTCTAATTCTGGGCTTCCTGTTTCAACAGAAAGAATAATCAATTCTCTATTCTTATTGACAGTAAATAAAACTTCTGCCGAGTATTGATCAGCCTCCATTTCGGCCATAAAGTTTGATCCGATTAAATCAACAATCTCGATGCGTAAGTCATCTGTGGGTTTGATTGGATTGAGGTTGGCTGCGGATACATTTAATGTAAAAAGTACAAAGGCGAGTGCGAATAATTTTAAACTTTTCATGATTTATAATTTAGATTAGACAAATAATAGATTAGACATTTATATATTAAAAGACGGAACTAATGATGTATTTGTTACACAATTGATCGTTAAAATTTACTCAATTAAGAAATATTTAACTTTTGAAACGTAGAAATGAGGTATTATTAAGAAATGCTTAACATAATTAAGAATTAATTAGATAAGCAATCAGTTAAATGTGAATATGAAAATAAATTAAATGGATATTGATAATGTATTAAAAAGTACGTTAGCTACTGCCAAAGGAATAGATCAGTTGCCTTAACTCTTTTCTCGTTTGAGCATATCCAGAATGAGTTTACATCCTTTTTTAATTTCTCCATTCGAAATGGTCAAAGGAGGAGTTATTCTAACGGCCCTTGGTTCATATAAAAGCCAAAAGAGTAAAATACCGGTTTTCATCCCTGAAAGAATAAGTTGATCTGCTGCTTCGGTGGTTTTCATGATCAGGGCCAGCATCAATCCTTTACCACGGATTTCTACAATAGATTCATGGACCAGAAATTTTCTGATTAAGGCCTCTTTCTCTGAAGTTTCCTCCATCAATGTAGAGTTGAAAAGCGTTCGCAGGGTCGCCAGAGCAGCAGCGCAAATGATCGGATGTCCGCCAAAAGTAGTGATATGCCCTAGTTTTGGATTGCTAACAAACAAACTCATTTGTGCTTGAGAAGAAATAAAGGCCCCAATGGGCATGCCGCCTCCTAAACCTTTACCTGTAATTAAAATATCAGGTGTAACATCGTATTGTTGAAAGGCAAAAAACGTTCCAGTGCGGCCTATACCAGATTGAATTTCGTCCAATATGAGCAAGGCACCTACCTGGTCGCAACGTTCGCGAACCTTTTTAAGATAGTTATTATGTGGTTCAATAAAACCAGCTCCACCTTGAATGGTTTCCAATATGACTCCGGCAGTATTTTTATCTATTTTCAGTAAATCAGATTCCTTATTGAATTCAACAAACGAAACGCCGGGGATGAGAGGTCTGAAGGCCCCATTTTGTTCCTCTCTGCCGCAAACACTCATAGATCCCTGAGTATTGCCGTGATAGGCATTTTTTGCTGAGACGATTTCAAACCTTCCCGTTACTCTTTTGGCTAGTTTCAAAGCTCCCTCCGTCGCTTCAGTTCCGGAGTTTGTAAGATAGGTGCAATTTAAAGATGCCGGTAAATGCTTTGCCAGAATTTTTGTAAGTTCCAACTGGGGTCCCTGGACAAATTCGCCATAAACCATAACATGCATATAACGGTCCAATTGATCTTTGATGGCTTCTACTACAGGAGTAGGCTGATGACCAAGCGTATTGACTGATACTCCTGCTATAAAATCCAAGTATTTTTTGTCATTTGTATCGTAAACATAACTGCCTCTTGCTTTTTTGATTTCCAATAAAAGCGGGTGAGGGCTGGTCTGTGCCTGATATTTTAAAAAGTCATTCTTCATCGTTTATGAAAATATCATATTTTGATTTTGGCTTTTCTAATTCCCTCCAGATAAACCCTCTTAGCTTTCGTGCATTAATTGGTAGTTTTGAGGGTGGATAGGTTAGACCGTCAGGTGAAGTAATAAATTTAGAAGATTCGATTTTGCCATCTCGAAAAACAAAATGAATCTCACTACAGGAAGTTTTTTCAATTCCTATAAGTGCTTGTTCTTCGTCTCTTACAAAATGGATTACCTCCGAATTTCCAACGATAGTTACATATCGAAGATCACTTTCTTCGAATTTTCCATAAAGATCCCTGCCTTTAATCTGATTGAATCCTATTGAATCTTTATCTATGACAAAAGCATTGCGAAGCACCTTTAAGCTGTCTAGTTTATTGGTTTCCGTATTATTTAATAACTGGATCGTGTCTCCGGTTATTTGACTCTTCTTTGACCAAAGTACAGGGGATCTGAACATTTGGGTCAACCCGCTGCCTTGATCCGAATGAATTGAATCACATTTGCCACTTAAGTCACTTTTGAAAAATTTCACATCATGATAAGCCCGAATGATTCTCTTTTCAGGTCTTCCCGTGGCTAAAATCGTATCTCCGTGAATAAATAATGAATCTTTATTCGTATTGGTAATGGCCAGGGCCCTCTCGATCACGAAAGCCGAATCAACTTTTTCAAAGAACTCGGCATAATTACCTTTTAATACGATATGGTTAAGGGTATCGATAATCACAATATTCTTTGTAGCGGATGCAAACCCTATTGTTCTGTTATAAAAGAGACTGTCGGCTTTAATCTCCTTTTCATCAAATTCTATTCTTGCATTTTTGGTAAAGTGCGAGACATTCTGTTTCGTGTCATAGAAACCTTTTTCACAATAGATAAAGTTATCATCGCTTTTGATAGTGGACGGACCGTACAAAAAGGCTTGCCTGCTGTCTGTGTAATAATCAAGATGGTTTGATTCGAGTATATAATCAGGATTAGTCAAGACCACTTTTGAAATGGCCTGAAACTTGTTGTTTTCCAAATAATAGTTCCCGGTATTGCTCGTTAGGATATTGATACTGTCTTTGATGGTGGCACCATATTTATAATAAAGTAGCTGTCTTGATCTGTCAAAATTCAGAGTATCAGTACTCAGCGTCATTTTTGAGTCTTTGATAACCACATTACCCCATGACAATGCCTTCTGTGAATCCCCATTGTATTCGGTATATTGGCTGGTCTGGACAATACTATCGCCCTGATTGAGCACAACATCACCATAGGCTTTAATAAAATTCTCATTTTTATAGTGGACGGCCTTTTTACAATTGAGCTTGATTCCTTCATGTCTGATTTCAATATTCCCTAAAAGAATGGTTGCTCCTGGCAACCTTACTTTGTCAATACTGGAATTGTCAGAATGTATGATTTCAATTCTTTTTCCTTGTGCCATGCTCAAAAAGGAAACAGAACAAAATAATACGAACAGAAGTGTTGATTTCAATGGTTGTGCAATTTAATTTAGCATTACAAATATAAACTAAATGAAAAAAGGCAAAGTTCTTCTTGCAGACTTTACCTTTTTTATCTTTTGTTTAAAAAGGACTATACCATAATGGTTTGCTTTCTGTCAGGACCTACTGAAACGATTGTTACTTTCGCCCCCACAAAGTCTTCAATAAATGCGACATAATCATTAAGGTTTTTAGGCAACTCACCAGCTTCATTCATTGATGTCAGATCTTCCGTCCATCCTTCGAATTCAGTATAATTGACCTTGACATTTTCTCCTTCTATATTAAAAGGAAAATGCAAAATATCCTCACCCTTGTATGTATACGAGGTACAGGCTTTTAAAGTTTTAAAACCAGAAAGCACATCTCCCTTCATCATCATCAACTGAGTAACGCCATTGATCTGAACTGCGTATTTTAATGCGATCAGGTCAAGCCATCCACAACGTCTGGGTCTTCCTGTTGTTGCTCCAAATTCATGTCCTACTTTTCCCATGGTCTCACCATCCTGATCAAACAGTTCGGTAGGGAAGGGGCCTGACCCAACTCGAGTGGTATAGGCTTTAAATATCCCAAAGACCTGACCAATTTTATTAGGTGCTACACCTAGTCCGGTACATGCGCCCGCAGCTGTTGTATTTGAAGAAGTTACAAAAGGATAGGTTCCGAAATCAATATCGAGCAATGAACCCTGAGCACCTTCAGCAAGAATGGATTTCCCATCAGACAAAGCCTGATTGATGTATTCTTCACTATCTATAAAAGAAAGTTCTTTTAAATTTTTAATGGCAGCGAAAAACTCTTTTTCAAGTTCCTCCAGGTCAAATTCGAGGTCCACGGCATAGAACTTGATCAAATTGAGATGTTTCTCTGTAAGAGCCCTGTAGCGAGTCTTCCAGTCATGCATCTCAAGATCTCCTATTCTAAGGCCATTTCTTCCTGTCTTATCCATATAGGTAGGACCTATGCCTTTTAGCGTTGATCCTATTTTTAATTTACCTTTCATCATTTCAGAAGCAGCATCTAACAAGCGATGGGTTGGTAAAATAATATGCGCTTTTCGTGAAATCAGTAATTTGGTTTTAAAATCAATCTGATAGCTACTAAGGTTATCAAGTTCCTTCTTAAAGATCACAGGATCAATCACTACCCCGTTGCCAACAATATTAATCGCTCTGTCATGGAAAATTCCTGAAGGTATTGTATGCAAAACATGTTTATTGCCATCAAAGATAAGGGTATGTCCTGCATTCGGGCCTCCTTGGAACCTGGCAATAATATCGTAATTCTTCGTTAGGACATCAACAATTTTTCCTTTTCCTTCATCACCCCATTGCAGGCCTAGTAATAAATCAATCATTTAATAAATTTTATAAGTTATTCTGCTGTTTTGTTTTTTTGACCATAGAAGTAAAGCGAGTGGCTGTCGATTTTTACATCAAACACGTCTTCGATCGACTTTTTGATATTTTCGATCCTCGGATCACAAAATTCGATCACCTCACCAGTGTCGGTCATTATAATATGGTCATGCTGCTTGTTGAAATAAGATTTCTCATAATGAGCCTGGTTTTGACCAAATTGATGCCTTCTTACCAAGCCGCATTCCAAAAGTAATTCAATAGTATTGTATAAAGTTGCTCTGCTCACTCGGTAATTCTTATTCTTCATCTCTATGTACAATGTCTCGATGTCAAAGTGGTTATCATTGTCATAAATTTCCTGAAGAATGGCGAATCTTTCCGGTGTTTTTCGATGGTTATTATCTTCTAAAAACTTGGTAAAGAAGTTCTTAACCGTTTCCTGATTTTGGCTATTACTCATGTAAATAAAATCCTGGTTCTTGCATTGCAAAGTTACATTTAATACCCACATTAATACGAAATATTTGCAAAAAAAAGCAACAATTTATTTTGTATTTCTGGTCACTTTTTCAATACCTTCTATCTTCCGGAGTTTTTGAATAAGATTGTTTAATTGCTTGTTATTATTAATATGCACTGTGATCAATCCATGAAAAAAACCTTCATCACCCGAAATATTTAAACTGTGAATATTCACGTTTAGAATCCCTGAAATTACTTTGGTAACTTCATTGACCAATCCAAGATTATCAACCCCTATGATTTCAAGGGTGGCTTTGAATCCTTGTAGTGACGAGTCTACCCATTTTGCCGAAATCACTCTGTAGGCATACTGAGATTGCATACTAAGGGCATTTGGACAATTGTGTTTATGGACCTTAATCCCATCCTTTATGGTGATAAATCCAAAAACCGAATCGCCTGGAATTGGGTTGCAGCATTTTGATAAACTATACTTGAGTTTTTCCTCTTCCTTCCCAAAAACAAGCATGTCATAATCGGCAGTAACCTCCTCTTTTACATTGTCATCCTTCTGAACAGTTGTTCTGTTCATTCTACTTTTCAAAAAATGCATCAATACGTTAGATCGTTGGCTCGCATATTTTTTGAGATCCTGATTTTCAATACTGCCATTACCAATTTTGTAGAATAAGTCAAAACTAGTTTTAAGTTTAAAGAAATTAACAAGTTCATTGATGGTTTTCTCATTCAATTTGATCTTAAGATGCCTCAATTTTCTTTCGAGAACTTCCCTGCCTTCTTTGGCAATCACCTTGTGCTCTTCTTTCAGGATGCTTTTGATACGTGATTTGGCCCTTGCGGTTTTCACAATATCCAACCAGGCTAGTTTTGGGTTTTGATTTTTAGAAGTAATAATCTCCACCTGATCACCACTATGTAATTCCTTGCTAATCTGAGTTAGTCTACCATTTACTTTAGCAGCTCTGCATCTCATGCCCACTTCGCTGTGTATTGCAAAAGCAAAGTCTAGTGCAGTAGCACCTTTTGGTAGTGATTTTATGTCACCATTTGGGGTGAATACATAAATTTCCTTGGCGTACAGGTTTAATTTGAATTGTTCTACAAAGTCAATGGCATTCACATCCGGGTTTTCCAGCGATTCTCTTAGCTTATTCAGCCATAATTCCAGACCACTCTCTTGTTGAGAGCCGTGTTTGTATTTGAAATGAGCAGCATATCCCTTTTCGGCAATCTCGTCCATTCTGGCCGATCTTATCTGAACTTCAACCCATTTGCCTTGAGGTCCCATTACTGTGGTGTGAAGTGATTCATAACCGGTTGATTTCGGTTGTGTGATCCAGTCACGAAGTCTGCTCGGGTTAGGATTGAAATGATCTGTTACTATTGAATAAATTTTCCAGGCATCAAATTTTTCATCTTTGATACTTGACTGATATACGATTCTAATGGCAAATTTGTCATATACTTCATCAAAGGAGACACCCTGATTCATCATTTTTCTCCGAGTCGAATAAATGGATTTGGTTCTTCCCTTTATCGTATATTTAAAACCTTCATGATCTAACGAATCCTTGATGGTTTTGGTAAAGCTCTCGATGTATATTTTCTGTTCCTCCTTACTCTCTGATATTTTTTCCTTAATATCAGTATACACTTCATTTTCGGTATATTTCAAACCCAGGTCTTCCAGCTGTGTTTTTATATTGTAAAGTCCCAGGCGATGGGCCAGAGGGGCATAAATGAATAAGGTTTCAGACGCGATCTTAACCTGTTTATCTTCCCTCATTGATTGAAGGGTCTGCATATTGTGAAGTCGATCTGCGATCTTTATAAGAATCACTCTTACGTCGTCGTTAAGTGTAAGGAGCATCTTACGAAAGTTTTCAGCCTGAATGGACGCATTCTGGTCCTTTTGTAATTTTGAAATTTTGGTGAGTCCGTTGACAATCTTTGTTATGGTCTCTCCAAACAATTGTTCAATATCTGCAAAGGTATAATCTGTATCTTCAACAACATCGTGTAAGAGAGATGCCGCAATAGAAGGGGCCCCTAGTCCGATTTCATTGGCCACGATCTTGGCAACAGCTATGGGATGATAAATATAGGGCTCACCTGTTTTTCGCCTTTGATCCTTGTGGGCATCGGCTGCAGTATCAAACGCCTTTCGGATCATTAGCTTGTCATTGTTTGACAAGGTCTGATACGTGTCTTTCAACATGTCTTTATATCGACTTGCAATTTCTTTTTTCTCTTCCGCTATGGTTACAGTATAAGCCATTGATTAAAATTAATATAAAGCGTATTAATTAACAAGTTTTTTATTCAGCCGATGTATGTCTTTAAATCTCTTGGACATTAACTTGTTTTCAAATTTTTAACCCTTTGAAGTAATGTAGGGTGCGAATAATGAACAAATACATTTGCCTTGTGCGGTGTGAGATTACTCAGACTATTTCTCGAGAGTTTTTTAAGGGAGGAGATCAATGCTTCTCCATTGTAATTTATTTTGGCGTAATCATCGGCCTGGTATTCAAACTTTCTGGAGATAAAATTCATCAATAATCCGGTTAACTCAGAAATCGGGCTATAGAGAATTCCAAAGGTGATCAATCCAATATGAAAACTTGGAATATCAACAGAGAGCGCTTGCGACAGAATGGCGTTATTTATAAACAGAGAGAATATATATAGTGTCACACCCGTAATCAGGAGAGAAAGGACCATGTTGACCATCACATGTTTTTTCTTGTAATGTCCTATTTCATGGGCCAAAACAGCAACAATTTCATCTGTCTCGAGATCGTCGATCAGTGTATCATACAACACAATTCTTTTTTTGGCACCAAATCCTGAAAAATAGGCATTGGCCTTAGTAGATCTTTTGGATCCGTCAATAACAAAAATATTATCGAGTTTAAAACCAGCTTTTTTTGAGAAGTTATAGATGGATTCTTTTAAGACGCCATCTTCAAGGGGAGTTTGTTTGTTAAAAAGAGGAACGATCAAGGACGAATAAAACATGGTCATAAAAATCGTAAAAAGACCGATAAAACCCCAGGTATACAGCCAAAAGGAATCCCCTGTTTTTTGATAGAACCACAGTATAATTGCCATAACACCTCCACCAATGATGGCGCTCAGGAGCCAGCCTTTAATTTTGTCAATAAGGAAAAGTTTTTTGGAACTTTTATTAAATCCGTATTTTTCTTCAATTATAAAAGTGTGATAATAGGAAAATGGCGTATTCAATATGTCACTTCCTATCATGATTACACCAAAAAATATCAAGGCTACTGAAATGTCATTATTGCTATAACTTCGGGCAAATTGATCTACCCATGCAAATCCTTTAAAAATAAAAAATCCGAGAGTAAGGACCATACTAAAACCACTTGTCACTAAAGAAAAACGATAATTTTCTTTTTTGTAGGCCTGAGATTTGAAGTACTCTTTCTTATTGTAAACATCGGTCAGCTCTTCAGGGATGTGATCATTAAAATGTTTTGCATTCAAATGGTCAATTAATTTATCGATGATAAAATCAAGAATAAGAACGCTGATGATGATATAAAATAGAAATTGTGGACTCATTTGATTTACTGAGATTAATGTATAAAACTCCTTATTCGGATAACTCGAAATTTCTTTGTCTTTTGGCTTCAAAAATAAGAATTGCAGCCGAAACAGAAACATTAAGAGAATCTATTTTACCCTGCATGGGTATGATAATGTTTTTAGAGGCATTGGCGAGCCATTCTTCGCTTAATCCCGTTGCTTCAGTTCCAACTACAATGGCAGTGGGTTTTGTATAATCTATTTTATGATAGGCTACACTTCTAGGGTCAAGCGCAGCCGAAAAGATGTTAATTTGATTTTCTTTAAGAAGACTCAATATTTCAGTAGTACTTCCATATGCGATTTGATTTGTGAAAACACAGCCTACGCTAGACCTAATAATATTAGGGTTGTAAAGGTCTGTTTTGGGATTGGCAATGATCACAGCATCTACATGAGAAGCGTCAGCCGTTCGAAGCAATGCTCCGATATTTCCAGGTTTTTCAGAAGCCTCAACCACCAGGATTAAAGGATTTTTTTTAAATTTTAAATCACTCAATAACAATTTTTTAGTAACCGCTACTGCTATAATACCTTCAGTTGTTTTACGATGTGCTAATCGCTCATAAACTTTAGTTGAAACCTTAATTATATGAGGCTTGGGGGAGTCACCTGAAAAAACAAGTTTTGCTATTTGACTTTCGTCAATAATCTCTTCACAAAATAACAGATGTTTCAATTGATAGCCCCCTTCAAGAGCAAGCGTAATTTCTCGTAAGCCTTCAATCACAAAAAGCGATTTCTGTTTTCTTGTTCTTGATTTTTCCTGCAAGTGAATGATGTCTTTGATCAGATCATTTTGCAGGCTTGAAATTTCTTTGATCATGCAAACTTTTTATTTAGCCTTTCAAATGTATCAATTAAAATTCAATGTGTACTTTTTGTCGAAAGAAATGAGAAGGTCCATAATCTGGTTATAGCTTTCCAAACCATCTTTTTGCTGGTTGTACTTTAAGAAATTGTCATAAAAAGTCTTAAACAATGGTTCGAATGGGTTTTCATATTGTTTCCAGAACTCATCAGATTCTCTAATGTTCTTAAGAACACCCTTTGGAACCCTGTCAACATATGATTTGAAGAGTTCCTGATCATATCTTCTGATATCAAAAAGCGCGTAACGCAATACTAAAAGATAAGCCGCATATTGAAAATATGGATCTTTATGCTTTGATGCTGCCAGGAAACCCACAAAGTTCGCTTCACTTTCAGACGCGATCCCGATTTGATGGGCTACTTCATGGGAGCAGGTAAAAGGTAAATTTACTTTGGGAATCAAATGATCTACCTGTGCTTCACCAGACAATGGATTAAAATATCCTGAAAAACCCATATAGGTTAAGGGCAGGCTGAACAGCGATTTTTTAATAGAAGGTCTTTTGTATTGCAGGAAGTCAAACTGTTCGCCCAACTGCTCATAACCATCTTTTGTCAGGGCTATAATTTTGTTTTTTGTATAAGGTACAATTACAGCAATCGTATCATGGGATGATAATTGACGCTGAAGCATGGAGGTTTTGAATAGTATATTTTCTGTTATGGATTCGAGTTGGGTGATGTTGAAAACCTCTTTTTCCAGCGCAAGCTTTTTTGACAAAGGACTTCGCGAGTAATTCAGTCCCCATAGGAGGTAAAAGAAAAAATAGAATATCGAAACTCCTGCTATAAAACTAAAAATCAATGCAAGTCGGTTTTTGTTTTTATTGAGAATCAATTTTATAATAAACCGCAGTATTAAAAGAATAAGTAGCGCATATATAATATCTCCAACTGAAAAGGGAATCCATCCGAACAAAAACCTCAAAACAGAAGAGATGAATTGATAAAGGCCGTTGACATAGACTTTATCAATAAAGGCTGGGTAATTCGATAAAATAGCGACCAACCCAATCTGTAAAAAAAGGAAAACCGATAGAAGTATATTTCTTTTTTCTTTATACATTGCAAGCAATTATTCTAAACAAAAGAACAAATTATTAACAACAATTACAATTAACTTTAAGTAAGTGTTTGTTTTTTTAAAAAGGTTCTAAAATTGCTAAAGAATTGCTAATTAATTTATTAAGGTTTTTCTAATTTAGGAAGACGTTAAGACCTAACTACAAGTAGAGTTTTAAATGCTGTTTTTTTAGAACAGCGTTATTAACATATATTCGTTTGTTAACAATTATTGTTAACTTTAATTGGGCTTAAAGAAGGCGTTTGCTTTCGTAAACATTTACATTTGCCACATGGATTCAGCCAGATCATTATCATATAAAAATAAAAGTAAAGGGACCATCATCAATCTTGAGCAAGGAAAAATACCTCCACAGGCTATAGACCTTGAGGAGGCTGTCCTGGGGGCGATGATGATCGATAAAAAAGGTGTGGATGACGTTATTGACATCTTGCATGCAGAGGCATTTTACAAACCAGCGCATCAGTTTATCTATGAGGCTATTTTTAAACTTTTTGAGAATTCTGAACCCATTGACCTTCTTACTGTGTCAAACCAGTTGAAAAAAGATGAAAAACTCGAAGCTGTAGGGGGAGATTTCTATCTTATCAACCTAAGCCAGAAAGTTTCATCTGCTGCACACATTGAGTTTCATGCCAGAATTATTCTTCAAAAGTATATTCAGCGAAAATTAATCAGTATATCGAGTGAAATCATTGCGAATTCGTATGATGAAACAATGGATGTTTTCGATTTACTTGACCAAGCCGAAACAAAACTTTTTGATATAACTCAGGGTAATTTAAAAAAGAGCTCGGAAGCTGCTCATAACCTTGTAACTCAGGCACTGAAAAAGATCGAGGAAATTTCGAATAAGGAAGGGATGAGTGGAGTTCCTACCGGATTTGGCAAACTGGATCAGCTTACTTCTGGTTGGCAGCCATCCGATTTGGTAATAATTGCTGCAAGACCCGGTATGGGAAAAACCGCCTTCGTGATGTCTATGGCCAAGAACATGGCAATCGATTTTAACATGCCTGTAGCCATATTTTCACTGGAAATGTCTTCGGTTCAATTAATTACGAGAATGATCTCAAGTGAAACGGGAATTCCTTCTGAAAAATTGAGAAAAGGAAACCTGGAAACCTATGAATGGGAAGCTCTTAATGTTAAAGTAAAAAAATTATCTGACGCTCCTATTTTTATAGATGACACCCCTTCATTGTCGGTTTTTGATTTAAGAGCCAAAGCGAGAAGACTTGTGTCACAGCATGATGTTAAAGCGGTGATTATAGATTACCTTCAATTGATGACCGCGGGGTCTTCGACAAAAAGTTCAGGAAACCGTGAACAGGAGATCTCAACGATTTCAAGAAACTTAAAAGCCCTGGCAAAAGAACTGAGCGTGCCAGTAATTGCCTTATCACAGTTATCAAGGGCTGTGGAAACTAGAGGGGGAAGCAAGCGACCGCTGCTATCCGACCTTAGGGAGTCGGGAGCTATTGAACAAGATGCAGATATTGTTTCGTTCATCTATCGCCCAGAATATTATGGTCTAACAGAATGGGATGATGATGAAAGAACACCCTGTGATGGTCAGGCCGAATTTATCGTTGCCAAACACCGTAATGGTGGATTGGAAAATATAAGAATGAAGTTTATAGGAAGGCTGGCCAAATTTGCTAATTTGGATGAAGGCTTCGAAACTGAATTCCAATCTTCAATGAATACAGGTCAAATCTCTCCTAGTAATTTCACTAGTGCCAATGATGCTTTTGGACATATCGAAAAGGATGACGACGTTCCGTTTTAACAAAAAGCACAATCAATCGCATGTATGTAAGGAAGTCGCTTCATAAACTCCGTCTCTATTTTTGTTTAACAACTTTGTTGTTGATGCATATTACAGCATTTGCGTCTTATATACTTGTTCCCATGGACGAGGAATCTCAAAAAAATCATCTAAAAGCATACGGAATTACCTATCAATCACTTGTCCAAGGAAAAAAAGTACAATGGTTATTAAATTATCGTGGAGGGTCATTTCTCCTTGAAGATCATGAAGAGATAAGGCGTGAATGCACCATAAGAGGGGTATCATTCGAGGTTATTTCAGAGGCTGAATCCATCAAAATTTTGGAATTGATTGCAAGTCCGTCTCAGAATATGGAAGCCGTGGTATTGGAAAAGGCTCCAAAGATTGCAGTTTATTCACCTAAGGATAAGCAACCTTGGGATGACGCGGTTACCATGGTTTTGCAGTATGCTGAAATTCCTTATGAAACAGTTTATGACAAGGAAGTATTGGAAGATAAACTGCTGTTATATGAATGGCTGCACCTTCATCATGAGGACTTTACCGGACAGTATGGTAAATTCTACGGGGCATTTCGAACTGCTCCCTGGTATATTGAAAACAAAGTCAGGGCCGAGCAACAGGCAGTTGAAATGGGCTATACAAAAGTTTCTCAACAAAAACTGGATGTGGCAATCAAGATAAGAGATTATGTTTTTGGAGGTGGTTTTATGTTTGCCATGTGTTCTGCTACAGATAGTTTTGACATTGCGCTATCAGCAGAAGGAATTGATATTTGCGAGGTCATGTTTGATGGAGATCCATCTGAAAGAGGGTATCAGGCCAAACTGGATTATGAACAAGCATTTGCCTTTAAAGATTTTGTTCTTGAAAGAAACCCGGTTATTTATGAATTTTCGAACATTGATACAACAAGAAAAAGAAAAGTTCTGAAATCAGAAGATTATTTTGAGTTAAAGGAGTATTCTGCCAAATGGGATATGGTGCCTAGTATGCTCTGCCAAAATCACACCTTACTGGTTAAAGGTTTTATGGGGCAGACCACAGCATTTGAATCAGCTTTGATTAAATCTACAGTCATGGTTATGGGCCAAAACAATGTTAATGGTGAAGCCAGGTATATTCATGGAGTGAAAGGGAAGGGTATGTTCACTTTTTTTGGTGGACATGATCCTGAAGATTACCAACACAGAGTGGGTGACCCCAAAACAGAACTTGATTTACATCCGAATTCTCCTGGATACAGACTTATTCTGAATAATGTTTTGTTCCCGGCAGCCAGAAAAAAGAAACAAAAGACTTGATTAAAAAAGTCTGAACAAGGAGATTAGTGACAATATGGCCGTGATTGAGCCGAGAATCAAATTCAATTTTTTCCCTGAACGCATTTGCCCCTGTGCCACTTTTTTAAAAAGTAAAGGATAGGTGTACAGTATTAAAAAACTTCCAATCGCTGAGCCAGTTACAAAAAGAAAGATATGGTCAGAATCTAAGGGGAGCAAGCCAAAACTGTTTAGCAATGTGATTATGCCATAGTAAAAAGGTACAGCAAACATATTTAAACCAGACAACAGTAAACCAATGAGAAACGTGTTTCTGTAGCCTTCCTTAAATTCCTCTACTCTTTTTTTATCATTTCTGTAAGCATAAAAAAAATAGATTGAAAGCATAACAAAAATAAAAGTCGCCATGGTCTGAATAAAATTCAGAATTTCGGGGTTTTCTTTACTATGTTGGATAAGAAATGCTGCTGCATAAGCTTGCAGGAGTACAATCGTACCGACGCCAAAAGCAAAACGGATAGCATTCGCTCTTCCCCTTTCAAGATTTATTTTAACACTGGTCAAATTCAACATACTAGGAACAACCATCCCCAAGAAAGAGGTGGAAAATCCAAAAATAAAATCTAAGAACAAACTCATCTTATCGAACTTATGTCTGGTTAGTTCGTAAGAAGGAAGTGTGCATTACAAAAAAAGCCGGTTTCTTTTAATGAACCCGGCTTCGTGTCGTTTAGAAATCAATTAGTTTCCAATCCATTTTCTGGCATTGACAAAGGCTTCCAACCAGGGACTAACCTCATCTTTGCGATCAGCAGGGTAATTGGCCCAGTTCCATTGGAAGATGGATCTTTCAATATGCGGCATCATAACCAGGTGTCTGCCGTCTTCACTGGCCATCATGGCCGTATTAAAATCTGATCCGTTTGGATTTGCCGGATATCCCTCATAGCCATATTTAGCCACAATATTATAGTTAGATTCTTCATAGGGGAAACTGAATTTACCTTCTCCGTGTGACATCCAAACCCCAAGTGTCTGTCCTGCTAGCCCTGATAGCATAACAGAGTTGTTCTTCTGTATTTTTACAGAAGTAAAACCACTTTCATGCTTTAAAGAATCATTGTGCAGCATTTTTGGTTTGACATCATGATCAGGATTGATCATTTCGAGTTCTACAAATAACTGACAACCGTTGCAAATACCTACAGATAAGGTATCTTCTCTGTCAAAGAATTTTTTTAAGGTCTTATTTGCTCTTTCATTGTATAAAAATGCTCCCGCCCAACCTTTGGCTGATCCTAATACATCTGAGTTGGAAAATCCTCCAACGGCACCGATGAATTGTATATCCTCCAAAGTTTCACGTCCACTGATCAAATCGGTCATGTGTACGTCTTTAACGTCAAATCCTGCCAGATACATGGCATTTGCCATTTCCCTCTCGCTGTTTGATCCTTTTTCTCTGATAACGGCAGCCTTTGGCCTTGGTTTTGAAGCATCAATATGTGGTAATTTTCCCGAAAAATCCTTAGGAAAATTATAGATCAAAGGTTGTTGCTTGTAATTATTAAATCTGGACTCAGCAAGATTATTCGCGGTTTGCTCCTTGTCTAAAAGATACGAAGTCGTATACCAATAATCTCTATAGGTTTCTATATCAAAACTTAAATCAAAATTAGTTATTTCAAGACTGCCAGAATTAACAGCGGTTCCTATTTGATGATAACTAATGTCATTTAATCTAAGGATGTTCTCAACATCTGTTGCTCTTGCGGTTTGAATAATGATTCCACTTTTTTCAGAGAACAATAATTTCGTCAGATCTTTTTCATCAAACCCATCAAGGTGAATAGTTGCTCCGAGATTATTCTCAGCAAAACACAGTTCCAAAAGAGTGGTAAGCATTCCTCCCGCAGAAATATCATGACCGGATAGTAACAAATCTTTCTTGATCAATTCCTGCACCGTATTGAAGCAATTCTTAAAATAGGACGCATCTTTGATTGAAGGTGTTGTTGAACCAATGCCATTTCTAACTTGTGCAAAACTAGACCCGCCCAAATGATACTCATCTTCAGAAAAATCTATATAATAGATCCTGTTATTCTCTGTCGTCTGAAATACGGGTTCCACAACGTTTCTGATATCCGAACATTCACCGGTAGCTGAAATAATAACTGTTCCCGGGGCGATTACCTCTTCATCAGCATATTTTTGTTTCATAGAAAGCGAATCCTTTCCAGTAGGCACATTAATTCCTAAAGCGATAGAAAATTCTGATACAGTTTCTACAGCATTGTACAGTCTGGCGTCTTCACCTTCATTACGACAAGGCCACATCCAGTTAGCAGATAAGGAAACCGACTGAAGACCTTCTTTTAATGGTGCCCAAACAATATTGGTCAATGCTTCGGCAATCGCGTTCTTTGAGCCAGCTCGTTCATCGATCAGGGAACTGGCGACTGCGTGTCCTATGGAAGTTGCAATACCAGTATGTCCTTGAAAATCCAGCGCCATCACGCCAACATCATTTAAAGGTAACTGAAGAGCACCAGCACATTGCTGTTTTGCCACTTTACCTCCTACACAACGGTCAACTTTATTTGTGAGCCAGTCTTTACAGGCAACTGTCTCCAACTGCAAAACATTTTTCGTGTCTTCGTAAATTTCATCAACACTGTATTGCACTTGTTTATACTTTCGATCAAGTGTTTGGTCGGTCATCACCGTTTGAGGTGAACTGCCGAACATATCGGCCAAATCAAAATCCATCGGTTTTTCTCCCGTTTTCTCCGAACTAAAAGTAAATCGATCATTTTCAGTTACCTCACCCACGTCATAAATAGGTGATCGTTCCCTATCAGCTATTCTATGAAGATAGGCCAGATCCTTTTCGTGTATGACCAATCCCATTCTCTCCTGTGATTCATTTCCAATGATCTCTTTAGCAGATAAGGTTTGATCACCAACCGGTAAAGCGTCGAGGTTGACTATACCTCCTGTGTCTTCAACCAACTCTGACAAACAGTTCAGATGGCCTCCCGCGCCGTGATCATGAATAGAGATGATCTTATTCTCATCTCCTTCTACCATTCCTCTAATCGTATTTGCGACCCGTTTTTGCATTTCAGGATTCGATCTCTGAACTGCATTTAAAGTGATGGCCTTGTCAAATTGTCCGGTATCAGCAGAAGATACAGCAGCGCCACCCATTCCGATACGGTAATTATCACCGCCAAGAATAATAATGCTATCACCTTTTACAGGCTTATCTTTTAGACTGTCAATTTTCTTGCCATATCCAATACCACCGGCGAGCATGATTACTTTATCAAAGCCTAGTTTTCGGTTGTGTTCCTCATGTTCAAATGTGTAAAGCGAACCAGAGATCAAAGGCTGTCCGAATTTGTTTCCAAAATCAGAGGCTCCATTGGAGGCCTTGATCAATAAGTCTATCGGAGTTTGGTATAACCACTTCCGTTCCTGCATGGTTTCCCATGACCTGTTTTTTGTAAGCCTGGAATAAGGGGTCATATATACAGCAGTTCCTGCTAAAGGCAAAGATCCCTTTCCTCCGGCAAGCCTATCTCTTATCTCTCCACCTGAACCGGTAGCAGCACCATTAAAAGGCTCCACAGTGGTTGGAAAATTATGTGTTTCGGCCTTTAATGAAATGACCGATTCTATTTTCTTGTTTTGATAATAATCTGGTTTATCAGCTGATTTCGGGGCAAATTGTTCTATAATTGGCCCTTCGATAAAAGCCACGTTATCTTTGTAGGCCGAAACTATTGTATTAGGATTTTCAAGAGAAGTCTTTTTGATCATTTTGAAAAGTGAATTGGGTTTCTCCTTTCCATCAATGACAAAAGTACCATTGAATATTTTATGGCGACAGTGTTCAGAATTTACTTGGGAAAATCCAAAAATTTCAGAATCTGTCAATTTTCGATCTAATTTTATTGACAACTCATCCAAATATGTTACTTCGTCTTTGCTAAGCGCCAGCCCTTCTGATTTGTTATAGGAAGCAATATCTTCAATCTCACGAATGGGTTCGGGTGCTATATTCACTGTGAATAACTCCTGATCCAGTTGCTTGTAATAATGTTGGATCATTGGATCAAAAACCGGGCTGTCTGAGCTTGTTTCAAAAAACTCTTCAATGCGAGTAATTCCTGATATACCCATGTTTTGAGTGATTTCAACCGCATTTGTACTCCAGGGACTGATCATTTCCTTTCTGGGGCCAACAAAATTACCAGCGATGGAATTTTCTTCTACCTTTTCAGCTTTGCCGAATAGCCATTTTAATTTTTCAATGTTTTGTTCGTCAATTTCTGAAGGAGAAGAAACGGCAAATACCGTTTGTTTCTGAGTGAAAAAGTAGATCATTTGACTGATTTTATCTTTAGATTTTGAAAAGTGCCAATTTAATCAATTGGCCTTGTAATACAGTAGGCAATGTTAATAATAATCAATAAATTATTATGGTTTTGAAATAATTTTAATGACTTTAGATCAATACAATTTGATCTCGTATAAAGCACATGTTCTAAGTGCTGGATATTTGACGAGTTTTGGGTGTTCAAATTCTTTGATATATGTCATCCCTATCTTTTTCATGACTTGAATGGATCTTGAATTTATTTTTGAAGCCATTGAATATATGCAGTCCAAATCTAAATAGTCTTTAGCGTATTTAAGGCATTCAACAGCGCCTTCAGTGGCAAGTCCTTTTCCCCAGTATTCTTTATTTATTCTCCAACCAATATCAATACAAGGAGTGAAATCACTATCAAAATTTTGTTCAGAAAGGCCTGTGAAACCAATAAATTTATTGGTTTCTAGATGATCTACAGGGAAATAGCAAAAGCCATTTTTTGAGAATTGATTTTGCATGCGTTCAATGAATTCGCCAGTTTCTTTTGCGGAAGGTAAAAAAGGAAAGAACTCCATAACTTGAGGATCGGTATTAAGTGAAGACAATTGTTCAAAATCATCATCCAACCAAGTTCTGAACCCCAATCGAGACGAGGTGAAAAGGTATTTGTCTTTTGAGTTATTCACTTTAATTTATACCGATTGGTCTTAAGATTTTTTTTCCAAGAGAGCCATATAAAAACCATCAAATCCAGAGGTGGCAGGAGAAACTTTTTTATCCTTGATCATTTCAAATTCTTTGTGGTTGGCTAAAAACGCTTTGACTTGTTTTTCATTTTCTGAAGGAAGGATAGAACAGGTTGCATAGACTAATTTACCCCCCGTCTTTACCATAGATCCGTATTGATCGAGTATTTCTGCCTGGGTTTTTCTGATTCGGTCTATAAAATCGGCATCCAGTTTCCATTTAGAATCAGGATTTCTTTTCAATACACCAATCCCACTACAGGGAGCATCAATGAGAACACGATCAGCCTTTCCTTTCAATTTTTTAATTGATTTGGTGCCTTCAATAGTTCTTGTTTCAATATTGTGAGCCCCGTCTCTCTTGGCTCTTTTCTTAAGTTCAGCCAGTTTGTGCCCGTGTATGTCCATGGCAATAATTTGGCCCTTGTTTTCCATTAAGGAAGCCAAATGAAGTGTTTTGCCTCCGGCGCCGGCACAAGTATCAATTACCTTTTGGCCAGGTTTTACATCTAAAAATGGCGCTACGAGTTGCGAAGAAGCATCCTGAACCTCGAACAGCCCCTTTTTAAAGACTTGGCTAATAAACACATTTTTTCGTTCTGTCAGCATCAAGGCATCTGCTGCAGAAGGAACGATCTCTGTTTCAATTTCTTCCTCCCGGAGCAATCTTTGTAAATCTTTTCGGGTGGTTTTAAGAGTATTGGTCCTGAGAATTACTCTGGCTTGTTTATTTAATTCTTTAATTTCAACATCCCAGCGTTTCCCTAATTCAGCTTCACCCGTCTCATCCAGCCAATCTGGAATAGACTCTCTGAATTTTCTGACACTTTGTAATTCGTCAAATTTTCCTTTGATCCTTCGGGTTGGAGTTCCTTCGAAATATCGCCAGTCGGGTAAATCAATTCCTTTTAAGGTAGCCCACACCGCAAAATTTTTCCATAAATTATCTCTGGAATAATGTTCCTTTGTTCCTGCGATTTCATTGTAAAGACGTTTCCATCGTACCATGTCGTAAATGGTTTCGGCCACAAACTTTCTATCTCTCACGCCCCATCTTTTATCAAGTTTTAAGGTTTTTTGCACCACCTTATCAGCATATTCCTTCTCATTGTAAATAAGATCAAGTGCATGGATCACCGCCAGTACAAGATTTCTGTGTAAACGCATCAGTAATTGAATTTTAGGCCGCAAAGGTAGGGATTAAATGCAAAGGGAATAGTACCGAGGAATTGATTTGATCAAAAATTAAATTTGCTCTACAACAGTTTCAGGAGAATTTTTCAAAAACACCCAAACCAAACAGTGCAAAATCATATTTAACAGGGTCAGAAGGGTCCATTTCTCGTAGCTTAGCATCTAATTCTTTTAAAGCTTTGGCATCGTTTTGTTTTCGATTAAGTAGGCCGAGTTTTCGGGCGACATTTCCCGAATGAACATCGAGAGGACAGGATAAAATAGAGGGGGAGATCTTGTTCCAAATCCCAAAATCAACACCGGCATTATCATTTCGAACCATCCATCTTAAAAACATATTGATTCTTTTTGCTGCCGAACCTTTTGACGGATCTGAAATGTGTTTCTGAGTCCTTTCCGGATGCCCGATCTCAAAAAAATGCCTTTTAAAATGATGAATGCTATTTTGGACGCTTTCAGGTTCGACATATTTGCTAAAAACGGATTCCAGGCCCCCATGTACTTTGTATATATGTTGAAGTGCTTCCATAAAGAAACTCAGGTCAGTGGCATTAAAAGTTCTGTGGACGAAACTTTCCATTTCCCTGGGTTTCCATTCCATAATATAATCATAAGGAGAATTACCCATCAGGTTCATTAATTTTTGAGCATTTTGGATGATCATCTTTCTATTTCCCCAGGAGATAGTAGCGGTCAAAAAGGCAGAGATCTCTATGTCTTCCTTGTCGCGGTATTGGTGCGGAATCTGTATGGGGTCACTTTCAATAAACCTCGGGTTATTGTATTGATTTACCTTTTCATCCAAAAATTCCTTTAATGTTGAAGATTTCATACCTGATGATAAAAAATCAAATGTAAAGAATCTACAAAAGAATTAAGTTTTATATTTTCGTAATTCCTTATAAAACTATCATCATTAACTTTCAAACGTCCATATCGTATTTAAAAGGAGTGGGTCCTTCAAGAGCTCAGCTATTAGGAAAAGAGCTCGGGATCTTTACGTATACCGATCTCGCCAATTTTTTTCCTAACCGATATATTGACAGAACGAAATTTTACAAAATAAGAGAACTGCAAATAAACAGCGCAGATGTTCAGGTTATTGGAAAGATCACAGGAATCAAATCTGTAAAGCAAAAAAGGGGTAGCAGGTTGGTGGCACAATTTGTTGATGACAGTGGCCAGATGGAGCTGGTTTGGTTTCGGGGCGTTAAATGGATTCAGGATTCCTTAAAGACAAACGTGCCTTATGTGATCTTCGGTAAAGTAAATTTTTTCAACGGAGCGTTCAATATGCCACATCCTGAGATGGAGCTGCTAAGCGAATATAAAAAGGGCTTCAAGATATCCATGCAACCCATTTACAGATCAACAGAAATATTATCAAACAAGGGGGTTAGTAACAGGGTTATGCAAAAAATGCAGCAGCAACTTTTTACAGAGACCCAAGGAAAATTCGGGGAGACGCTTTCTGAAAAGGTGATTAATGAACAGGCATTGATTTCCAAGAATGAAGCCATGTTCAATATACATTTTCCCCAAAGTCAGGAATTATTAACCAAGGCCCGTCAGAGACTGAAATTTGAAGAGTTGTTTTTTATTCAGTTACAACTGGTAGTTAAAAACCTAACAAATAAAAAAAAGAATAAGGGTTTTGTTTTTGACAGGATAGGTCAATATTTCAATGGGTTTTACAAAAAACATTTACCTTTTGAACTCACCGGGGCCCAAAAAAAAGTGATAAAGGAAATAAGAAAGGACCTTAATACCGGGGCCCAAATGAATCGTTTGCTACAGGGAGATGTTGGTTCCGGAAAAACTATTGTGGCAGTTTTATCTATGTTAATGGCCCTGGATAATGAGTATCAATCTGCCCTGATCGCGCCTACAGAGATCTTAGCCACTCAACATTTTAATGCTATAGACGAATTACTGGCGCCTATGAGCATTAAAGTACGCTTATTAACAGGCTCATCAACTGCTGCTAAAAGACGGGTAATCCATGAGGAATTGGAAAATGGCAGCTTACACATTATTATAGGGACACATGCCATTTTTGAAGACAAAGTCCTTTTTAAGAATCTGGGTCTTGCCATTATTGATGAACAACATAGGTTTGGAGTGGCCCAAAGAGCAAAAATGTGGATGAAGAATGATTTGCCTCCTCATATTCTCGTGATGACGGCCACGCCTATTCCAAGGACATTGGCCATGAGTGTTTACGGAGATCTTGATATTTCAGTCATAGATGAATTACCTCCGGGAAGAAAAATGATCAGGACCATACACCGGTATGACAGCAACCGTTTGTCAGTTTTTAAATTTATTAAAGACGAAATTGATAAGGGTCGTCAGGTGTATGTGGTTTATCCTTTAATAAAAGAGTCTGAGCAACTTGATTATAAGGATCTTATGGACGGATATGAAAGTATTTCAAGAGAATTTCCGCTCCCTGATTTCAGAATAAGCATTTTACATGGTAAGATGAAATCAGCAGATAAAGATTATGAGATGCAGCGCTTTGTAAAAGGAGAGACTCAGATCATGGTGGCCACAACTGTGATAGAGGTAGGGGTGAATGTTCCAAATGCAAGTGTGATGATAATAGAGAGCGCCGAGCGTTTTGGTTTGTCTCAGTTGCATCAGTTAAGAGGAAGAGTAGGCAGGGGGGCTGATCAGAGTTATTGTATACTGTTATCAGGATTCAAACTGACCAAAGAGGCGAAAAAAAGGCTAAGGACCATGGTGGAGACAAATGATGGATTTAAAATCGCCGAAGTTGACCTTGAACTAAGAGGACCAGGAGATTTAATGGGTACCCAGCAAAGTGGTGTATTGAATCTTAAGATAGCAGATATTGTTCAGGATTCCCAAGTATTGTATGCGGCAAGAAAGGCAGCGATTCAAGTGGCTTATTCCACATTGGGTCATAAAGACCCTGATTATAAGGAGGTTTGGATGACCTTTGGAGAAATTATGAAAAACAGATCGATCTGGGTGAATATCAGCTAAAAGAATCTCAATTAGTTTTTTTTTTTAGGTAGAATATTTATTTTTGACTAAAACCCCAAACCATGCATAAAGATTTATTCCTCGTTTTATTATTTTTATTGATCAGTACAGCTGTCATAGGACAAAAAGACACCCTTACACTTTCTAATAACGATGTTCTTGTTGGTACCATCGAGAAAATGGATCGCAGTATATTAACCTTTAGCACTTCTTATGATGATTCTGATTTTAAGATCAAATGGGGGGAAGTAAAGGAAATAAAAAGTCAAAGGCAATTTATTATTTCTTTAACCGATGGAGAACGATATACAAGCAATATTAATAGTGTATCAGGAATGGAAAAAATGGTGGTTTTAAATGCTGAAGGAAGTACGCTGGAATATGGTTTAATTGACATTGTATTTATCGAACCAATTGGCAAGAGTTTTTTTTCGAGGCTAACTGTTGATATGGATCTGGGCATTAACATAACAAAGGCCAATGATTTTAAACAGCTCACTTCAAATCTTAGTGCGACCTATCTGGCTTATAAATGGAGGGCCAGAGGCCTCTATAAAACCGTTTTGAGCCGTCAGGAGGGAGCTGCAGATATCAATAGAATGGACGCAGAACTGGGAGGCGAATATTACCTGCCACATGACTGGTTTATTCAGGCTAAGGCGATTTACTTGTCAAATGATGAGCAATTGCTGCAATTGCGATCTACCTATCAAGGAGGCGCGGGTTATTATTTTATAAGGAACAATACCATGTTTTTCTCGGCCTCAGCGGGTTTGGCCTATACCAATGAAAACTTCACCAGCAACAATCCTGATCGTACCAGTACCGAAGGCTATGTAGCAGTGGGGTTCACTAAGTACGCCATAGGCGATTTAAGCGTTGGGACAAACTTAGGATTATATCCCAGTTTTTCTCAAAGTGGAAGGTACAGATTAGATTTTAACTTTGATATGAAATATGATCTGCCACTGGATTTTTACATACGACTTGGGTTGTCATATAACTATGATAATCAGCCAGTTGAAAATGCTGAAGATAGCGATTATGTCTTTAGCACCTCTTTTGGTTGGGAATGGAATTAGCCTAAAATCATACCTGTGAATTCACTCATCAGGATTTTATCCTGGTTTCTGCTTCCGTAATTTTAAGATCAATAATCGCACTGTCCTTTTGGCCCAAATACCTTCTGCTGCCTAAATATCTGTTCTGGTTGAATTCATCATAATATGTTGAATTAGGATCAATGGAACCCAATTTAACCCTTCCGGAGGCGTGTATAAACTCTCCCTGGTCGTTACCCAACCATATACCCACATGGGTTACCCTTTGTTTTGTATTGTCGGTGGCTTTTCTTCCGAAAAACATCAGGTCTCCTTTTTGAAGGTTTTCTATTTTCAACTGCGGATCAATGTTTTTACCTGCCATGATCTGTTGCGAGGCATCGCGAGGGATAATATACCCATTCATTAAATACACTGTTTTGGTAAATCCACTGCAATCCATACCCTTTGAAGAAGTTCCTCCCCATAAATAGGGTGCTCCCAATAATTCTTTAGCATATAATTCGATAAGTGCCCCTGAGGGTTTAACTTCATCTATCCAAGTGTCATATGCTTCACTTTCCGATTTTTTAAGATATCCTTCTCGTTTATCCGGATATTGAACTTTGTAATAGGATGCCAACTCTTCTAATAGCGCCAATTGTGAGCCTAGTACAATGTCACCTGTTTTGAAAAGTTCATTGCCTTGTTGTTCGTACACATAGCCAAAAGCCCTGGTATAAATAATTTTTGTTGCCATTTTCCAGGAACTAAACTGTTCTGAAGATAAGAGCGTGACTCCTCCGTGATCTACCCATGAAATGTATCCATCAGGTGTTTGAACCAAATAAAAATCTCCTTGTATTTTCAAAACTTTTAAGGGCGTCCCCAGAATTGCCTGAGTTGCCAACTCTCCCGAATGTTTAGCATTTGATCGTATGTTTGCAACAGAATTGTTCACAATCGCCTGCTTCCATTTGCCAACACTAGAGTCGGGCAATACGGTCGCCTGATTTTCGAATTCCAATCCCCGGGTCTTCAACAAGTCGATCAGACTGTGTAGTGCCTGTGGTTGATCAGTTTCACCTGAAATTTTAATTTTGCTTGCCTCAGTCGATAAACTGATATTGTAAATTGCAACCCTTTTGTCAGGGGCATAATTCTTTTTAATACTGTCATTCAAGAGTTGAAGCGTCTTCAAGCCTTCCTTTTTCGATAGGTCACAAGAAAAGAGGGAAAGCAACAAAGTGATTGCCATTAAGTTTTTAAGCATAATTTGCATGTTACCTTTTTTAAAATCAGGACTAAACTACAAAATTTAAGATAATCTGCTAGTGGTTGAAAGCTGTCAATTTATTGTGAAGAAGAACGTTGTTTGATCCAGTCGTGCAGGTCGTAAAAGTTCTGGGGGGCAACCCCATGACCTACAGGGTATTCCTGATAACTGTAGTTGATATTTAGCTTTTCCAGATAGGGGCCTGTTTTCCTTGCCCATTCAACAGGTATTACTTGGTCTTCTGAGCCATGAGAAACAAAAAAATCAAGATCTTTGAAGGCCTCTTTTTCTATTGGTTTTTGAATTAATTCCTGATTTATGTATCCGCTTAATGCGGCAATATGGCGAATTTTATGAGGATGGTTAAGCGCATATGCCGTGCCGAGGATTGTGCCCTGACTAAAACCAAGAACAAAGATGTTGTTTTCATCTACCTCATATGCTTCAATAATTTCATTGATAAAATGATCAATTCGTTTAAGAGCTTCCTTTGCTTCAGGGATATCTGAAAATTTATCACTGTTCGAGGCGTCAAAATGTATGGTATACCAGGCATAACTTCCATATGCTAGTGATAAAGGAGCTCTGGCACTTATAATCAGTAATTCTTCCGGTAATTCATCAGCAAAAGAAAACAAGTCTTGTTCGTTGCTGCCATACCCGTGCAGCATGAGTAGTAAGGGTGGTTTGGATCGAGCAGTTTTAGGTTGTCTTATAAGGTATTCCAGCGATAATGAAGTCATGGATGTCTATTGTATATTTTAATTTTTTCAGGATCTTTATAACGATCTGCTCAATATTTTTTTAGTTCCTAAGCTATATTTTTGAACCATTCCTGAAATTGATCTCCCAAAAAGGGCACTGCTTTTTCCTCTCCTTGAATTGCCCCAATAAGGCCAATGATCCATAAAACAAAAACTCCTGCACTTAAAAACCAATCTAACCAACCGAAATCGGTAAAACGCTGAAGGAAATTAACCAGTAACCACAAGACAAAAATGCCAATAGCCTGGCGGATATGAAACGAAGTAAAATAATTGGGTTTGTTTTGATTCATTATAAACGCAATCAAGGTGCCGATTACAGTGATATAACTAATAATGGCCATGGTCTTTCCCTCTTGTGCAGTCTGATTATTCATAAGTCAATGATTTTAATAGTTTAACTCGTTCACTTTTTTGTGCTTTCCTCGGCAAGCACCAATTTATTGTTGGAGAAGATTCCATAAGCTTTTCCCAAAAGCTCCTTGCCTAGAAATGCTGAGTTCTTTGATTTGGAAATAATCTTAGTTTTGTCAAAAACGTATTTGGTATCAGGGTCGAACAGGGTCAACTCTGCAGCCACATCCTTTTGAATTATTGCAACCGGAAGGTCAAAGCGCTTGCAAGGGTTTTCGGTTAAGCAAACGATCGCTTCCTCCAGATCCAGTTTTTGTCTCACGCTGCCAAAAAGAGATTCCATTCCAATTGTTCCATAAAAACCCCTTTCGAATTCCACATTCTTATTTTCAATTTCAATGGGATTATGATCACTAACAATCATATCAATAGTTCCATCTTTTATTCCTTTTATAAGCGATTTCACATCCTTGTCTGACCTTAATGGAGGCATTACCTTAAAGTTGGTGTCAAATGACTGTATCTCCTCATCTGTAAGGAACACATGATGCGCAGCAACACTACATGTAACGTCAAGACCCTTTTTCTTAGCTTCTTTAATCAATTGTACGGCCTTGGAAGTACTAATAGTAGGTATATGCAATTTCCCGCCCGTATATTCTAATAAAGCCAGGTCACGGGTAATCTGCAGCTCTTCTGAAAGATTAGGAATCGAATTAAGCCCAAGTCTGGTAGTATTTTCACTTTCGTTTACGAACCCATGAGTTCCAATTCCTGCATCTTGAGGAAAACTCAAAACAATTCCATCAAAATTTTGAGTATATAACAAAGCTATTTTAAGCAAATTTGCATTTTCAATAGATTTGTTATAATCTCCGAAGGCAATGGCCCCTGAATTTTTCATATCAAATAATTCGGCCATTTCCTGCCCTTTTGCACCCTGAGTGAGATTGGCAATAGGGAAAAGGTCAACAGCAGATTCTGAGCTTTTCTGGATCAAAAATTCTACCGCTGATTTATTGTCGATAAAGGGATGCGTATTAGGATTTAAGGCAACTTTCGTAAATCCAGATCGCGCGGCCACTTCTAAGCCGTGCTTAATGTTTTCTCTTTCTTCATATCCAGGTTCGCCTAAAGAAACGCTGGTGTCGAACCAGCCATTTGAAACATGAAGGTTTTTCAATTGAATCTCTTTGCAATTTTTTGGAAGCTCCAGTTTTTTGCCGATGTCAGATATCACGCCATTTTTGATCAAAATATCCATCTTTTGGTTGTGATACCTTGAGTTGTTGTCGATGATCCTAGCAGATCTTAGAAGTATGTTCATTTATTTCTTGTTTTGATGCGAATCATCTAAAATAGTTAGTTCTTCAAAAATTTTTGAAGCAGAATTTCCAAGATTAAAAAAACCAAAGCAAAAATAATAAATAATTGCCATAGTTCTCTATTATTATTTCTCTCGTTTCCTTCTTTCATTGCCCCGTCTAAAGAATTGTATATTTGGATGTTCTCATATTGATCAGTCAAGGGGTTGAGATCTAAAAAATTAAGGTCACTTTCACTTCGATCATAATTAAACGCCAGAGTTTCTATTTTTTCTCCGCTTGATGTCAATTCATATAGACCTGATTTCATGGGGTAATCTTTGGTGGTAACTTCGATTCGCTCACTTGATCTGATTTGCATGGGGATGAATTCCTCGTCATTTTGAATAATTTTTAAGGGCTCATCATCAGATTTGTCTGATTGAATTCGTATCTCATTTCTTTGACCAATGACGAAGTAAATGGCCTTGTCATTTTTGTTCTGAACCGAAAAGTTGTAAAACAAAGGAACGATAAGGGGAGAGCTTACAAAATTGTTTCCCTGAGCAGATAAGTGAGATGATATCCAATAAACCTTGTTGTTGAAATAGTTGATTTCCGATACAAAATCTGAAAGGTCTTCGAATTGAAGAAGAGGAGAAGCATTTTTGAAATTGGTCATATATCCATCTTGTATTAACGGATATTCAAAATTATACACCTCCTTTTCAAATACCTGATCGAAAAATGGATGATCATAATTGATTCGGTTAACACTTTTTTCTTCCTTGAACTTCCCTAAAACACTTCCGGCTTGGAGGGCGTTTAACAGCTTGTTATACGAATCAAGGTCTGCATCCCTGGAGGGTATAATCACCAGATTTCCATAGTTTTGAACAAAGGCTTTCAAATTTTGGATAAGAGGATTTGATATTTTATCCAATTCATTAATAACAACAAGGTCTTGCTTAGGAATTAAACTTTGATCAAGGGCCGTATAACTGGAATTGAGCAAAACAAACTCATCAGGTTGATAGATCCTATCTATAAATTTATTTTGTAGACCAATAATCAAAACCTTTTTTTTTGGTTTTTTCGGAATATTGAAATAGAGTTCATTGTCAAAATTCAAACTGTGGTCGGTTAAAGAAATTTTGCCATAGTCTGATGAAGAAGCGGGAATTAAAAAGTCGATGTTGTGAACGGACCCAGCCTTCAAGCTTACAGTTGTTTTTCCGTAGAGTTGTTCATTGACAAATAGGGAAATACTCAGGTCTTTCACCTCCATTCTCTCGCTGCGTATTGTAGCTTTTAAGGATATTTGACGGCCATCGTTTTTTGTTATCCATACCGAATCCAAGGAGATGTTCTCGGTTGTTCTATCCGAAAGATTTACTAAAGAGTAATTGTAATTATCGTTGATTAAACTTGTATCAATATATTTGTTAACAGTTTGAAAATCAGAAATCAAATATATATCAAATAAAGTGTTTGATTCACCTTTAATATCATTGTTAATCTGAAACAACACCTGGTTGATGTCTTTTTTAAGTGGATAAAATTCAAGTTCAATCAAGGCCTTAGTAAGGCTCTTCTTGTCTAGATGACTAATGGGTTTTTGGTTAGTGATCAGGCTTACTTCCTCATCCATTTGGTCGAATTTGTCAAGCAGGTAATTTTTATTCAATTCCAAGTTGCCAACTCCTGTTTTACCCTTGGCCTGCATACTCATTGAATTGTCAATATAAAAAATATGTTTCCTTTCTTGAAGTCCTTGATTTTTATTGATAAATGGTTGAGAAAATGCTATAATCAACGAGGCTAGGGTCAGCATTCGTGACAAAAGAATAAGGATCTTTTTGAGTTTGGAACTTTTTCTGGTTTCAAGTTCGATTTCCTTTAGGAACTTAACATTCGTAAAAGCTTCTTTCCTAAATTTTTGTAATTGAAATAAATGAATGAGAAGGGGAATAAGCAGCAGAAAAAGAAAAAATAAAATCTCTGGATATTTAAATTGCATTATTCCGAATAACTTTGTTCAAAAGTAGGAATTTATTTTTCAACTTTAAAGGTTAATACAGGAAATGATAAAGACAAGGTTCCATAGGAGAAAAGTGCTGTACAGACTCGTTAAAGTTCTGTTTTGATTCCTTCACTGTCAATTTTAAACCTTTCGTATTTATTTTTTTTTCTCACTAATAAAAGTAACTCAGTTGCAGCTTCATTAAGATCTGTTGTGAGTAATTTTCCACCGTATTTTTCTGTAATCGTTTCGCGTGTTGTGTGCGCTACAACATGCAACTTAGATTTGTATTTTTTGAGCATTGAATTTAATTGAGGCCCAAGAGTGTCTGAATTCACATAACCTCTATACCAATAAGGGCTTTTGCTATAGAAAAAAAAGCTTCTCATTTCTATCCAATGATTTGCATCATATTTTGTGCTGTCTGGATGGTCTTTCATCAACTCAAGGTACATAGGTTCTTTCATAAAATAATAGGCTTTATTATTGAATTCTTCAAGAGAAATAGGGCCAATGTCTAATATACCACCATGTGACATTACAACATGATCAATTTTTAACAGCGATACTTTACTTCGTAACCAGGACCCAAGAAGAGAATTGATGGGATGAAACAACTCATCATAACCAAGGTCATGAGCTATTGAAATATTTTTCTCCTTTCGGCTAAGATACCTAAGGTCTTTAGTCATGGTCATGATTTCGTGATTACCAAGAACAAGATGTGATTTACCTCCTGCTTTTTCGGCTTTTCTTTCTAATTCATAGATAAACCAAAGAACTTTTGTAACATCATCTCCACGGTCAAAAATATCACCTAGGAAGACGACATGGGCATTTCCTGCAGTCCAATTTAAGTCTTCATCAATGACTTTTGATTTAGATAGTAATGTGATCAGTTGGTCATATCTTCCATGAACATCTCCTATTACATATATGGAATCCACTTTTTTATAGTATGTTTTATCCTGGTCAAAATCTGTTTTGATCATGACCTGAGACATCCCTGTTTTTTTACCTCCAAATTTCAGCGTAAAGGGCTCGTTCAATTCTTTTTTCAGGCTGACACTGTGTCTACGTGACGCATCAGTTTCGCCCGAAGAGACAACGTTATTGTTTAGGTCAACAACTTCATAATGACCTATATCTCTAGACCCGGTGATCCAACGGAAATTATAGTGGTCCTTTATTCCGACATATAAAGCGTAGGTACCTTCATATTTGAAATCATTTTTTGTATCAAATGAGTTTATTTCGGTATTCTTGTCAAAGCTCATAAAAATTAATACGGCAGAAACAGGAATGATGAAATAACGAATTATTTGAACTTTATTTTTAATTAGTTTCATAGGCATGTTTATGTTTTAAACTGCAAGCCTTGTTGATTTTCGTATCAACATATTTTCGATTATTGAGATTCTTGTAAAAGCTTTTTATATATTTAGCCATTGTAGTTCTACTTTCCTTTGTCAGAATTTTCGATTTCACCTAAAATATCCTCTTTGATACTTTTATAAAAATCTATCGTTTCGTAATAACCATTTTGGCGACAGAAACCTTTAAAATCTCTTGTTTTTACATCTGTGATGTCTGTTCCTCGAGGACCAACAGCATAAGGTGTACCAACCAATCCACTATAATCAAAGTCATAAGGCACAGCAATTGGTAAACTCCCATCATCATCTTTAACAAGTTTAATATTGTGCATTTTTGATATGGACCAATCATGATTTCCGATCATATATTGAAACATAATGAGCTTATCTAGTTCTACTTTATTCTCAAGCTCATGATTTCTGAGGGAATCCTTATAAACATGCACATTATTTCTTTTAGCTACATGCTTGATGTCTTCAATTAAAAACCCATAATGCATATTTGCCTCACGAGGGTTATTGACATCAATATAAGTGATTTCGCAAAGTCGAACATTGAAACTATAAGAGCTTACTTTTTGGTACAATTTGTAAACCAGATATTCTTTTTGATATAATTCTTCATAAGATTCATCAATCCTGCAATGTGTCACTAATTTAACTTTCTTCTGACCTTTAAAAATTGAATTTTTAGTATCAGTTTTATTAAAAGTTAATCGCAAAGGAGGGAAAGTACATATATGTTTAAATGCGCGTGAATTGCCACGTACCTTCAATTTTATCGCATGGTTCACGACGTTTCCGTCAGCTTGGGTATAGAATAATTTTGCCCCGTGTTGATTCCTTTCCTTCGTATCATTAGCAACGGTTTCTAAATTCATCTCAAGACTTAGTACAAGAATCGAATCTGATTGAAATAATTTTTTCGTTTTTGGCCCTATAGCATTTTTATCACTATCTCTCATGAAACCCATAATAATGAACGCTAAGACCAAAAATGCTGCGATATGTACTGATTGTCGATAAGTTGTATTAGTCATTTTCATAGGCATGTTTATGTTTTACCCTGCAAGCCTTGTTGATTTTCTTATCAACATATTTAAGATTATCGAGATTCTTGTAAAAACCATTTATATATTTGGTCATTGCAGTTCTGCTTTTTTCTGTTAAAAAGTCCAGAATTTTCGATTTCACCTAAAATATCCTCTTTGATACTTTTATAAAAATCTATCGTTTCGTAATAACCATTTTGGCGACAGAAACCTCTGAAATCTCTTGTTTTTACATTTTCGATGTTAGTTCCTTCAGGAGGAAGAGCATATGGAGTATCAACCAGTCCACTATAATCAAAGTCATAAGGCACAGCAATTGGTAAACTCCCACCATCACCTTTAACAAGTTTAATATTGTGCATTTTTGATATGGACCAATCATGATTTCCGATCATATATTGAAACATAATGAGCCTATCTAGTTCTACTTTATTCGCAACCTCCTGATTTCTGAGGGAATCCTTAAAAACGTGCATATCATTTCTTTTAGCAACATGCTTGATGTCTTCAATTAAAAACCCAGGATGCATATTTGCCTTACGAGGGTTGTTGGCATCAATATAAGTGATTTCGCAAAGTCGAACATTGAAACTATAAGGGCTTACTTTTTGGTACAATTTATAAACCAAATATTCTTTTTGAATTAATTCTTCATAAGATTTATCATTCCTGCAATGTGTTACTAATTTAACTTTCTTCTGACCTTTAAAAATTGTATTTTTAGTATCAGTTTTATTAAAAGTTAATCGCAAAGGAGGGAAAGTGCATATCTGTTTAACCGTGCGTGAATTGCCCCGTACCTTCACTTGTATCGCATGGTTCACGACATTTCCGTCAGCTTGGGTATAGAATAATTTCGCCTCGTGTTGATTCCTTTCCTTGGTATCATTAGCAACGGTTTTTAAATTCATCTCAAGACTTAGTACAAGAATCGAATCTGATTGAAATAATTTTTTTGTTTTTTGAGCATTGGTTGAGGGGTTTGCCAAGAGAAGGGATAAGACTAAAAAGAGGGTCCTGTGTAGCATGAGTATTTTTTTAGTTTTAGATTGAAACCTTGCTTTATAAGGTTTATCTTAACGTGTCAATTTTTAAAGTTTCATCTGCAGATAACAAATTTTCAGAAAATGAAGAAGACACTGTGGTTCTATTCAGATTCACTATCAAGATCCGTTTTAACCGGTTTTACCTAAAAGAAAAACCTCCAGTCCCGATCATGAATTTGATCTGTCATCTCCAGGTCTAAAATCAAAAAAGTGATTTCAGCGTAGATTTAAAGTGATTCATTGACTATACGTAAATATAAAAAAAAATAAAGGTCATTTCTTTTGAAATGCCTTTATTTTTTAAAGCATGTTAAATTTACACTCTTTTTTTAGCGTTACGAACCGTTTCTTTTAACAAAGCAAGCTTTATAACTTCTTTCATTTCTTTCACATAATGAAACTGCAATCCCTTTAAGTACTTTTGATTGATTTCTTCTATGTCTTTTCGATTTTCCGCACACAGGATGATTTCTTTTATATTGGCTCTTTTTGCCGCTAAGATTTTTTCCTTAATTCCACCAACAGGAAGTACCTTACCACGAAGTGTAATCTCACCTGTCATCGCCAATCTGGCTTTTACTTTTCGCTGTGTGAGTGTAGAAACCAAGGAAGTAAGCATTGTTATTCCGGCACTTGGTCCGTCTTTGGGCGTTGCACCTTCAGGAACATGTATATGTATATTGTTTTCGATAACCGTTTTATAATCGATCCCAAATTCCTCAAGATTTGCCTTTATATATTCAAGGGCTATCGTAGCTGATTCTTTCATGACTTTACCCAAATTACCCGTAATAGAGAGCGTACCCTTTCCTTTTGATAAAATCGACTCTATAAATAGGATATCGCCTCCAACACTGGTCCATGCAAGGCCTGTTACGACTCCTGGAATTTGGTTATTTTCGTATTTATCTCTTTCCATATGTGACGGACCAAGAATGGATTCGATGTCTTTGTTTGATATTTTGATGTCATACGATTCTTCCATAGCAATTGATTTTGCAGCGAATCTCACAACCTGAGCCAGTTTCTTTTCAAGACCCCTTACACCCGATTCACGTGTATAACCAGTTACGATCTTTTCAAGCTGCCTTTTGGCAACCTTTAGATGTGAAGTGTCAAGACCGTGTTCAGTCAATAGTTTTGGAAGTAAATGACGTTTACCAATCTCTACCTTTTCCTCAACGGTATAACCGCTCACATTAATGATTTCCATTCTGTCACGAAGTGCCCACGGAATGGTTGATAAACTGTTTGCTGTTGCGATAAACATCACTTTTGAGAGGTCATAACCTACTTCCAGATAATTGTCGTAAAAATCAGTATTCTGCTCAGGATCCAGAACTTCGAGCATAGCCGAAGAAGGGTCTCCGCTATGGCTTGAGCTCAACTTATCGATCTCATCCAATACAAATACAGGATTCGATGTTTCCGCTTTTTTTATACTTTGAATGATCCTCCCTGGAAGAGCACCTATATACGTCTTTCTGTGCCCTCTGATTTCAGCTTCATCACGCATCCCACCCAACGACATTCGAACATATTTTCTGCCCAGAGATTCGGCAACAGATTTACCAAGAGAGGTTTTACCTACACCCGGAGGTCCGTACAAACAGATTATGGGAGATTTCATATCTCCTTTCAACTTAAGTACAGCCAGGTGTTCTATGATTCTTTTTTTAACTTTCTCAAGACCATAATGATCCCGGTCTAATATTTTTTCTGCTCTTTTGAGATCAAATAGGTCTGTACTGTATTCGTCCCAGGGCAATTCTATTAAAAGGTCGAGATAATTTCTTTGAACCGAATATTCGGCCATCTGAGGATTCATTCTTTGCAGCCTTCCAATTTCTTTCTCGAATGTATCTTGAATTTCCTTACTCCATTTTTTCTTACTTGCAAGTTTCCGCATTTCTTCAATCTCCTCATCATGTGAAACGCCACCCAGTTCTTCCTGAATGGTTTTCATTTGCTGATGAAGGTAGTATTCCCTTTGCTGTTGGTCCATGTCTTCACGAACTTTTGACTGAATGTCATTACTGAGTTCCAGTCGTTGCAACTCCTTGTTCATTTTCTTTAAGGTAGCCAGAGCCCTGCTCTTTAGACCATTGATATTCAAAAGCTCCTGTTTTTCCTCTGTAGTTAAATTAAGATTAGAAGAAACGAAATTGACAAGAAAGGAATCACTTTGAATATTTTTTATGGCAAAGGAGGCTTCGGTTGGCAGATTTGGATTCTCTTTGATTATTCTTAGAGAGATATCCTTGATTGAGTCAATGATCGCCTTGAATTCACTATCCTTTTTTTTGGGAAGAATTTCAACGATCTCCTTTACCTTGGCTTTTAAATAAGGTTTTTCCTGAACTAATGCATCTATTTCAAATCGCTTTTTCCCTTGCAATACCACCATGGTATTACCATCGGGCATTTTAAGAATTTTAAGAATTCTGGCAACTGTTCCTATGTGAAATATATCTTCTAGTCCGGGATCTTCTGTGCCTTCATTCTTTTGGGCTACCACACCAATTGTTTTGTCACCCTTGTTTGCCTCTTTGATCAGTTTTATAGATTGGTCACGACCGGCAGTGATAGGGATTACGACTCCGGGAAATAGTACCGTATTCCGCAAAGGAAGAATCGGTAACGTTTCAGGAACATCTTCTTTTCTAATTTCCTCCTCATCCTCAGGGGTCATTAACGGGATTAATTCGGCCTCTTCGTCAAGAATATTTTGAAGTGACAAATTGTCAATATTTATAATTTTTGATTTACTCATACCTTTTTTAAGTCATTTTGACATTAGATATACTAACTCAATTTGCGAAAGTATATTTTCTCATTATTCAATTATCTCATAAAGAAGGAGTTATAATTTATTACCCCGTCTTTGTCTTATCTAATAGTCAATACTTGTGCCAAGCAGCTATTTATGAGTAGAAACTTTATCGACGCATTTCGGTTATATTATCCCATTGATAACTACTATTTTATTAAAAATCGTATTTTTAATTCATTCAAAGTGTAACACCACGATAAATCAATTGTCATTACTATAGAACCACAACATTGCAAGTAGAACAACAACATATAACCGAACTGTTACAAGATTGTAAAAAAGGTAGTGCAACGGCGCAATTTGAGATATACAAATTATATTACAAAGCAATGTTTAATGCGGCCATGAGAATTTTACAGAATAGTTTTGATGCAGAAGACATAATGCAGGAGACTTTTTTAAGTGCCTTTACAAAATTGGATACGTATAAAGGAGAAGTGCCTTTTGGAGCCTGGTTAAAAAGAATTGTGATCAACAGAAGTTTGACACAGATCAAAAAGAAAAACAAATTGCAGGAAGTAAATTTAGAGGTCGTAGATAAAAAGCTTGAAAGTACCTATGAAAACGAAACAAACGAATCTAAAATTGACTATGTGAATTTGAAGGTAAAGGAAGTGGCAAAAGCAATGGATCAGTTAAAAGACAGTTATCGAAGGGTTCTTACTTTAAGTTTGATAGAAGGCTATGATAACGAGGAGATCGCAGAAATACTCAATATCAGTAATGAAAATTGCAGAACTACCATCTCAAGAGCGAAAAGCAGATTGCGCAAATTACTAATGGAGTCATCCATTTTAAATTGAAAGATTATGAAAAATACTATAGAAGGTTTTTTTAAGAAAAACAGAGAGGAATTTGATTTGACTGAACCAAATGTCGGGCATTTTGAAAGATTCCAGGCAAGATTGGAGAAAGTTGATGAGACGCCTAAGAAAAAGGGAGGAACACCTTGGTATATATTAGCAGTTGCCGCTTCCGTATTATTGTTTTTTGGTTACTGGATGGGAAATTATAACCAGAATAGTACCAACAAAGGAATAGAATTAGCAGAAGTGTCCCCTCATATGGAAGAAACACAGAATTTTTATCTGGCCACTATTCAAAAGGAATTAGAGGTGATCAAGACAAAAAAAACAACAGCAAATCAAAAAATAATTGATGATGCCTTAATACAATTAGAATTACTTGAAACAAATTATCGCAAACTTACTTTAGAGCTGAAAGAAAGCAATGCTGATAAACGTGTTATATATGCCATGATTACAAATTTTCAAAACAGGCTTCAAATCCTGCAAAATTTGATGGATCAACTTGAGGAATTTGAAGAATTGGTACCTCAGGAAAACAGAGTTTAATAATATTAAAATCAAAAGTCATGAAAAGAAAGATACAATTATTGATAGCAATTTTTTTGGTGGTGCCCATGTTGAGCATCGCTAATCCCAAAAAGAATAAAGGGGATTACGAAAAAACCAAGACCATCAAAAAGGAATTTGATGTGAATGCTGATGCTTTGCTCAGTATAAAGAATAAATATGGAAATGTTGATGTGATTTCCTGGGATCAAAATAGGGTTGAGATAGAAGTAACAATCACTGTAAGCGGTAATAACGAGTCTAAAGTGATTGACAGACTATCTAAGATCAATGTGAATTTTGAGAACAGCAGATCTGCCGTTTCGGCCAAAACAACTATTGACAATGGTTCAAGAAGTTGGTATAGTTCAAATAATAAAATGAATTACCAGATTGATTACAAGGTAAAGGTGCCGGTGACCAATAGCGTTGATCTCAATAACGATTATGGCACGATCTCTTTGAATGAGATTAAAGGAAAGGCTGAAATCAATTGTGATTATGGCAAAATTCTTATTGGAAGTTTATACCATGAGGACAACAGCATTAACATAGATTATACCTCAGACTCAGAAATAGAATTGATGAATGGCGGAAGTATCAATGCCGATTATTCAAAATTCAGAATAGAAAAGGCTAAAAGAATTGAATTAAATGCCGACTATACAGACTCTGAATTCGTTCATGTTGAAGATTTGGATTTTGTTTGTGACTATGGGAAGCTTGTGGTGGGAGAAGCCAACAATATTGATGGACACGGTGATTATTTGACCATTCGCCTTGGAACGATTTATAAAAATTTGAGTATAGATGCAGATTATGGAGGTATAAAAGTAGATAAATTGATGAAAGGATTCGAAAGCGTTCGTATACATTCTGATTATGCCGGTATTAAAATAGGTATGGATAATGATATGGCCTTTGATTTTATAGGAAAGTCCAGCTATGGTGGCTTTGATATCGAAGGAGACAACGTTACCTATTTGAAAAAAGTAGTCAAATCAACGTCAAAGTATTATGAGGGATTTGTAAAACAGGAAAATTCAGGAGCTAAGATTGATATCTCCTCAGAATATGGAAGTGTAAATTTATATAAGAACTAATAAAACCAAATAATGAAAAACTTAATTTTAAAATCAGCAACCATTTTATTTATTTTCACTTTATCCCTGGGTGGTGTTTACGCGCAAAAAATAAAGGGAAATGGAAAAACTATAAACAAAACCAGAAGCGTTGGTAGTTTTGACGGGGTAGGGGTATCAGGCTCTTTTGATGTATTTTTAGTGGAAGGAAATGAAGGGAAACTTGACATAGCTGTTGAAGAAAATCTTGAACCCTATTTAGTTACAGAAGTTAAGGATGGCACTTTAAAGATCAAATGGAAAAATGGAGTGAATATTAGGACTTCATCAAAAACGACAGTAACGGTTCATTTTAAGAATATAAATTCTTTGGCCATGGCAGGTTCTGGAGATATCGTTGGGAAAGATAAAATCAAAGGGAATTCGCTTGATATAGCCGTAGCCGGTTCTGGAGATATAGAAGTTGAGATGGAGGTCGAACAACTTGAAACAGCTATTTCGGGATCAGGAGATATTGAACTTTCAGGTAGTGCAACCGAATTTGAAGCTGCTGTATCCGGTTCCGGTGATGTAGATGCCTACGATTTAAAGACAGAAAAGGCCGAATTAAAGATCTCAGGCTCGGGCTCTATTGGAGTGAGTGTAGAGAAGGAACTTGTTGCCAGAGTTTCAGGCTCAGGAAATATCAAGTATAAAGGACAACCCAGAATCGAAGACATTAAAGTAAGTGGTTCAGGTACTATAAGTTCCTATTAAAAATATTGTGGTTAGTTAATGAATAAATGCTGGTACCTTCGGGTATCAGCATTTATTTTTTCTCATCCATTTTATTGACAAGTGTTTTCACCACAGCGGTTGAATCACATAGCTCTACCGTGATTATCAGTTCTTTTTGATCAACGGATCCTTCTATCCAGTAATTTCGACAAGGATCATTCTTGACCTGGCTTTTAGAGAAATCAATGTCTCCTCTGGTCAGGATTTGCATGATATCAACACTGTCAGTTTCTGAAGCACTCATTTTTTCTTTTACTTCATCACTGAAACTTATTTTTTTCTGACTGATAATGTTTAATATCCTGTCATTGGGTAACCAATTACAGGATGCGTTTTTACCGCCAAGAAAAAAGAAAACGAGAACGATTCCAATTGCAAAACCAATTCCATACAGCGTAAAACGCGTTTTCATATCATCCATCGGCTAGAAAATAAGTAAGTTGATGTCAGTAAAAGGTAGGTTGAACCAATCGGCAATGCGCTTATTGGTGAGAATTCCGTGGTAAAAATACATACCTTTTTGTAGGCTTTTGTCAAATCTAGCTGCATTTTCAATTCCTCCCATTTCTCCAATATTCAAAAGGTAGGGGGTAAAAATATTGCTAATTGAGACGGATGCTGTTCTTGAATACCTCGAGGGTATATTAGGAACACAATAATGAATTACTCCGTGTTTCACAACCGTTGGCTTACTGTGGGTAGTAATCTCTGAAGTTTCAAAGCAGCCTCCGTTGTCGATACTCACATCGATAATCACTGCCCCGTCTTTCATTTGTTCGACCATATTTTCATTCACCACAACAGGGGTTCTGGTTTTCCCCCTTAAAGCTCCAATAGCTACATCGCAATCAGCAAGTGATTTTGTTAAATTTTTTGGCTGAATGGTAGAAGTGGCAATAGGATGCTGCAATTTGTGTTGTATGCTTCTTAATTTGGTTAGTGAATTGTCAAAAACTTCTACACTCGCTCCCAGGCCTAAGGCAGAACGGGCGGCAAATTCACATACAGTTCCAGCGCCAATAATAACCACTTTACTAGGTGGTACTCCACCGATGTTACCTAGTAAAAGACCATTTCCAATGTTATTATTATTCATAATCTCTGCAGCGATAAGCACAGAAGCAATTCCGGCGATTTCACTCAAGGATTTCACCAATGGGTAAATACCGTGTGAGTCTTGAATATAGTCAAAGGCTATGGCAGTAATTCTCTTTTCTGCAAGGGCTTTAAAATAGTCCTTCTTTTGGGTTTTGATCTGCATGGCAGAGATCAATACACTTTGAGGATTCATCATCTTGACCTCATCAAGAGATGGTGGTTCAATTTTTAATATGATGTTACAGGCAAAAACATCATTTGCATTATAGGAAATTTTGGCACCTGCTTCAGAATATTCCTGATCCGTATAATTTGTTCCGTCTCCGGCTCCGGATTCTACAACGATTCTGTGACCATTTGAAGTAAGGGCAGCAACTGCATTTGGGGTGAGACAAATGCGCTTTTCATCAAAATGCGTTTCCTTGGGGATACCGATATATAATTCGTCCTTATGCTTTTTTATTTCAAGCATCTCAGGCTTTGGCATGAGCTCTTCACGGCTGAAAGGTGATAGTTGTTTAGACATTTTAGTTGATTTCTATGGTTCGGGTATTATCCTGATTAATGGCTAGTTTTATAACAACCGACTCTAAAGGTAGTAAATTTTCGACTTTATTGGGCCATTCTATAAAACACCAGGCCCCGCGGTCAAAATATTCTTCAATTCCCATATCGTAGGCTTCCTCCTCATCATTTATCCTGTAAAAATCAAAATGATATAAAACATCTTTATTTTTTGAATGGTATTCATTTACTAAAGAAAAGGTGGGTGAACTGGTAACATCATCAACTTCCAGGTGTTTGGATATTTCTTTGATCAAGGTGGTTTTGCCACTTCCCATGGGTCCGTAAAAGAGTATCACTCTTGATTTACAGTTATTAAGAATCCATTTGGCAGTTTCTGATATTTCAGAAAGCTGGTACGATCGTTTCATGGTTGATGTTTCTTGTATGAAATTTACCTGTCTCTTAATTAGTTCAATTCCATTGAATGATAGACATTTTGAACGTCATCTTCCTCCTCAAGCCGTTCTAAAAGTTTCTCAACATCAGCCTGTTCTTCTTCACTTAGATTTTTCGTAGTGGTTGGAATTCTTTCGAAACCGGAAGAAAGTATTTCCAATTTAATCTCCTCCAGGTATTTCTGAATGGCCCCAAATTGCTCAAAAGGAGCATAGATTAGGATTCCATCTTCATCCTCAAATACCTCTTCCACATCAAAATCGATCAATTCAAGTTCGAATTCTTCCAGATCCATTTTTAATCCCTCGGCGTCAATCCTAAAGTTGCAGGTATGATCAAACATAAAAACGACAGATCCAGAGGTGCCAAAGGTTCCGTCACATTTATTAAAGGCCGCACGCACATTGGCAACAGTTCGGTTGTTATTGTCACTAGCGGTTTCGATCAGTACAGCTACCCCATGAGGCGCATAACCTTCAAAAAGAATCTCTTTGTAATCTGCTGTGTCTTTATCAGATGCTTTTTTGATGGCCCTTTCAACATTGTCCTTTGGCATATTGGCCGCCTTTGCATTTTGCATCACTGCCCTTAACCGGGCATTGGTCTCAGGATTTGGGCCACCTTCCTTAACTGCCATTACGATATCCTTACCGATTCTGGTAAAAATTATGGACATGGCTGACCAGCGTTTCATTTTTCGGGTTTTTCTAAACTCAAATGCTCTTCCCATGATTTCTTACTTGTAAATTTTCAAATGAATTAAACTTGAATTACGCCTAAATTGAACTGTTTTTCAATAGGGGCCTGATTGGCTGCATGAATACCTGCACTAATCCAATGTCTTGTATCTGACGGATCAATAATGGCATCTGTCCATAATCTTGCCGCCGCATAATAAGGCGAAATTTGTTCTTTGTAACGATCTGTGATCGTTTGAAGTATCTCTTTTTCTTTTGCTTTACTTATAGTTTGTCCTTGTTTCTTTAAAGTTGCCGTTTCAATTTGCAGCAATACTTTGGCAGCCTGTTGCCCTCCCATAACGGCCAATTCGGCACTTGGCCAGGCAACGATCAGTCTTGGATCATAAGCTTTTCCACACATGGCATAATTTCCGGCTCCATAGCTGTTACCGATCACTACAGTAAATTTTGGAACCACTGAGTTACTAACGGCATTCACCATTTTCGCCCCATCCTTAATGATTCCTGAATGCTCTGATTTACTACCAACCATAAATCCGGTCACATCCTGAAAAAATACCAAGGGTATTTTCTTTTGATTGCAATTGGCAATAAACCGTGTCGCCTTGTCAGCACTATCAGAATAAATTACTCCACCAAATTGCATCTCACCCTTGGCGTTTTTGACAACCTTTCTTTGATTAGCGACAATACCAACGGCCCAACCATCTATTCTGGCATAGGCACAAATTATTGTTTTGCCATAGTTGGCTTTGTATTCCTGCATTTCTGATGTGTCAACCATACAGCGTATGATTTTTTTCATATCGTATTGTGCAGATCTTGCCTGTGGCAAGAGCCCGAATAGATTAGACTCTGGGTCTATTGGTAAATGCGGTTCCGACCTGTTAAATCCGGCGCATTCAGGGCTACCAATTTTATCGACAATATTAATTATTTTATTAAGTGCGTCCTTATCATCCTTCGCCTTGTAATCGCAAACACCCGAAATTTCTGTATGTGTTGTTGCTCCTCCAAGTTTTTCATTATCAATCAACTCTCCTATAGCTGCCTTCACCAAATAACTTCCCGCAAGAAAAATACTTCCGGTTTTGTCAACAATGATAGACTCATCACTCATGATGGGTAAATAGGCTCCTCCTGCAACACAGCTTCCCATGACTGCGGCAATCTGCGTAATCCCCATACTACTCATGATCGCATTGTTTCTGAAGATTCTGCCAAAATGCTCCTTATCAGGAAAGATCTCATCCTGCATAGGAAGATATACTCCGGCGCTATCAACCAAATAAATGATTGGAAGCTTATTCTCCATGGCAATTTCCTGGGCTCTAAGATTTTTTTTAGCTGTAATGGGAAACCAAGCTCCTGCCTTAACGGTTGCATCATTGGCAACTACGATACATTGTTTGCCTTTGATAAATCCAATTTTGACAACAACTCCTCCGGAAGGACATCCTCCTTCATTAGTATACATGCCATCACCTGCAAAAGCTCCGATTTCCAAAGCTTTTTCAGGTGCATCAAACAAAAAATCAATCCGTTCCCTAGCTGTCATTTTACCGGCATCATGGAGCTTGGATATTCTTGCTTCGCCACCTCCCATATAGACAACGCGGAGTTTTTTTCTTAATTGAGAAGCCAGTAACTTATTGTGATCTTCATTAATATTGAATTTGATATCCATTATTTTTTATACGAGTTTAAAGGGCTAAAGTACGAAATGCGCATCAATTATCAGATAATATATACCATGTAATTAAATACCATGGTATATATTATAAATATTTTGTATATTTGTAGCCTAATTAAATATAAAAATGATGAATAAAACAAAAATTCTGTATTGGACAAGTACTGGTCTATTAAGCGCACTCCTTTTAATGTCGGCAGGAATGTATCTGTTTAATAATGCTGAAGTATCAAAATTATTTACTTCTTTTGGTTACCCTTTATATATTATTTATCCATTAGCAGCTGCTAAGATTGCAGCCGTTGCAGTACTGTTGAGTCAAAAACAATCTACTATTAAAGAATGGGCCTATTCTGCTCTTTTCTTTGAATTCATATTGGCATTTTTTGCACATTATATGGTTTCAGACGGAGATCAAATGGGAGCAGTAATTGCTTTGATTTTATTAATAGCCTCTTACATATCAGGTAGAAAATTATTCGGCATATAAAACTAATAAATGAAAAACATTATCACAATAGGAGGAAGTTCCAGTAAATTATCGATCAACAAGCAATTAGCTGAATATGCTGGAAGCTTGCTTGAAGGAGTAGAAGCGATCAACATTGATCTAAACGACTATAAATTACCACTTTATTCTATTGATATCGAAAATGAGTCGGGATTCCCAAATGATCTGAAAACTTTGAATGCATTGGTAGAAGGTACTGATGGAATCGTATTATCTCTGGCTGAACATAATGGGGCCTATAGTGCGGCATTTAAAAACGCTTTTGACTGGTTGTCGAGAATTGATGGCAAGGTTTGGCGTAACAAACCTATGCTATTGTTAAGTACTTCTCCGGGCCCGAGAGGTGGGCAGTCTGTTATGGATCTTGCCCTAAGCAGATTTCCTTTTAACGGGGGTAATATTATAGGATTCATGACCTTTCCATCCTTTGGCCAGAACTTTAAAGATGGTGCTATTGTGAATGACGAATTGAAAACAAAAATGACCTTGTTAAGTGATGAATTTTCAAAAAGCTTGTAATCATGGGAAACCTTGCTAAGGAAATCAATTCGACATTCTCCAATGAAAAGGTCAAGGCCCTTCTTAATATAAAATATACAGCAAGCTGGCTCGATCAAATTGGCACTGAATTGTTAAAACCATTTAATATTTCAGAGCAGCAATACAATATTCTTAGGATTTTAAGGGGTGCAGGAAAAGAGATCACCGTTACAGAAGTAAAAGAACGTATGGTTCAAAAGTCGCCCAATTCAACACGATTGATAGACAAACTCTGTGAGAAAAAACTAACTGAAAGGAGCAGATGCGAAAGTGACAGAAGGGTTGTATTTGTTAAAATCACTAAAAAAGGCTTGATACTTCTTGAAAGGATAAACCTCAAAGATTTTGATATTTATATGAATCGATTGACAGAATCAGAAGCAAAAACTTTAAACGATTTGTTGGATAAAATTAGATAAAGAAAAAGGTGTGAAAACAAAAATATTTAAGGCCAATGAGAGGGGCCATGCGAACTACGATTGGTTGAAGGCTAATTATTCATTCAGTTTTGCAAATTATCGCAATTCGGAAAGAGAAAATTTTGGCGCTTTAAGGGTATTAAACGATGATTTTATTAAAGGCGGTACGGGGTTTGCAGAACATCCACATCACAATATGGAGATTATTTCAATTCCTTTACGGGGCGGTCTTAAACACAAAGATTCTATGAGCAACGAATGGATTCCATTGCTTGCCGGGGAAGTTCAGGTAATGAGTGCGGGTACCGGAATTTTGCACTCCGAACGAAATCACGAAGCAAAAGAAGAATTGAATTTGTTTCAAATATGGATCATTCCTGAAAAATCAGGAGTAAGTCCTGCGTATGGTCAAAAAACATTTTATCCCGAAGACAGAAAGGATACCTTACAGTTACTGGTAAAAAGTTATAAGGATGCTCATGAAGATGATTTAAAGATCCATCAGGATGCCCAGATTTCGAGAATTGACCTTAGTGGAGGTAATACATATGAATACCAAATAAAATCTGGAAATCATGGTGTTTATGTCATGCTTATATCCGGGAAAGTAAAGCTCAATGACATCATTCTCGAATCAAGGGATGCCATGGGTATATGGCAGTCAGATTCTTTTGCGATAGATGCTCAAGATAATGCTGAAATCCTTTTTATTGAGGTACCCATGTTTTTTTAACCATAATTCACGTTTTCTGCAAAATCCCTAAATCGTTGATAAAAGGATGTATAATCTTGTTAATTTTTGCTATTTTCTTTGTTAATTCTGCACTGCAATTCTTATGTTTGCAGCGTTTATTAACGTCTTATATTGATAGGTAGAGATGAAGGAATTCAATGATTTTATTTGGGAAACCCACGGTATCCATGCGGGTACTGAAAATGATCATGTTAAGCATGGAATCGACAAGTTGGAAGACATAGTCGATAAGGCTATAGCGCAAAATCACCCGAGTATTACATTTATTATTCATTCCCCAAGGCTTACCAATTTCAGGTATGAAGCTGAAAAGGATACGAATATTAAATTTATAAGGGGTGATCGTTCTTATATTAATTATCCCAAAAGAATTGCAAATCTTCGTAAGAAATATGAAGGTCAGATCAATATCAAATATGGGGTCGAACTAGAATGGATGGGGGCCGATCTTGGTTTGCTTTGGAGTAGATCAAAGATCTTTCAGGCAGAAGAAGCCGATTTTGTAATTGGCTCTGTTCATTTTGCACCGGAAGGCTTGCCTTACGACGGTTCAAAGGAAGAGGCGCTGGAACTTTTAAAACGAAGAGGATCACTTGAAGCCTACTGGAGCGGTTATATCAATGAAATGATTGAAATGATCGAAAGTTTTGGAGATATGATTCAGGTTGTGGGCCATATTGACCTTCCTAAATTGAACGTAGAGGTTCCTGAGGTATTGATAAATTTTGAGAACAGTTCTCATCCTCTGGCTAACAAGTTCAGAACTTTATTGGAGATTATAGCCGACAGAGATCTGGCTTTAGATGTAAATATGGCTGGAAATTTTAAAGGAGTAGGAGTTTACCCGTCTCAAAATATCCTAAAAAGGGCCTTTGAGCTGCAAATTCCTGCTGCCCTGGGTACAGACACACATCATGTGAGGTACTATGGGCATAACTTTAAGGAAAGTCTTGAATACATTTACAAAGCAGGTTATGAGCAATATGTAAGTTTCTCCAAACTAATCCCTGAAAAGAGAACCATCTTCAATGATCATGATCTTAAGGTAAAGTACACGATTCTAAATAAAGGGATTGAATTGCTGAATCAGCGTTTTCATCATGGAAGTAGGAGGATCATTCCTGACTTTTCGTTTGGAGGTTCTTTCTCTGAGTTTGTGGATATTTATAAAAATGCTACGGGAATGGGCGATTATAACGCCGTTAGGATCAGAAAGGGGAATAAATCTATCACAGTTTCCAATGAAGCTCCAGTATCCAATAAAGCCAATGTCAAAGGGCTTTTTTCAAAACACCTCGACCAAGCCGGAGTGTTATCGTCACTTTTCAATTCACTGGCCTCAGAAAGAGTCAATGTTGAAACAGCGCGTTTGCATTCTAATAATGATGGCACGGCTGTTGCCTTTTTGACCCTTGAAGCGGAAAACGGAAATGTCAAAAATGCCATTGATTTTGTCTACGGAACTGATCAGGATACATTTTTGGAACTTACTTATGATCAATTTAATGATTTGCCAAATTTTTACGGTGACGGAGTATATCTGTATGAAATGGATGGGGTGGAACTGAAAATAGCCTTAAGCTCGAAAATGATTTTGACAAAACATGAAAATTCTCCAGGGGTCTTACTTATATTACTTTCGGCCCTTGCCTCAAAAAATATCAATATCATCGATATGCGTTTGGGAAAACGAAACAAATTGGGGTATTCTGCTTTGGCAATTGATGGTGATTCAAATGTAATCAAAGGACTTCTTGCCAAACTTGGGGAACAATATTTCGAGGCTAATCTTGTAGAATTTCACAGTATGTAAGTAATTTACCTTAGGTATTGAATAGGCTCTCTATATTCTTAAAGGCTTTAAATTCGAGAGCATTGCCCTCCGGGTCAAGGAAAAACATAGTGGCTTGTTCACCGGGCAGCCCTTTGAAACGGATATAGGGCTCAATAATGAACTCAATATCTTGGTTTGAAATGTGTGTTTTAAACTCATGCCAAACATCCCATTCCAGGACCACTCCAAAATGAGGAACAGGAACGCTTTGACCGTCTACCGGATTGTAAACCTTTTTGGGAGCTTTTTCGGTCTCTGGTCGTTGGTGGATCACAAGCTGATGCCCAAAAAAATTGAAATCGACCCAATGCGAAGAGCTTCTTCCTTCTTTACAATTCAAAACTTTACCGTAAAATTCTCGACAAATAACCAAATTATCAACGGGTATGGCCAGGTGAAATGGACTAATTTTATTCATATTTTTATGATTTATAGTAAAGGAGTATCCCTATAAAATGAGCATCCTTATGCTTTTTAGAATAAAAATTGATATCTATAAATATATACATTTACTAAATTATGTCGCGCAGAAATGTATCTTTATTGCAAAAATATAATGAAGACCATTGCACTGATATGGAGTTTTATCTGCATTGTTTGTTTTACTGCCTGTTGGGAAACAGGTACCGAGAGAAATTCGGAGATAGATAGAAATATGGAAGTTAAAAAAACAGAGAAATTGAAAAAACTAAGGCATATCGTATTGTTTAAATTTAAGGATGCTGCTACCAAGTTGGATATTAATAAAGTTGAGCAGGCTTTTGCAGAACTTCCGTCACAGATTGAGCAGATCAAAGAATTTGAATGGGGACTTAACAATTCTCCTGAAAATTTAAACAAGGGTTTTACCCATGGATTTGTACTTACTTTTGATAATGAAGAGGATAGGGATCTGTATTTACCCCATCCCGATCATAAAGCATTCGGAAAGGTTCTTGGGCCAATACTAGAGGATGTACTCGTAGTTGATTACTGGACTAACACAAACTAAATATATCTTATGAAATTGAAATATTTATGCAGCATTTTACTTTTCACTGTGGCATTAAATGCTCAGGAGGATGCAAAAATAATTGAAAACATGTACCATACATCCTTAAGTAATGGCATGAGTTATGCCTGGCTGGATCAGCTTTCTAACAATATCGGAGGACGACTGTCTGGTTCAGAAGGAGCTCAGAAAGCTGTGGAATACACCAAATCAGAATTGGAAAAGCTAGGGCTTGATAAGGTCTGGCTGCAACCGGTGATGGTGCCAAAATGGGTTAGAGGGGCAAAAGAAAATGGTTATTTCACTATTGGGAATAGTCGTCATGAATTGAATATCTGCGCATTAGGAGGATCCGTGGCGACACCAAAAGATGGAATTCTGGCTGAAGTAATAGAGGTACAAGGCATTCAGGAATTATTAGATTTAGGAGCAGACAAGGTAAAAGGCAAGATCATTTTTTTTAACCGACCGATGGAGGCAACCCTTATAGAAACCTTTAGGGCCTATGGAGGTTGTGTTGACCAGCGTTATACAGGTGCCATGGAAGCGGGCAAACTAGGGGCTATTGGGGTGGTTATAAGGTCTATGAATTTGCGCCTGGATGAATATCCTCATACAGGGGCCATGACATATGGTGAACTGCCCGTAGAATTGAGAATTCCTTCAGCCGCTATAAGTACAGTTGATGCAGTAGCCTTAAGCGAGGCTTTAAGCAAAGATGCTTTATTAAAACTCAGTTTCAAACAAAGCTGTGTCCAATACGATGACGTTGAATCTTTTAATGTAATCGGTGAAATTAGAGGGTCAGAATTTCCCAATGAATTTATCGTGGTAGGTGGCCATCTTGATTCCTGGGACATGGGAGATGGATCTCATGATGACGGGGCCGGAGTAGTGCAATCAATGGAAGTCTTGAGATTGTTAAAACTCCAACAACAAGGACCAAAAAGAAGTATACGGGTGATTTTGTTTATGAATGAGGAAAATGGTTTAAGAGGAGGGCTAAAATATGCTGAGGAAGCTAAATTGAATCAGGAGCTTCACATCATGGCTTTAGAAAGTGACTCAGGAGGTTTTACCCCCAGAGGGTTCTCCTTTGATTGTAACGATGAAGAATTCGATCAGGTGAAAAGCTGGGAGCATCTTTTTAAGCCTTATTTGATCCATTATTTTGAAAAGGGTGGAAGCGGAGCAGATATTGGACCCCTTAAAACGGATGGGATGGTACTAGCTGGATTAAGACCAGATTCTCAACGCTATTTTGACTATCATCATACCAGTATAGATACTTTTGATGCTGTAAATAAGCGCGAACTTGAGTTAGGCGCAGCGACGATGGCTTCTTTGGTATATTTGTATGACAAATACGGCCTTAAAAATAAGATAAACCTCCCAATAAAAGATTAGTAAGTCATATGAAACATCGATTAGTATTAACTTTGATTTTAAATATTAGTTTATTTATGAGCCAGGCGCAAGAACAGAACGAAACATTACCCTATTTTGAAATTCCTGAGGCTCCTGAAGCCTATAGCCAAGGTGCTGTAGCAGCCAGAATGGTAGATGGCTTGGGATTCAGATATTATTGGGCTACTGAAGGTCTTAATCCTGAAGATTTAGCATTTAGGCCTTCACCAGAGGCCAGAACTTCACTAGAAACTATAGACCATATCTTAGGACTTTCTACAGTAATATTAAATTCGGCGCTGCACAAAACCAATGAAGGCAGTGATTTTAAAGATTTAAGTTTTTATGAGAAGCGGAAGATGACATTAAACAATTTGAAAACTGCCGCCGATATTTTCAGAGAGAGTAAAGACCTAAGTGAGTTTACCGTGGTATTTAAGGCTAAAAGCGGTACCAACACATTTCCTTTCTGGAATCAAATTAACGGACCCATCTCAGATGCTATTTGGCATTGTGGGCAGATTGTTTCCTTTAGAAGAGCTTCCGGAAATCCCTATAATTCGAAGGCCAGTGTTTTTATAGGCAAATTAAGGGAATAATAGAACCTGCTAATTACACGTTGATCAAAACGAACCAAATGAGAAAATTATTTTTGTGTTTCTTTATATTTCTGGGTCTGCTTAGTAAAAGTATGATAGGTCAGCAGTTATCAGACAAATTCGAAACAGATAAAAACAAAAGTATCCTGGCCATTTTCGCACATCCTGATGATGAGGGCTATGTAACACCAATTTTTGCTAAATACGCAAAACAAGGTGTAAATATTCAATTGGTTATTGTTACCGATGGATCAAAAGGGGTCGCGGCTCATGCCAATATTCTGGCAGGTGAAGCATTGACAAAGGTGAGAAAGCAGGAAGCCCAATGTGCCTCCAAAACTTTGGGAATTAACCCACCTATCTTTCTTGATTACACAGATGGAACTTTGGCCTCTATGGGAAGCATGCTTAGTCTGGATGATAAAATTGACAGCTTGTTTATCAAATTCCAACCCGATGTTGTAATCACATTTGGACCAGACGGGGCCTATGGTCACCCTGACCATCGTACCGTAAGTAATATGGTCACAGAAGTGTATCAACGGAACAGCCATACATTTTCAAAACAACTATTATACGTTGGGTTTTTGGCGGAGTCCCTGAATCTAAGTTCCAGGCTAAAAACCAATACAGGTAAATGGTTTAAAGAAAATATCCATACAACAGAAAGGAAATATTTGACTTATAGAGTTTCTTACAGTAAGAAAAATTTTGAATTGGCTCGGAATTCATTTTATTGTCATGAATCACAATTCACAAGAGAAGAAATGGATGATTTGTGGCTTCTAATGGGAGCGGGTGAGCCTTTGATTTATTTTCGCCCATGGAATGGCTCTGCCAAAATACATAATGACGTATTCGAATAAAGAATCAATTTTTCCCATAAAACTTATTAATTACAAATCTCACTTCTTATCTTAACATGAACTTCCCTAATTAGTGTTGACCGTTTTAGATAATAAATCTGATATTTAATAGAGTTTTATTAGCGATTTGAGGAGCGTGAAATAATCTTTTCTGTTCATTTTTGAAGGCCCCAAAAACGAACCAAAAAGGGCTCTCACTGCACAAGGCAATTGCTTCGCACCATTCACTCCACAACTTCATGCTTGTTCTCCCTTTCAGTACGAACGCACTTCCGTTGTTTCGTTCATTATTGCTTCGTGCAGCGCTACGATTTAATCAATAATTTTGATAGCGAGAATACTTCGAAATTCAGAGTTCCTTGTTCGAAATTCGATATTCAATTTCTACAATGCTACAATGCTTCAATGCTTCAATAAATCTTCAAATTCTCAAATCTTCAAATCACTATTCCTTGTTCGACCCGTCTTGTCTTCCGGGCAAGTATTCGACCCGCAATGCCGGCGAGGCAGGTATTCAAAAAAGACAAAACTTGCAATTGCAAATCGTACTTCTTATCTTAAAACTTAAAACTTAAAACTTAAAACTTCTCCCATCTCCCATCTCCCATCTCCCATCTCCCTTCTCCCATCTCACATCACTTCCTCACATCACTTCCTACATCTTAGCATCAATAATCTCCATAACGACTCTTTCGGTTTCCAAAGTTTGCTCATATATGTTTCGCGCTTTCTTAAGAATCTGTGCAACAAAGGCCTTATCTTTAATATCTTTTGCATTGATACGAACATTAAAATAAGCACCGGTCACTGCTGTTCTTGCGCAGAGCAAACCTACTCCTGCGTCTGACAATGAATTTGGTAAACCATCTTTAATCATGGCCTCCATAACTTCCATTGAAGCACATGCTGTTTCCATCACTTGGAAGGGGATTTCAGTAGCGTATTTAGTAGCATTTTCAACGGCTTCCATTCGAATCATTTTCTCTTCAGGGCTACCCTTAGGCATACGAAAGGCCTCGATGATGCCGTTAAATGAATTGGTGTCTTCATCAACCAGATACAGTAGTTTATTTTTATAGACCTGACCTTTCACTGCCCATGCAGAGAAAGTTTTCCACTGATCATCCCAGCCTGGTTTATGCGCTGAAAGATTGGCAACCATAGTGCCTAGAGAAACACCTAAGGCACCTACGTAAGCAGCAATAGACCCACCGCCGGGAGCCATGGATTCGCTGGCCGTTTCCTCAGCCAATTCAGCCGCTGTAAGGTCAATTAGTTTCGTCTTTTTATCGTCTTTAAGCAGGTATTCAATAATTTTTTCTTCTGGGTTAAATGGTTTGAGATCATCTAGGCCCAAAGATTTTACCGCAATTTTTATTTTTTCATTTTCAGCAATACCCAGAGAGCGTTCCTGCTTGATCAAATAATAGTCTGCAGCATCAAGCATAGCTTGGAGAGGAATTAGTCCGATCAGTTCAGATCCTGTAACTCTTAAACCCCTTTCATCGGCAGCTTTACAAGTGGCATCAAAGGCCTTATGCATCGAAGTGATGCTAATATTGGTCAGGTTATAGGAGATTTGAGCGATCCCGTATTCTTCAATATACCATCCAATTCCTTTTACGGCTTTTAGTTTACCAGGAATTCTAACCGGGTCTCCATTGGCATCAAGAATTTTTTTACCGGTTGATGGATTTCCTTCCCTTTTTATCCTTCCGGCTTCTCTGATATCAAAGGCGATGGCATTGGCCCTTCGAGTTGAAGTAGTATTCAGATTGACATTATAGGCAATTAGAAAATCTCTGGCCGAAATAGCTATGGCACCTGTTTTTTCAACTTGAGTATTGAACTCGGCAGGCCCAAAATCAGGTGCCCATTGAGGGTTTTTTAATTTATCTTTTAATCCTTCATACTCTCCGGAACGACAATTCGCCAGATTGATTCTTTTCTCAGATTGAGCAGCTTTTTCATAGAAATACCCAGGAATACCCAGTTCTTTGCCAACTCGTTCACCCAATTGATGAGCGAAAGTAGCTGTTTCCTCTAAACTGATACCCGAAATGGGTACCATAGGGCAAACATCTGTGGCTCCAAATCGAGGATGCTCACCTGAGTGTTTTTTCATATCGATCAGTTCAGAGGCTTTTTTGATTAAAAGAAAGGCGGCCTCAATCACTTTTTCAGGCTCACCCACAAAAGTGATGACCGTTCTGTTGGTTGCCTTTCCCGGATCGATATCCAGTAATTTTACACCCTCGATCGTTTCCACAACCCGAGCAATTCTCTGTATTTTGTCACTGTCTCTTCCTTCACTTATGTTTGGAACACATTCTATGAGTCTTTTTTCCATCTTAATGATTTGATTTTCCAAATTTAGGAATTGCCCTAGGATAAGAAGGTGTTTTTTAAAAGAAAAATAAGCTTGATGAACCCTAAGTTAAGATTCGAAACTACATTTAGGTTATAAAAATTTGAAATTGAGGCCTAAAACAATATTGCGACCGGGATTTGGTATCATATCCGCTTTGAGAACAGATAAATGTGAAATATAGGTTTGGTCAAGTAAATTGTTAAAACTAAGGTTTATACCGATGCTTATTTTATCAAAGGAAAGACTGGCACCCATTCTGAGATGCAACAAATTATAGGCAGGAGTAACGGTTTCATTAAGACTTACTTTATTCTGCTCTAAAAATGAGTCCAAAACCAAGGCAGTGTAAATCTCATTAATTGTTTCCGTCCCCTTGATTTCAACTCTAATGGTGTTGGCCAATTTATTGGCAGGAATCAAGGGGAGATAGTCGCCATTGTTTTGTTCACCGATAACTGTTTCAAAGGTACTTTCCAAATGCAACCAGTCAAAGGGATGAGGATGTAAGTGAATACCGAACTCACCTCCATAAAGTTTAGCGTCGTTTTGGATATATTCAAACACCTGATATTCATCTACAATTTCTCCTGTAGGATTTGCAAAAATATAATTGTTTAATTTATTGTAAAAACCATTCACAAATACCTCCAGATGTTTGTTTCCATATTCAAAAGACAGATCAATTTGTAAATTTTGTTCACTTTCCAGGTCAGGGTTTCCAATTTCGAATCTGTTTGAACCGTGATGAACTCCAAATGACGTAAGCTCTGCAAGATTTGGGGCTCTGAATCCACTTGCCATATTAATTCTTGAAGTAATTTTCTTAAAGAATAAATTTTTATAACCTAATGAAAAGGTAAAGTTGCTGAATGATCGATCCAATCCATCAATAATAATTTCCTGTGAAGGAAAAGTAGGATCTTCCTTTTCAAAAGAAGAAGATGATAGACTTCTATGGTCATATCGGATACCTCCCTGCAAAGAACTTTGGTCGGTAATAGACAGGGTGCTTGTAAGCAGCAAACCTATATCATTGATGGTGGCATCCGGAATCAATATTTCTTCCCCGAAATTCTGATTTTCCTGAGACATTCCCTGTATGCCGGCAATAGTTTCAAATTGGCCCATTTGAGGCAGGTTGTATTTAAGATCATAGGAAAAAGTTTTGAGCTTCATGTCAAGGGCAGCTTCCTCCTCCGCATGAACTTCATCTTCTTCATCATTTTCTTCATGATCGTGTTCATCTTCAAATTCTTTTCTGTTATTTACAATGTATCCAAGGTTAAGATCAATTTTTGACTTGTTCAAGTAAAAGTGATTGTGCAAACTCAGGATATGCGTGTTGAGGTCCTGATAGGGCAGGGCAGCAGATCTTGAAGTGGTTTGTTCTTCAATACCTTCTGGTATACCAATTTCAGACTGGTTATAGTTATAACGAAACTCTGTAACGAACTGATCGAGGTTTAATCCGATTCCTGCTTTAAAATCTTTTTCTAAAAATCGTGAATTGGTCACTCTGTCTCCATCAGAAATTTGATAATCAGCATGACTGTTAAAACCTCCCCTGACTATGAATTTAACTTTCTTTTTCGAAGTTTTAAAACCTAATGAAGTATTGCTTCCCAGGGTATTTGAAAAGAAACTCTGACTAACATTCACCTTTGTTTCACCTTGGTAGGCAAATTTTTCTGGATTTAAATATAGAACACCACCCAAAGCATCCGAACCGTATAAGAGGGAGGCAGGCCCTTTGATGACTTCCACACTTTCAATACCCGATTCACTCATGCCCAGGCCATGTTCGCTCCCGAATTGCTGATTTTCCAAACGAACACCCTGTGTGTATACCAAAACCCGGTTGCCGCTAAGGCCTCTGATTACAGGCTTTCCAATACCGGTACCGGTTGTTATTTCAGCAACTCCCGGGATATTGCTGATACCCTGCATTAGGGTTGGAGCGCCTGCTTTTTTAAGTGTCTCGATACTTTTAGATTCAATTTTCATCACATTCTCGCTTTGTAGTTTGTTGAAAGGAGCGGATAGGATGACTTCATCCATATGGAATACTGAAGGGGTCAAAAACACTTCTACAACTGTTTCTTCTGATTTTATAGTTACCTCAAGGTTCTCAGTGTTAAAACCGACAAAACTGATTCTTAGCTTATGTGTACCGTTTGGAATATTGTCTAGTTTAAATAAGCCAGACTCATCGGAGGTGGTTCCAATATGTAATTGTTCAATATAGATGTCGGCTCCAAAGACGGGTTCCTGGTTTTCGTCAGTAACACTGCCATTGATATGGTTTTGGGCCATCAAGGTATATTGAAATCCCAATATAAATGGTAAAAGGAAAATTAATTTTCTCATAAATTATAATTCAATGTGTTGATAAAAATTGCTTATTTTTTATAAAACATTGAAAGCAGGAGGGCCCCGATCAGGGTCGGCCTTGTAAAATGAAACTGTAAATGATTTTTCGCTTATGACCTGATCAATACATGCCCACTGTGCCTCAGGTATAGTGATTTCGGCCCAAACTTTGAAATCAGAGGTCTGTATAAAAAAATGAAGTTGGTCACATTCGGCACTATCCTTATGGAAATGTTGTTCACCCAATGCTGAACAGACCGTGTTATCATGATCGTGAAATGCATGAACGAAGCCTATGCCCATTGGAAGAACAAGACTCAATAGTAAAATCAGCGATAGGATTCTTTTAGCCATTATAACATGCATATTCTCTGCAAAAATACGAAAATATAAAGAGATTTATACATGCAGATACCTGAAAGTATATAGTATTAAAAAAAAGCAATTTACATGTTTAGAAAGCTTATTTAACACCCATTTTCTTTAAGATGACAGACATTAAACACCAATTCGTAAAACCTGACTGTAATAAATTGGCACCGACAAAGGCGGTAAACCAGATCCAGTTTGAATTTACATAGTGGGCTAACAATAAGCTGATTAGAATAAAACTCCCTGCGATGACATTGATATACCTGTTGATCATTTTTATAAATTTAAAATTATTGATATTTTTCTATATTTAGCACTATGGCTCTTAAAGGATTTCCGTTTTCTACGGTCATGTTGAGAACTTCCAATTCCTTTAATAGCAGCTCGATCTTGTCTTCTTCTGAAAAAGTAAAGAACAACACTGATTTTACATTCTGACTAGAACTGGAGAACCAATTGTCAATAAGATCTTCCTGGTCAAGTGTTTTGAATCCATTGATATCTGTATTGCTGAAAGCAAGAATTCTAGCTTTTTTAAATAATTTAACAGCCTGTTTTTCATAAGACTTTACTGCAGTTACTATAAGTAGTTTCATAATGATTACTTTTTGTTTTTATGTTTTCCCCTTTCGAGATAGTAATAAATTAGTGGTACCGCAAGTAGGGTAAGGAAAGTTGAGAATATGGTTCCACCAAGAAGTGAGATGGCCAGCCCTTGAAATATTGGATCAAAAAGCATCACAACGGCACCAATAACCACGGTTCCTGCCGTAAGTAGAATAGGAGTAGTCCTAACAGCTCCGGCTTCGATAACGGCTTGTCTTACATCAATGCCATCAGCTATTCTAAGGTTGATAAAATCAACAAGAAGCACAGAGTTTCTTACCATTATTCCCGCCAAAGCGATTACTCCAATCATTGAAGTTGCAGTAAAATATGCACCAAATACCCAATGACCAAGGATGATTCCGATCAGAGAGAGTGGTATAGCTATCAGCATCACAATTGGCGACCTAAAACTCTGAAACCAGCCCACTAGCAAGACATAAATTATAATAATAACCACTGCAAACGCAGCTCCGAGATCTCTAAAAACCTCAAAAGTAATTTGCCATTCACCATCCCATTTAACTGTGTATTCGTCTGTATTTGTAGGTTGATGATTCCATTCTTCATTTAGGGTAAAACCAGTGGGCATCTCAATGTCGTTTAAAAGACCTGACAAGCTCATTAAAGCATATACAGGACTCTCCAAGTCTCCAGCCATATCAGCGGTTACATAGACCACCCTTCTTTGGTTTTTTCTCATGATACTTTTTTGTATCGTGTCTTTTTTCAAATGAATGAGATCGCCAATTGGAATAGCCGTTCCATTGTTTGACAATACCTTAAATTGCATCAGGTCTTGAACAGTGGCCCTTTGTTTGTCTTCAAACTTTAGAACAATGCCTATGTCGCTATTTGATCTGTCTCTGTACATTTTGCCAATGGGTTGATTGGATAAAGACATCTGCATGGTATTGACGATTTGCTGAGGATTTATACCGTTCAACATAGCCTTTTCCTTGTCTATGATAAATTTGTATTCTGTTTGATCGTCTTCCACCATCCAATCAATATCCACGACATCATCCACTTCAGCGAATTTATTCTTAAGATGATCGGCAATACGAATTTGTTCCTGATGATCGGGTCCGTAAACTTCGGCAACCAATGTTGAAAGAACAGGCGGCCCTGGGGGTACTTCAACAATCTTGACATTAGCGCCGAACTGTTTAGCTATTTTTTGAATTTCAGGACGAAATACAGTAGAGATATAATGACTTTGTTCTTTTCGATCGCCTTTATCTGTGAGATTAACCTGAATGTCTGCAATATTAGAACCACTTCGGAGATCATAATGTCGAACCAGGCCATTAAATGTTATGGGAGAAGCAGTTCCTGTATAAGATTGATAGTTCTTTACAAAGCCACTTTCTTTGATATACTGTGCAATCTCTTTTACAACCATATCCGTTCTTTCGAGTGTTGTTCCTTCCGGCATATCAATGATTACCTGAAATTCATTTTTGTTGTCAAAAGGCAACATTTTTACTGCAACGGCTTTGGTTAGGAACATTGAAGAAGTTGCAAGCAGTAAGAATATATTGATACCGAAAAATGCATAGCGATACCGTTTATTGTCTAAAAGCGGATCAATGGTTCGTTTATAGAACCGAAAAATAGATGATTCTTCCAGAGATTTTGACGGTTTCTTTTTCTTGGTTTTATCCTCCTTTTCCCTGAGAAAAATGTAGCCCAAATAAGGTGTTATGGTCAAGGCTACAAAAAGAGAGATCAGCATGGCTATGGAAGCACCAATGGGCATAGGGCTCATATAAGGCCCCATCAAACCAGATACAAATGCCATTGGCAATACGGCAGCTATGACAGTAAAAGTAGCCAGAATGGTTGGGTTTCCTACTTCGTTAATGGCATAAAGTGCTGCCTGTTTAAAGGGTAATCGCTTCATTTTGAAATGCCTGTGCATATTTTCAGCTATAATAATGGAATCATCAACCACTATACCGGTAACAAATACAAGTGCAAAAAGCGTAATTCGGTTCAGGGTATAGTCCATAAAATAATAGCTGAACAAGGTTAGGGCAAAGGTTACCGGAACCGATAAAAATACAACCAGCCCTCCACGCCAGCCCATGGCAAGCATTACGACTAATGATACTGAAATGATGGCAATAAAAAGATGACTCAATAGCTCGGAAACCTTATGAGATGCCGTAGCTCCGTAGTTTCTTGAAACAGTTACCTGCACCTCATCAGGAATAAGATCTTTTTTTAAAGCTTCAATTTTTTCCAGGATAACATTAGAAACTTTCATGGCATCTCCACCCTTTTTCTTACCAATGGAAAGCGTAACTGCGTTATACAATTCAGGATGCGCCAGAGCCTTTTCCGATGCTTTGCCAAAACCAAAATTTACATATTCTTTGGCTGCTTCAGCCCCATAACTTACAGATGCGATCTGATTGAGATAGACAGGTCGTTTTTCGTAAACCCCTACGATTAGATTTTCAATATCCTCTGCAGTCTTGAGAAAGTCTCCGGTATGAATTCTAATTTCCTCATCGTTATTTGTGATTGTTCCCGAATTGGATTGTACATTACTCGCCTGTATCATTTGAGCCACACTTAAAATATCAAGTTTATTTTCAGCGAGTTTATCCTTATCAAGTACAACGCTCACTTCTTGACTTCTGCCGCCGATGATATTTGTAATGGCAACACCATCTACTTTAGCAATCTCAGAATTAACTTCTTCAACGAGCTGTTTTAGCTGAAAATCATCATACTGTTTACTCCAAAAGGTCAGTCCCAAAACTGGTACATCATCTATGGCTCTGGTCTTGACCAAAGGCATTGTAACTCCTTGTGGAATCTGATCAAGATGTTTGATGATCTCATTGTACAGTTGAACGAATGACCTTTCAAGATCTTCTCCAACATAAAATTGAACGATCAACATGGCTTTTCCATTCATCGAGGTTGAATAGACGTATTCTACACCTGGCAAATTGCTCACAATCTTTTCAAGAGGCTTTGCCACTTTTGATTCAATCTCAGCTGGTGAAGCACCCGGATAACCGACAAATATATCAGCAATTGGCACCTCAATTTGAGGTTCTTCCTCTCTGGGAATCAAATAGGAGCTGTAAACACCAATAATCATGAAAATTACCATAAGCAATATGGTGAGCTTCGATTGTAAGAAGGCTGAAGCTATTTTTCCTGCAAATCCTTTATCCATTGCTTTTTATTTTATGTTGAGTTTTACTCCATTGTACAATTTGCCTTCAGCACTAACTATATATTGCTCACCTTCAGAAAGACCGGAAAGCACTTCAATATGATCACCCACTGATCTTCCCAATTTTAACCATCTTAGGATAGCCGTGTTCGATGAGCTCACAGTGTAGATACCTTGAAGATCACCTTTGCTAATGATCACTGATTTCGGAATCAGAACCTGAGTACTTTGTTTATGACTTGACGGAAATACAGCCGAAATAAACATCCCTGAATATAACCTTGTGCCTTCCGGAATTACTAAGTTTATTTTCACCAGGAATTGACCTCCCGAATTTTGAGACGAAGTACTGATCTCACTAACTGTCCCTTTTAATGTTTTTTCGTTTGATTTTACAAAAACTTTTATGCTGTCATTTTGATGCACAAACGGAATATTCGTTTCAGGTACCATGGCAATGGCCACAAAATTGTTTGGAGCCTCAATACTTAAGAGATGCTGGCCCGGGTTAGCCATATCGCCAACCTTAACAGATTTAGAGGTAATGACGCCGCTAAATGGTGCCTTTATATTGGTATAGGATAATATGGCTTCTACTTCTTTTAGAACTTGCCGGGCACTTTCAAGTTGTGCTTTTGCAATAGTGTATTGCGTGTTCACATCGTCGAATTCCTTTTGTGAAGCACTCTTTTGCTCAAATAAAATTTGAAATCTGTTCAGGTCTTTTTCGGCTGTCATAAATCTGGCCTCCGCCTGACTTACACCAGCCTGCGCTTGAGCTTTTTTGGCTTCCATATCTGCATTGTTAATATCGATCAGGGCCTGACCTTTTCTTACTTTTTCTCCGATTTTTACATATACTTTTGATACGTAGCCCATCATGCGTGTACTAATGCTCGCAAATTGGTCGGCTTCAATTTGACCGCTGGCGCTGAAATAGCCGTTGCCTTCCGGTAAAATTGATTTAGCCACCTTTACATTAACTACTTCAGCATCTGCGGCAGGACTCTTTGAATCTGAGCAGGCTGTCAGCATTGCTATAACTAGCAGGATAAGACCCAATAGTTTTATTGATTTGGTTTTTGCTTTCATCGCTTTTTTTATTGGGTTAAGAATTTTAAATAGACTTTTGAATAGTTGAAATTGAAGATCGCTCTGGCATGTTCAAGTTCTTTTTCGTGGTATTTGGTTTCGGCATAAAGCAGGTCTTTCGATTTTTCCAATCCTTGTTTAAACCTGTTGCTTGTGATCCTGAATGCCTCTTTTGATTGTGTCAAGGAGAGACTGGTAAGTTCTATTTGGTTTTTTGCATCCGAAAATTGTCGCTTGGCCTTATTGATTTCTAATTCACTTTCCTGAACATATTTTTGTTCCTGAAGATTGGCCTTTTCTAAAAGCGCTTTTTCCTGATGTATTTTCCCTATATTTTTATATCCACTAAAAATATCCCATGAAAGTTGCAAACCAACCATGTAGTTATTAGCTCCGAAACCCATAAAGGTGTTATCATTCCATTCATAATTAGCAATTGCATTCGCTCTTGGTATAAAATTCATTTTTGATGATTGTAGCATTTGCTCCTGAGCATCTACATTGTACCGCATGGCTAGAAGGTCCTTACGATAGGTGTTCAGAGAAAAATCATCTTCTGCATCAGTTACATCTAGTATTAATTCATCTGATGGTGTAAGTACTGTTGTTTTTATGTCGCCCATTAAAAATGTCAGGTAATCAGAAACATTTTGAATGTTTGATTTAGCCAGATGAAGTTTGTGCTCTATTTCGGCCACTCTGACTTCTATATTGAGATAGGCAGCACTTTGCATCAGGCCTTGATCAAAAGTGTTTTTGGCCCAAATCTGAGTTTGGACTGCTGTTTCTTTGGCTTTTTCAATAACCTGAAGTGATTTGTGAGCCAGTTGGAGCTGCATATAAGTTTTGATCGCTTCAAGTTCAATGTACTCCTCTGTTCTTTGAGCCTGAAGATTTGAGGCTTCCAAATTGAGATTGGCCATTTTTCTTTCCTTCCAGCCGTCTACATTGATCAAAGGTTGCATGAGTTCAATTCTTGTATTGAAGTTCTCTACGTTGCCCGGATCATTGAGAAGGTCAGGATCAAAATCGGAGGCGGTCACATCTCTTTGAAGTAATTTGAATCCGAAAGCCTGTAAAGGATTATTTGTGAAAGTACTTGTATTGCTCAGTCTTACTTGAGGCAGTAAAACAGCTCTTGAGCTTTCGTATTGTCCTTTTGCCAAGGCATAGTCCTGTTGAGAAATTTTTAGACTGGTATTATTTTCTTTTGCCCGAACTTTGACTTCTTCAAGACTTATAACAGCACTTGACTGGGCATGGAGCTGGGCCAGCATAAAAAATGTACTTAGGCCTAAGAGTCCTTTTAAAAACGAAATTTTTAACGTGTATAAATGCATGGAACTGTTCAATTATTTCCATGCAAAATTAGACCTGCTTTAGGCTTGTCTAAGTAACTAAAGGTACAATGCCACTAGATAAAATGTTGTATCGATCCCATAACTCATTGAATATTTGTCCAACTATAGGAAGTTAAAAACAGTCTATATATTTTATAAAATTCTGTTATAGAGAAGGTTAAAATTTTATTCTGAGTTTTCTAACCTTCATATTCAGTGCCTCAACCAAAAGAGAGAATGCAATGGCAAAGTACAAATAACCTTTTGGGATCGCCCCAACAGGTTGTCCGAAAATAACTGCATTCGACAAATGGGCACTTTCTGTTACAAGCATAAAACCGATAAGAATCAGGAATGATAAGGCCAGCATTTGCACCGTAGGATGTTTATTGACAAATTTTCCAACAGGTGCCGCAAAGATCATCATGATCAAAATAGATACGATCACGGCAATAATCATAATAATCAGCGCTCCATCCAAACCATTGGTCATCCCAACCGCAGTTAAAACTGAGTCAAAGGAAAAAACGATATCGATAAGCGCAATTTGAATAATAACTCCTGAAAGCGAAGATTTAAGTTTACTGTTATCGCCGGTTTCGTGCTCAGCGCCTTCCATTTTTTGATGAATTTCAGACGTGCTTTTATACAAGAGGAAAAAACCGCCACCTAACAGAATAAGGCTTTGTCCTGATACCGAAGCTTGAAACCAGGAGAGATGGACAACGAAAAGGGCCTCTTTCATAGCGATGATATAGGAAACCCCAAGCAGTAATAAAATTCTAAAGATCATGGCCAATACGAGCCCTATATTTGTTGCTTTTTTTATTTGATTTTGCGGGAGCTTACCAGCGGTAATTGAGATAAAAATAATATTATCGATTCCAAGAATTATTTCAAGGAAAGTTAAAGTTACTAGAGCTACCCATGTATCGATGTGCGAAAATATTTCCATGATTAATTGCTATTTCTATTCGAATTATTCCATTTTTATAGCGGTGCCTTTTTGTTTGAAGTTCGATCCTTTATAATAAGCATTAAAAGTATAGGTATTCTCTTTAACACTTATAATTTTAACATGAAAAGGAGTACTGTCTAAAAGAGTTTTAGGGATTCTTTTGGTCAATACATATTCGAACTGATCAAGCCATTTAATGTTAAACGTATCTTTGACACCCTTAAAATCTTCTATTTGAATCGAATCATTTCGAGTAGCGAAAGAAATAGTTTCTTTATCTTCCAGTACCGTTTTGAACGTACCTTTTTTAAAATCATCCAGATGAACCTTGCTGCTGTTGACACACGAAACAGTGGTATAGAACATGATGATTGTTAAAAAATAACGCATGGGTGGTTTTTTAAATTCCTGTGTAATTGTGCGGGGTTATGGCTTTTAATTCCTTTTTTATTTCGTCACTCACCAGAAGGGTGTCTATAAAGTTTGCTATTGACTTTTGGTCGATTTTTGAATTTGTCCTTGTAAGTCCTTTCAAAGCCTCGTATGGGTCAGGATAAGCCTCCCGCCTTAATATGGTCTGAATGGCCTCAGCGGCTACGGCCCAGTTATCTTCAAGATCCTTGTCAAAAGCTTGCTGATTCAACAACAGCTTATTCAATCCTTTGACCGTCGAAGTAAAGGATATGATGGTATGTCCCATTGGAACTCCAATATTTCTAAGAACTGTTGAATCGGTTAAATCTCTTTGTAATCTTGAAATAGGAAGTTTAGCAGACAAATGTTCAAAAATGGCATTGGCTATACCAAGGTTACCTTCGCTATTCTCAAAATCTATAGGATTCACTTTATGGGGCATCGCTGAAGAACCAACTTCTCCTTGTTTTATCATTTGTTTGAAATAATTCATGGAAATATACTGCCAAAAATCCCTGTTAAGGTCAATGACAATAGTATTGATCCTTTTTAACCCATCAAAAAAAGCAGCCAAATGGTCATAATGCTCAATCTGGGTAGTTGGGAATGAATGGGTTAATCCGAGGGTATCCTGAACAAAATGAGTTCCAAAAGCCTTCCAGTCATTATTTGGATAAGCCACTTTATGCGCATTAAAATTCCCTGTTGCTCCTCCAAATTTTCCCGCAAAAGGTATTTCTTTTAATAATTTCAATTGCTGCTTTATCCTTTCGACAAAAACATAGATTTCTTTGCCTAGTCTGGTAGGAGAAGCAGGTTGACCATGGGTTTTGGCCAACATGGAAACGTCACTCCATTTGGTTGATAGTGATTCAAGCTTTTTAATCAACGTATCTAATTCAGGTAAATAAATACTGTTATAGGCATCCTTTAAAGATAAGGGCACAGCAGTATTATTGATGTCTTGTGAAGTAAGTCCAAAATGAATAAATTCTTTGTATTGCTGAAGGTTCAGGAGGTCAAATTTTTCCTTGATAAAATATTCAACAGCTTTAACATCATGATTGGTGATACTTTCGATTTCCTTAATTCTTAAGGCATCTTCGGAAGAAAAATTTGTATATATTTCTTTTAAGGTATTAAATAGGTTATGATCAAAACTTTTCAATTGTGGAAGCGGAATTTGACAAAGTGCAATAAAATATTCGATTTCTATTTTAACCCTGTATTTTATGAGTGCCTCTTCGGAAAAAAAGGCAGCAAGCCCTTCGATTTTATTTCTGTATCTGCCGTCTATTGGAGATATGGCATTCAAGGTTGTCAAATTCATGTTATGTCGGGTTTTATAAGCTGCAAAAATAGTTTATTAGACGTTTTTATACACCATGCTTCTAGAGATTTTTTAATAATTTCCTGGCATGTGCTCTGTATCCGCTTGTACCGGTGTTCGTGTTTTTCTGGAGTATAGATTTTAACTCTTGTTGTATCCAATTTTGCTCTGACATCCAAAACTTTAGGGTATCCATGGCAAATACCTGTGTCGCTACTTTATGCTCTCCAATGAGCCAGTCAAAATTACAGGATATGATGAGTTCGACCTCATTCTGACTAAGTGTAATGTTGGAGGGTCTATTTGAAAAATAATGTTTACTCCACAAACTGCAAACTTTTGAAACAGGCCTTAAAGCGCTTTCGTGCTTTAACCGTGGCATCCCTTTGATGAATTCATGTATGTAAGGATCTAAAAGACTGCCATCTTCAAGATAAACCAGTTCCAGTACCCAGGCTGCTTTAATATGCATCGGATCATCAACATCGTACACTTTATCGATGAGTACAGGCAGCAGTTCACGATTTGTCAGTATGTGAAATGCCGCATTGTCACGATAAATTCTTTTTGCATTTTTTATGCCTTCTAGAATATTTGTAAGATCCATTTTTTAATGCTTTTCTCAATAGATTGCTCAGTAGATGATTTCTTTTTTCGAGTAGTATTTACCCGATTCCTTGCAATGCTCAAATCATCTGCCAGAAAGAGAAACTAAATTTAAAAAATATTTCTATTTTTATCCTCATAAAGAAGCGCTTAATTTGAACAACAATTTTCGCTTATTTGAGTTATTTAATTAGAAAATTTAATTGAATGTATAGATATAGTCTGTTTTTGATCTTTTTTTTGAATTTTTTTACGTCCTATGCGCAGGGAAATACCAATCAATTTGATGCTGAAGGCGAAAGAAATGGGGTTTGGAGAAAGTATTACAACAACGACCGCATAAGATATTCCGGGAAATTTGATCATGGCAAGGAAATCGGGGTTTTTAAGTATTTTTCTGCTTCCAATTCGGATTTTCCAGTAATTATAAAAGAATATGAAAATTCGAACGATCTTGCCAAAGTAAGTTTCTTTACACCTTCAGGAGCACTTGAAAGTAAGGGACTGATGAGAGGAAAGGAGAGAGAAGGTAAGTGGTTGTATTACCATCCGGATGGTAAATCTGTGATGAGCGTGGAGAATTATGTCAATGGAAAACTTGACGGTACATATAAAACTTTTTATCTCACAGGTGAGCCTACTGAGACCGCTTACTACAAAAATGGATTGCTTCATGGGAATTATAAAAAATACGCCATCAAAGGATTTCTTTATCAGGATTTCAACTACGCCAATGGGAAATTGAATGGAATGGCTATTTTTTACAGCCGCAAGACTGGGGATCTAATCAAAAAAGGTCCTTTTAAGGATGACCTAAGAGTAGGAACCTGGGAAAATTATGTAGATGGTGAATTGATAAGTACTGAGCAACCTGCCTTAAAACCGGAAAAAGATTAACTGCTTCTTCAACGCTCCATAATTGATTCAATCAGAAACAAGATTAGGGGCTTGTGTATAAAACCTTTTGTTTTTTTGTATCTTTGCCGACGCAATTTTTATAGTCGATGAAAAGAGTTATTGTAGGATTATCAGGAGGAGTTGATTCTAGTGTTGCTGCTTATTTATTAAAGCAGCAAGGTTATGAAGTGATCGGACTTTTTATGAAAAACTGGCACGACGATTCGGTAACGATTTCAAACGAATGCCCTTGGCTGGAAGACAGCAATGACGCGATGCTTGTCGCTGAAAAATTAGGTATCCCGTTTCAGGTTGTGGATCTTAGCGAGCAATATAAAGAAAGAATTGTTGACTATATGTTCAGGGAGTATGAAATCGGCAGAACGCCTAACCCTGATGTTTTGTGCAACAGAGAGATCAAATTTGACGTATTTATGGATATTGCGATGGATCTCAAGGCAGATTATGTCGCTACAGGACATTATTGCAGAAAATCAGAACAGGATATTCAAGGGGACAAAATATATAGCCTATTGGCCGGTAACGATAACAATAAAGATCAGTCCTATTTTTTGTGTCAATTGTCTCAGCAACAATTAGCGAAGGCATTATTTCCCATTGGCGAACTCAATAAGTCAGAGGTACGCAAGATTGCAGCTCAACAAGAACTTGTTACTGCAGAAAAAAAAGATTCTCAGGGCCTTTGTTTTATAGGGAAGGTGAGGTTGCCAGAATTTTTACAACAAAAATTAAAACCAAAAGAAGGACTTATTATTCAAGTACCTAATGATGCTTCCGTCTATGACAAAACTTTGCCTGAAGGTTTGGGCAGGGAAGAGATTCTAAAATTCAAAAGCACTAAATTTAGTTATAATCCGAAAGACGGAAAAACTGTTGGTTCGCATCAGGGAGCTCACTATTTTACCAAAGGTCAGCGAAAAGGTCTTGCTGTAGGAGGAACGGTTGAGCCCCTTTTTGTCATTGATACTGATGTGGATTTGAATTTAATCTATACCGGTGAAGGAAAACAACACAAAGGATTGTATAGAAACGTTTTGTTTGTGAAAGCTGATGAAATTCACTGGATCAGAGAAGATTTAGCACTTGAAGTTGGTGAAGAAATGGATGTAATGGCCAGAATCCGATACCGACAGACATTGGCAAAAGCAAGCTTGTACAGGGCAGATGGCGGCATGTATGTTTCATTTGCCGAGCCACAGTCTGCTATCACCGAAGGTCAGTTCGTGGCTTGGTATCATGACGATGAATTGCTGGGTTCAGGAGTCATAAGTTAAAACTTCCAAAAATTGTATTCATTTAGATTTGAATCTTACGCGTAAAGGCCAATAAGACTTCGATTCTATGATTCTGTCTTGACGGCAGTTTTCCTAACAATCAGTAATAGAACCCCACCCAAGATCATCAAGGAAGCAACAACTAATTTTGAACTAATGAGTTCTCCTACAAATAGAACTCCGCCAATGGCTGCAAGAACCGGAACGAAAAGCTGAACTATAGAGGCCTGTATAGAGGTCAATTCCTTCAGAGCCATGTACCATATTGTATAACCTAGCCCTGAGGTGACGGTTCCAGATAATAGAGCAAGAAGAACCCCCTTGGTAGAAGTATTGAAATCCTTTGCCATGAAAAATAAGAGTACCAGTAAAAATGGAGTGGCTCTTAAAAAGTTGAATGCTGTTTCATGGAGCGGGTTCTTTGAACCTTTACCCCGAATTGAATAAATACCCCAAGAGATCCCGGAAATTGTCATCAAAACAAAGCCTAAAATTGAAGGAGTTTTAGCTCCTGGTAACATTAAGTATATAAAGCCTGTGATTGACAAAAATATCCCTATCCATTCCAGAACACTCATCTTATAGCCTGATACCAAAGAATAGGCGATCATGGTAATTTGCACTGCCCCGAAAGCTATCAGTGCCCCGGTTCCTGTATCTAAAGTAATATAGGCATAAGAAAAGGCAGCTGCATACAGGAAAAGTATAAAACCGGAGCCCCAGGAACCTTTTGAATTCAAAGGTTTTTCGCTTTTTGATAAAAAAACTAACAAAGCTAAAACCAAAGCACCTGAGATCAAGCGGATACCGGTGAACAATCCAGGATCAATAGCCTTCTCCTTAAGGGCTAAGCGACAGATCACCGAATTTGAAGCGAATGCTACAAGGGCCAAAAAAGTGTAGAGAACGGTTTGATAAATTATTTTTGTTTTTCGGTTTTGAAACATGGGTGGATTGCAGGTGCTGTAATTTACTAAGATAATCATTCAGAATTTGAATTAAACGGATTAATTTTATAGGGCTTAAATACCTTTAATTATGTATGGAAAAAGGAATAGAATAACGGCCTTGTTTGACATTGAATATCCTATTGTTCAGGCAGGAATGGTTTGGGTAAGTGGATATAAGTTAGCTGCTGCCGTAAGTAATTCAGGGGGCCTGGGCTTGATAGGAGCAGGCTCGATGCACCCTCATATACTAAGAGAGCATATACAAAAATGTAAAAAAGCGACCCAAAAACCTTTTGGTGTCAATATCCCTTTGTTTTATCCTGATCTGGCTGAAATACTCGATATTATCATTCAGGAAGAAGTAAAGATCGTCTTTACTTCGGCCGGGAACCCAAAACTATATACGCGCTTTTTAAAAGATAGAGGAATCACAGTGGTTCATGTGGTAAGTAGCGTGAAATTTGCTTTAAAATCGGAAGAAGCAGGTGTTGATGCGATTGTGGCCGAAGGATTTGAAGCCGGTGGTCATAATGGGAGGGAAGAAACCACAACATTCACTCTAGTTCCTATGGTTGCGGAAAAAATCAAAATACCAGTAATTGCGGCAGGAGGAATTGCCACTGGTCGTGGTATGCTTGCCGCTATGGTTTTGGGAGCAGAAGGCGTTCAAATTGGCAGTAGATTTGTGGCGAGTGAAGAGTCTTCTGCGCATTTGAATTTTAAGCAGGAAGTGATTAAAACGGAAGATGGAGGAACGCAATTGACTCTAAAGGAGTTGACTCCTGTTAGACTCATTAAAAATGAATTTTATCAAAAGGTTCAAAGACTTTATCAGCAACAGGCAGATACGGAACAGTTAAAAGACTTACTCGGACGTGGCAGAGCCAAAAAAGGCATGTTCGAAGGTGATCTCAGCGACGGTGAGTTGGAGATCGGCCAAATCGCGGGGCTGATCCATGAAGTAAAATCGGCAGGTAAAATTGTTGATGAAATTTTAAACGAATACCATCGTGTTCTTTCATCTCTGGAAAAGATCAAATTTTAGTACAAAGAATGATTTTTTCAAGATGATGTAATGGCCCTATGATTCTTCTTTAGGAATCTTTATTTCGTATAATTTTTGCGATTTATTGTTTAATTTATTTTCTCTGAGCCAGGGATTGTACATTTTTAATTCCTTATAATTCGTGTCGAATTTTTGAGCGAAGACAGCAATATTGGTAATGGCAGTATCTACTTTCACAGAATACGTCAAACCAAGTTCATAAAGATCATCCTGGTCAAATTCAAAGCCATATTTTTCAGGATGTGTTAGAATTTCTTTGGCAGCTACGATTCTGGGAACATATCTTTCAGTATTTTCACCTGCAAGAACATCATAATAATTATCAACCATCTGCTCTTTCAATCTCTTTTCAATCCCATAATTGCCAGCGTGATAGGCTGCAGCAGCAAGGGTCCAGCTACCCAGTCTTTCTTTGGCGGCTAACAGATAATCACAGGCCGCCCTGGTTGCTTTTTCCAAGTGATATCTTTCGTCTACATTATCATTAATCTCAAGACCATTTTCCCTTCCTGCATCTTTGAGCATTTGCCACATCCCCTTTGCACCGGCAGGAGAAGTAACATTTCTGAGGTCACTTTCAATTACCGATAAATACTTAAAATCATCCGGAACCCCTTTTTCTTTAAGAATCGGTTCTATCACTGGAAAATATTTATTGGTTCTTTTAAACCATAAAAGTGCATTAGACTGCCAATAAGTATTCACCAATAACTCCCGGTCTATTCGCTCCTTTATATCAGTTTTATCAAGTTGTACTTCTTCACCTGCGAAACTCAAGTTCTGAGGTATTTTGAGCGCTTTAATTTTATAATTGGTTTCGCTATTGGGAGATGAATCGACACTTACCTTGCCTGAGTTATCTGTTTTTTGCACAGATTTTTCTGCATTAATAAAGAAAACAGCTATAAGAATAATACTTAGTAATACAATGAATCGATATGATCTGCTCATACGTAATTGGTTTTATAAATTAAAAGGGATTTTCAAATGTAGCAAAAATTTCCGCTAATCGGTCCTTTTCTGCTAAAATAGGATCAAGCACACCCCAGTCAATAGACAAATCAGGATCATTCCATAAAAGGGAGGCCTCGCTTTTAGCATTGTAATAGTCTGAACATTTGTAATTTAAAACAGTATCGTCTTCAAGGCTTAAAAATCCGTGCGCGAATCCTGCAGGCACGAATAGTTGTTTTTTATTTTCTCCACTTAAAACGTGTTTAAAGTGTTTTCCATAAGTACTTGAATCTTTTCTCAAGTCAACAACAACATCCAAAATACTTCCTTTAATCACCCTGATCAATTTAGCTTGGGCATGAGGAGGCAGTTGAAAATGAAGCCCTCTTAGGACGTTTTTATGCGAAACCGACTCATTGTCTTGTACAAACCGGTCTTTGATCAGTATCTCAACTTTCTTCTGATTATATGATTCCATAAAATATCCTCTAGCGTCGTTATACACTTTAGGACTTAACAGAATTACATCATTAATGTGTGTTTTTTCAAGTATCATGCCAACAACAATTTCTCTATGATTGCACTTATTTTTTTAGCTTTAATTATGATCATGGCATGGGTGCCACCTTCAACAGAGATACAATCTTTAACATATTTAATTGGAAAGATTTCATCTTTCGTTCCATGGATGTGTATTATATCCTTCCGGATAGATTTGTTGTTCCAGAATAAAACATTGCGAAGGGCCCAATTTAGATATTTTTCGTTTCTTATACTTAAATATTTGTTATATAATTCACCTTTTTTTTTCAAGTTTGGATGGAAATCATATTTTGAAAAGTCATCTATCTTTGATAAGCGTTTGGTTGGAAAAATCTTATAGACACGCGAACTTCTAATTAATTTCAACCTTTTTGGCATCTCGTCCTGACTTTTAATACTTGAGATAATAATCACTTTGCTAACTTCAATTAGGTTGCTGATTTCCTGAATCAGAATCCCTCCAAAAGATACTCCGATCAGCACTGGTTTACGGTGCTTTATAAGTTCAACGTATTTAGAAGCATAGCTGGAAAGCGATTCCCTTTCATTTTCTGGTTCGAGCCATTCAAGATAATGCAATTCAAACTTATTATCTGCAAAATGTATGTATTCGAAGATTTTTGAACTTGCGGCCAGACCAGGCATAAAATAGATGTGGACTTTGTCTTCCATTGATTTAAAGTGGCGTTAAAAATACTAAAACTTTCAACTAAAAGAACTGCTTTTATTGCATTACTACCTCCTTGACCCAGTCGAACCTTACTAGGCCATCCTCATCGATGTTTGTAAGTTTGACCGCATGAAGTGAATTCACTAATGCGGGGTTCCAGGGAGCTTTAACTTTTACATAGTTCTCAGTGAATCCATGAATATATCCCTTTTTGTTTTCACCTTCAAAAAGTACCTTTCGCGTCGCTCCTAGTTGAGACTCATAAAAAGCCCTTCTTTTTTTAACGGATAATCCTCTGAGCATTTTACTTCTTTTTTTTCTCACCTTGGGAGGTACGACTCCTTGCATTTCAACAGCTTCTGTATTAGGCCTTTCTGAATAGGTAAAAACGTGAAGATAGGAAATATCAAGTTCAGATAAGAGCTGATACGTTTCAAGAAATAAGCCATCAGTTTCACCCGGAAACCCAACAATAACATCTACTCCAATACAGGCATGAGGCATTAGGGCCTTGATCATTTTTACGCGGTCAACATACAGGCTTGAATGATACCTTCGTTTCATGTTTTTTAGCAGTTTGTCGCTTCCACTTTGCAGGGGAATATGAAAATGCGGAACAAAACTTTTTGAACGCGATACAAAATCAATGGTTTCATTTTTAAGCAAGTTAGGCTCAATAGATGAGATCCTTATTCTATGGATTCCCTCTACGGTGTCAAGTGCCTGTACCAGCTCCAGAAAAGTATGTTCGTGTTTTTTATTTCCAAATTCACCTTTCCCGTAATCACCAATATTCACTCCGGTAAGGACGATCTCTTTTATGCCTTTGCCTGATATTTCTTTGGCATTTGATAGCACATTATTCAGGGTGTCGCTTCTTGAAATTCCTCTTGCCAAGGGGATGGTACAATACGTACATTTATAATCACAGCCATCCTGCACTTTAAGGAAAGCCCTCGTGCGATCGCCAATTGAATACGAACCTACATAAAAATCAGCTTCATCAATTTCGCAGGAATGAATTTCACCAATCTGGTTTTTCGAAAGATCTTCAATATAGTCAAGCACTTTGAATTTTTCTGTGGCACCAAGAACCAAATCGACACCATGAATATTAGCGAGTTCTTCAGGCTTTAATTGTGCATAACAACCAATAGCGATTAAAAACGCATCTTCATTCTTTTTTAAGGCTGATTTTACGATAGCCTTAAAACGTTTGTCGGCATTATCTGTAACCGAGCAGGTATTGATGACATAGATATCTGCAAACTCATCGAATTCAACTTTGTTGAATCCCACGTTTTGAAAGTCTCTGGAAATCGTTGAGGTTTCTGAAAAATTCAGTTTGCATCCAAGTGTATAAAAAGCTACTTTCTTATCGGTCGTCATGCTCAATTCTTTAGCGTCGACAAAAATACACTATTTTTAATCGAATTAAATTTTTGATGAGCCAAAATAAAAGAGCTTAAGAAGATGGTTGATCAAAAGCTAAACCTGGCTAACACAGGTTCATGATCTGAAAGTTCAATCTGATAATTCTTGTGCTCATTAACCCGAAATTTTTTATCAGCCAGAATAAAATCTATTCGTAAGGGATATTTATTAAAAGAATAGGTTTTTCCAAACCCTTTTCCTGCTTCAATATACGTATCATTAAGATCAGCTTTGAGTTTTAAATAAGCCCAGGAAAAAGCTGTGTTGTTAAAATCACCACTTATAATGATTTTGTAAGGACAATTGTTACTGTGTTCCATGAATTGCTCAACTTGGTTCTGTTGCTTGGTGAATGATTTTTTCAATCTGTAAATCAGTCTTTTAGATTCTTTTTCATCGATGTTAAGATCAACACTGTCTCGGTTAATTCTAAAAGATTCCAGGTGTACATTATAGATCCTAATGGTGTCATAGTTGCGAAGGATATCAATAAAAATAGCGTTGTTATTGGAATTTTCAAAATCAAGACTGCCCTTATTCACAATCCTGAACTTTGAGAAGATTGCTAAACCGCTGGCTCCTTTGCCTCCGTTCAATTTTTCATACGTATATGGATAGTCAAGGCTTACTTCCTTGTCGTGTTTGAATTCCTGAAAAGCGATAAGATCAGGATTTTCTTCTTTGATAAAACCGGAGATACTCGCCGGGACTTCTTCTGATGCTATCCATTTATATTTGTTAAACAACCTTACATTGTAATTCATCACAGAAAAACTACCGCCACTCACCACGGTTTTACTATTAAATTTATACGGAAAAAATGACAATCCAATGGCAAGTAGAATACAGAAAAACGACAATAGAAATTGTTTTTTAAGGCCAGAAAGCAACCAGTATACAATGAAGATCACATGGGCAAACAGCAATAATGGTACAGCCAAACTCATGATTGACAACAAAGGAAATGATTGCGGAGAAATATAAGGTAAAGTCAATGATGCAAGGAACAACAATGCCACAATGTTGTTTGCAAAAAATGCGATTTTATTTAAAAACGATAAATTTTTCAAGAGGGGAATCGTTTAAGTTTATTTTTTTCCGGCATTAAAGAGATAATCTTTTTCTTCTTTTGTCAATGTGTCATAGCCTGATTTACTTATTTTATCCAGGATACTGTCTATTCTTACCTGTTCTTCTGATTTGGTTTCCTTTTTCTGATTAGCTTTCTTCTTAGTGCTTTTGTAAACTGTTTTTAAAGGTCTTTTTTCTTTTTTCGTTAGCCATTGGTCCATCCAAGTGATCAAATCAGATCCCTGATTAAAGTACTTTGTCATGACCAAGCCAAGAAGAGACCCGCCAAGGTGTGCTAAATGTCCGCCAGCATTCCCCGTAGGGATTTGTACCAGATCCATTACGACTAAAACAACAGCAATATACAACAATTTGACGTTTCCAATAAATCTAAATCTCATGGAATAATGGGGGATATGGCTCGCAATACCTATTACCACGGCCATAACTCCAGCAGAGGCTCCTAACAAAAGTGATTCCTGAGTTTTCAAGCCAGGGAGGTAATTATAGGAGATCATGTAGATGAATCCGCCTGCCATGATTCCAAGGATATAGTAAACAATGAACTGTTTGGAATTAAAAAAATCAAGAAAAAGATTCCCGAAATAATAGAGCACCAGCATATTAAACAAAACATGAAAGAACCCAACATGCAGAAATCCGTAGCTAACGATGGTCCAGGGTCTGAACAACAACAGTTCAAAATCAGGTTGTAGTGAAAACCAGTTGACGATGAAATTACCATCTATTTGGAATAAGAACGACATGGTGTTGAACAAATAAGTCACTATAAAAATGACCACATTGATGATGATAAGTTTTTCAACAATACTTCGTGAGAGGTAATTTTGGTAAAGATTTGATATCCAATTCATGCTTCTATAGGAGTTAGTTCCATCTTTTGAATTGATTTTTTTCCCAGTATTTCATCATAATAAACCCTATAAGTGCTCCACCTACATGGGCAAAGTGAGCAATTCCACCTCCGAAAATAGAGAAACCCGTAACTCCCGAAAAGAGATCAAGTCCGATCAATACCGGAATAAAATACTTTGCTGCAATTGGTACAGGTAAAAAGATAAGGGCAAGTTTGGCATTTGGAAAACTCATACCAAAGGCCACCAAGACTCCATAAATGGCACCCGATGCTCCCACAGCTGGAGTGTTGTAGATTTGATAAATTCCAGACAGTTTTTTCTCAGGAATACGGTCTAATATTGCTGAATTATACCTTCCCGATTCAAGAAGATTTTGAATTTCCTCTGGTCCAATTCCTATACTGACGAGTTCGTTGTAAATCCCGTTGAATTGGAAATAATTGACTGCGGTATATATCAGCCCGGCACCAATACCGGATGAAAAGTAAAAGAAAAGAAACTTATTCCTACCCCACATTTGTTCGAGGGGAGAGCCAAAGGCCCACAAGGCATACATATTGAACAGAATATGCATAAAACCCCCATGCATAAACATATGCGATACAAACTGCCAAAAGCCAAAGTGATCATTCTTTGGGAAGTATAAGGCCAGCCAGTTCCCTAGGTTGAGTCCAAAAAGGGAACTTGCCGCAAAAAAAATAACATTTAATATGATTAAATGTTTGATGGCTTCTGTCAATTTGCCCATACTATCTATAAATTAAATTTTTCTTCCAGGTCATTTAATGACAAGGTAATAAATGTTTTTTTGCCAAAAGGAGAATAATTTGGCTCTTTACAGGAGAATAATTTGTTTAAGAGATTCTCTTGCTCTCTGTTATTAAGTGAGGTACCTGACTTTATAGCAAGACTTTTTGCCAAACTTTTGGTAATCAGGTCAACTTGACTGAAACTTGATTCAGGAACTTCATTCCTGAAGTTTTCTATGAGTGATTCAATAATTCCTACTACTTCCTTTTCGGCAATAGTAGATGGTATGGAGTCAAGCACTAGGGCCTCTTCCTGTATTTCCGAAATATGAAATCCGGCACTGTTCATATCTTGTCTAATCTGCTTGACAGTATTCACATCATTTTTACTGATATGCACCTTAAGAGGAAATAACAATTGTTGATGACCAAGACCTTCCATGGTTACTTTAGCAAGATACTCCTCGTAGAGTATTCGCTGATGAGCGGCATTTTGATCGATCAAAACCATACCCGATTTGATCGAACTTGCAATATACTTTGACTGTACCTGAAATGTTTTCAGGGCTGCAGCCTCCTGGGCCTCATCAAATAAGTCTTGTGAGACATTATCCATGTCAACGGTAATATTCTCAATGAGTTCTTTTTCGGGATGGTCACTTAAGTATAAAGCTTCCCATTGCAGATTCTTTGCAGATCGTTCTTTGTTTAATTTTGTATAACCTTCTGTTTTAAAGGGGTTGAAATTTTGATCTATCTCTATGACAGGAGTTGTTACATAGGCTCTGTCTTTGTATGAATAGGGGGTGTCAAGACTTGCATCCCGCTCAAAGTCAAGGCTCGGTACTACATTGTACTGTCCGAGACTGTGTTTGATTGTGGATCTTATGATGGCATACAGATCACGTTCATTATCGAACTTTATCTCTGTCTTTGTTGGATGGATATTGATGTCGACACTGCTTGCCGGTACCTCTAAATATAAAAAGTAGGAGGGATGATATCCTGAATTCAACAAGCCATCATAAGCACCCATCACCGCGTGATGAAGATAAGGGCTTTTAATGAATCGGTTGTTGACGAAAAAGAATTGCTCTCCTTTTTTTTTCTTTGCAAATGATGGTTTTGAAATAAAGCCTTTTATGTTTAAAATATCTGTTTCTTCAATTATGGGAACCAATTTTTCATTGCTACTCTTTCCCATGATATTTACAACACGCTGCCTGGTGTTTTTGTTCCATTGTTTTGAAGATCCGGCCGGCAACTTAAAGAGTTCATTTCCATTGTGTTCAAGGGAAAAAGCTATTTTCGGATACGTGAAAGCCACTCTTTGAAAAGCATCTATGATATGTCTTGTTTCAATTGAATTTGACTTGAGAAATTTTCTTCTGGCAGGGATGTTGTAAAAAAGATTCTTTACTTCAAAACTCGAACCAACTGGTCCGGCAACAACTTGCTCAGAAATAAATTCTCCTCCATTGATTCTGATTTCTGTGGCCAACTCAGCATCTGCTGTTTTTGTTTTTAAAACCACATGGCCGATCGCTGAGATCGAAGCCAAAGCTTCCCCTCTGAATCCATTTGTATGTAAATTGAATAGATCATCGGCTGTCTGAATTTTTGAGGTTGCATGTCTTTCAAATGCCATTCTTGCGTCAGAAGGACTCATCCCCTTACCATTGTCTATCAACTGAATCAGTGTTCTTCCTGCATCTTTAACAATCAGTTTTATATCTGTTGCATCTGCATCCACGGCATTTTCAAGCAATTCCTTAACCACAGAAGCAGGACGTTGAACAACCTCTCCTGCAGCTATTTGATTGGCTACATTATCTGGAAGTAATCGAATGAAGTCTGACATTAAAACAATTTATGCAATTCAAATAAATACGCTAAAATCCCAACTAAGACACTTATTATAATTGCAAGCCGTTTGTTGACGGCTCTATTGGATGACATTTTCTTTTGTCTTAGCCAAGTTGATTCAAGATGTTCCTTAGAGAGTGATATTTTTGGAATATCAGTTAAAGAACTGTCGTTGTTCTTATACTTTTCTTTTAATATTTCCAAACGCTCTTTGCGCTCGTCATAATAACGAGGTTTGTAATCGAATACATAATGTGCTCTTGGCTTAAAAGCATTTCCGAACATAGCACTTCATTTTGCAGTTAACACAAAATTACAGAAATATGATAAGCTGGTCAAATAAAGTTATGTTAAAAGCCCTGCTTAAAGAGCTTAGTTTTAAAAGCTATTGTTTAAAGCTGCCATTTTGATGGCTGCGGCTGCACATTCAATTCCTTTATTACCGTGTTTACCACCTGATCTGTCAAGCGATTGTTGTTTGTTATTATCGGTCAGTACGCAAAAAACTGTTGGAGTGTCAAATGTCAGGTTAAGATCTTTGATACCTTGAGTGACGCCTTCACAAACAAAAGTAAAATGCTCTGTTTCTCCTCTGATCACATTGCCAATGGCAATCACGGCATCCAACTCCTTGTTCATCAGCAACTTCTTGCATCCATAAATCAGTTCGAAACTTCCAGGAACCTTAATCGATACTATATTTTCCTGTTTTGCTCCATGCTCCAATAAAGTTGCAACAGCTCCATCATGTAGATTTTGGGTAATATCAGGATTCCATTCCGAAACTACAATCCCAAATTTAAATGCAGAGGCATCAGGGATACTTTCACTGTCGTACAAGGAAAGATTTGTAGTTGCCATGGTCGCTTTATTTTTGAGCTATTTGAGCTCTTTGGATAAAAAGATTGATATTCTTGGCCTCTTCAGATTTTGAATAATCATCTTTAATAGTTTGGTAATAACCTTCCGCATCAGCAAATTTACCAAGATCCATGGCAACGTTCCCAGCTCTGAATAAGTATATAGGGGAGGTAAAGTTATTGTCTTTTACTCTGGCTGCTTCCAGGTAGTACTGCAATGCATCTTCAGGCTGCTCTATTTCAATAAAAGCATCCCCTATGTTTCCTTTCGCCAGGGCTGCAAGCATTTCATCCTTCGAAGAGAAATCACTTAAATATTTAATAGCACTTTCATAATCGCCTGTTTTAAGAAAAGCGATACCGCTCATATATTTGGCAAGATTTCCTGCCTTCGTACTGCCATAGTTGTCAACAATATCGATGAGGCCGTATTTACCATCAGTTCCGTTAAGACTAAGATTATATAGTGAATCAACTGCTACACTTGTGTTTTGAGCTTCCTCAAAATATTTCTTTGGAAAAGCGAGTTCATCAGCTGCTTCTTTTTCTTTCGGTTCAAGGATATATTTATTATACGCTAAAAATGCAAGAATGACACCTGCTATAACAATTAAACCGGTAAAAATAATCTTTTGATTCTTTTCAACCCATTGCTCAGATCTTGATGCAGTATCGTCTAAGGTGTTGAACACCTCAGCCGTGGTACTTTGATCTTCAATACTTACTTGATTACCTTTCTTTACTTTATTTCCTCTTTTTTTATAAGTCGCCATCGGTATTTTTATTAATGGCGCAAAAATAAAATATTTATTCAAATTATTGCCTTAATTTAGACTTAATTTTTGTTTTTTTGCAGGGTTCACTTCTTTGAACAGCATAAGGGTTTAAATAGTTAAAAATTAATTAGTTAGTATCTGTTTATTCTGGCAGATGGGAAAAGGGTCCTGTTCTGTTGAACTGTTTGGACGCTCAGAAGGATTTTATCTATGTTTTTAGAAAGTATTTCGCTGATCAACTTTAAGAATTTTTCAGATGAGGCATTTAGTTTTGACGAAAGGATCAATTGTCTCGTGGGAAACAATGGGGTAGGTAAAACCAATGTACTTGACGCTATTTATTATCTCTCACATACCAAGGGCTATTTCAATGCGGTTGCTTCTCAAAACATTAAGCATCAGGAGGATTTTTTTGTAGTAGACGGTATTTTTAAAAAAGATGATCGTCATGAACATATCCATTGCAGTTTAAAGAAAGGTCACAAAAAGGTTGTCAAAAGGAATGGTAAGGTATATGAAAAACTATCCGATCATTTTGGACTGATTCCTTTGGTGATTATTTCACCATCAGATACGAACCTTATCAGTGAGGGAAGCGAATTAAGAAGGAAATTCATGGATATGATTATCTCCATGAATGATAGAGAATATTTTCACGATCTCATTCTTTATAACAAGACGATTAGCCAAAGGAATTCGCTATTAAAATACTTTGCCTCGAATTTCACTTTTGACAGTGATAATTTGGAAATTTATGATGAACAATTAACCTTGTATGGTGAAAGAATCTTTGAGAAACGCAAATCTTTTATTAAAGAATTTACGCCTATATTTAATAAGCGTTACAGTCATATCATTGAAAAGTCGTCAACAGAACAGGTAAAGGAAGAGGTTACCTTTTCTTATAAAACACAATTGGAGCACTCAGATTTCAGAACGCTGCTCCAAAAGAATCTGGAGAAAGACAGGGTTCTTCATTATTCTTCTGCAGGCGTGCATAGAGACGACCTTCTGTTTCAGATCAATGACCATCCGGTTAAAAAAATTGGGTCTCAAGGGCAGCAGAAATCGTTTTTGATCGCTTTAAAATTGGCTCAGTTTGATTTTATAACCAAAAAGTCACATATCAAGCCTATATTGCTGCTTGATGATATTTTTGACAAATTAGACGATCAACGGGTGGGGCAGTTACTGCATCTGGTTAACGATGACAGTTTTGGTCAATTGTTTATCACCGACACTCATGATAAAAGAACCGAAGCCCTGATCAAAGAAACTGGCCAATCATACAAGATGTTTGGTCTTTAAAAAAAAGCAAATGAGCAAAAGAGAAAATGACACCAATAAAATAAAAGACCTTATACCTCAAATGTTACAGGAGAATAAGCTGAAAAAGGGCATGGACCAGATTTACGTAAAAGAGGCCTGGGTTGAGGTAATGGGTCAGGGTGTTGCCAATTACACCGAATCTGTCATTTTAAAGAATCATACTGTTTTTGTCAAGCTAAGTTCTGCTGCTTTGCGAGAGGAATTGCAATACGGACAGGATAAAATTATAAAAATGCTGGATGCTGCTTTAGGACAAGTATCGGTTAGAGGGATAAAATTAATGTAGTTATTTGATTTTGTCTTTTTTCTGATACCACAGTTTAAACAGCACTCGTATTGAACACAAAAAACCATCACGCCTGAGGCATAATGGTATTTTGTAATTTGAAATTCCAAAAATTAAAAGATCTCTCTTCCTGAAAAATGAAAGATTCCTTCTATCTCTGCATTTTCATTACTATCTGATCCGTGAACTGCGTTTTCACTTATGGAAGTAGCAAACAATTTTCTGATCGTACCATCAGCTGCATCTTCCGGATTAGTAGCTCCAATTAGAGTTCTAAAATCTTCAACTGCATTTTCTTTTTCCAAAATAGCAGCCACAATCGGCCCTCTTGTCATATATTCAACTAAATCACCAAAAAAAGGTCTTTCAACGTGGACTGCATAAAAAGTTTCAGCATCTCTTTTGCTCATCTGAGTTTGTTTCATTGCCACTATCTTAAATCCAGACGCGTTGATCTTTTCTAAAATCGCACCTGTATTACCTTTTTCTAAAGAATCAGGTTTTAACATTGTAAATGTTCTATTTGTCACCATGTTGATTAAATTTCAATTTTTGCCAAAAATACTTTATTAGAAGCGTATCGACCAAAGTATCGGCCTTCTTTTTTTAATATTTTTGGATCAGTTCTTGAAAAAGCATATTTTCTTCCCCACGAATCTCCATTTTTACTGTATTTTTTTGCAGGTCGATGGTGAGGAGACCGAAGTTTTTTTCAGCAACGACCTCACTAATCCGATTTGTGTTTGGTTCTCCACTATATGTGCTGTAGCTATGGGTCATACCACTTGAAGTAAAATCGATTAAAGGGAAATCCAAACCTGGAATATCAATCTTAAAAATTTCAGCGATGTGTCTGTCTCCAGATAAAAAAATAACACCCTTTGCTTTACTCTTTGAGATCAGTTTTTTCATTTTTTCAACCTCATTTGGCATTGTTCCCCAACTTTCAAATCCGTGTTCATAAGACAAAAATTGTATGCTGCTTATGATGATATTGAACTGAGCCTTGGAATTTATGAGGGATTCTTCAAGCCATTGCCATTGTACCTCTCCCAACATAGTTGCCTCCTCATGATCAGTTGGAATATACCTTTTTTCTCCAGTGGGATCTTTGGTTAAATCGCTTCTGAAATAACGTGTGTCCAGCACGATGATGTTTATTGAGGCCCCATTAACCGAATAGGTATACAACTCATAAATTCCCTTTTGTTTTCTTCTGGGATGATTCGTTGCCACATCAAAAAAGTCGAGAAAAATTTGCTGTACACTATCTTTTTTAAGGTAGTTTACACCTCCGTCATTAAGCCCATAGTCATGATCATCCCAGGTACCTATAATTGGTATTTGTTTTTTGAAGGCCAAATAAGCCGAATCTTCTTTCATCTTTTTATAATTCTCCTTCATTAAAACCATATTTTCAGTATCTGAATAAATGATATCACCTCCCCAGATGAAGAGGTCAGGTTCATTGCTCAGGATAGGAGACCACAATTGATTGGGAATGTTTTGATTGTTGCAGGAGCCGAATGAAATAACGAATTCTTTCTTCTTGGTACAGGAGCAAAATAAAGCGGTACACAGCAGCAATGGCAAGAGTAAAACTTTCATAACTCTTTAGAGATTTGAAGGGATGTATTAGGAAGTAACAAAGTAATGAAAACTAATTCAAAGAATTTGAAATAAGAATGATAATATTATTTTTATTGTATATTCGCACACTATGAATGAAGTAGATTTTAGACAACTACAACAAGCACTTTCTGAACCTAAAAATAGTGTCATTGTGACGCATAGAAACCCTGATGGAGATGCCTATGGATCGAGTCTGGGCTTGTATTGGTTTCTAAGAAAAACGGGTCATGAGGTTACTGTAGTTTCACCCAATGATTGCCCTGAATTTTTGAAATGGCTGCCCGGTGAAGATCAGATAGCCATCTTTGAAGCTGATCCAGAAAAAGGAAAGGAAATTCTTCGAAAGGCCGACATGGTTTTTACGCTCGATTTTAATGCTTTTCATCGTTTGGGAGAGGTCATGAAACCCATTATGGAAGAAATAAAACCGGTTTATGTGATGATTGACCATCATCAGCAGCCTGATGATTTCGCTCACTTTTCTTTTGTGGATCCTTCCATGAGTTCAACGAGTGAAATGGTCTATAAATTTATTGACCGCCTTTCTATGTCTGAGTTGATCGACAAAGATATTGCCAGTTGTTTATATGCCGGAATTTTGACAGACACAGGATCATTTCGTTTTCCTGCAACAACGAGTGCAACCCATAGGGTAGTGGCAGATCTTTTGGATAAGGGTGCTAACAATTCAGATATTTACAACAGAATTCACGATGTAAATACCTATAATCGGATGCAGTTATTAGGACGTGCTTTAGACAATATGGTTGTTTTGGAAAGATTTCATACGGCCTATATTACCTTGTCACAAAACGAACTGAACAGATATAAATTTCAGCGGGGAGATACAGAAGGCTTTGTGAATTATGCGCTTTCCCTGAAAAATGTAATGTTTGCAGTTATTTTTATAGAAGATAAAAAACAAAAAATCATCAAGATTTCCTTTAGGTCTGTAGGTGAATTTTCTGTGAATGAATTTGCTCGTAATAATTTTAACGGAGGAGGTCATATTAATGCTGCTGGAGGGAGAAGTGATCTTACTTTAAAAGATACCGTTAAAAAGTTTGTGGATATCTTACCAACTTTGTCAAATGACTTAACCTTATCTTCATGAAGTATTCTTTCATCGTTTTGATCGTATTTACAGTTTTTTTGTCATGCTCTAATCCTGAGGCACGAAAGCCAATCGTACGAAAAACAAGTTCCTTTATGAGTGAGTCCATTGAACGGAACAAATTGCTCAATAAAGCAGAGAATGCGATGCTCCTGAAAAAAATGAAATCAGATAGCTTACATCATTATTTGAATTCAGAGCATGGATTCTGGTATTATTATGAGGTAGAGATGCCTAAAGAATCTTATACTCCGAAAAGTGGAGATGAGGTGTTCTATAGTCATGAAATCAAAAGCCTTGACAACTCCATTCTTTATGATAAAAATGATTTGGGAACCAAAAGTTATCTCGTTGATAAAGAGGAGTTAATTTCAGGACTTCAGGATGGTTTTAAACTAATGAAGGAAGGAGAAACAGTTAGCTTTTTATTTCCTTCTTATAAAGCTTATGGCTATACCGGAAACGATAAAATACAAGCAAACCAACCTTTGATCTATTCAGTACAAGTATTAAAAATCAATAAATTAAGTGAAAATGAAAGTAATTAATTCGATCCTACTCATCTTTTTGATAAGTTTTGGAGCATGTAAAACCGCTAAATATACTGATCTGGATGATGGGATTTATGCAGATCTCCAAACAGATAAGGGTGATATTTTGTTGAAATTAGAGTATGAAGTTGTTCCGGTTACAGTTGCAAATTTTGTTTCACTTGCTGAAGGAACCAACCCCTATGTAGATGAAAAATATAAGGATAAGAGATTTTATGACGGCCTGAAATTTCATAGAATTGTTGATGATTTTATGATACAGGGAGGTGACCCAAGAGGCAATGGATCAGGAGACCCGGGCTATAAATTCGAAGACGAATTCCCGATGGATGAAAACGGAAATCTTGTTTTGTCACATGAGGGCCCTGGAATTTTGTCAATGGCAAATTCAGGCCCCGATTCAAACGGCTCACAGTTCTTTATAACTCATAAAGAAACCAAATTTCTGGATGGGAAACATACTATTTTTGGCTTTTTAGTGCAAGGTCAGGAAGTTATTGATTCGATGGCTCAAGATGATTTGATCCAAAAGATTGAGATCATAAGAATTGGGAAAAAGGCGAAGAACTTTAATGCAGAGGCAGAATTCTCAAGTTATTTTGCTAAAATTGAAGAAAGACAAAAATTAGCTGAAGAATTGAGAGAAAAAAAGAAAGAAGAATTGATTCAGTTCGTGAAGAACAATGAGCCTTCTGCTAAAGTACTTCCTTCGGGGTTAAAAATATTATCCATAACAGAAGGTACCGGTGAAAAGCCTGTAATTGGATCTAAAGTAGATGTAAATTATGCCGGGTATTTTATGACTGGTGATCTGTTTGATTCCAATATCAAAGAAATAGCTCAGGTTTATGGGAAATATGACAGGAGGAGAGATCAGATGAACGGTTATAAACCAATTCCAATGGATTACAGTCCTGATGCTACATTAATTTCGGGATTTAAAGAAGGTTTGCAAAATATGAATTATGGAGACAAGGTTTTGTTGATCATTCCATCGTATTTGGGATATGGAGAACAAGGAGCCAATGGGTTAATTCCACCAAATGCTGATCTTCTATTCCAACTGGAGATTGTTGTAAAATAGTATATTGAAATAGAATTTGATGTAAAAAAAGGGGCCTGTAGGCCCCTTTTTTATTGAACTTAAGTGAAACTTGATCCATTGGGATTAATAATTGTGTAATTTTATTTGATATAAAAAAATAATAAATCATTAGTGTCTGCAACACTTTGATATGTTGATCGTATTTAGAATGAAGAATAAAAAACCGGATGGATACTAATTTTCAATCGCATTTGATCGAGAAATGCAAAAACAACGATAGCCTGGCCCAAATGCAGCTCTATGATCTGTATTGCAAAGCAATGTTTAATACCGCCTATAATTTCATCAAAGATGATGCTATTGCTCAGGATGTAATGCAGGAAGCATTTATCAAAGCTTTTAGAAAGATTGAAACCTATACTGGTGAAGCGACTTTCGGAGCCTGGTTAAAGAGAATAGTGATCAATCAAAGTTTGGATTGGTTGAAAAAGAAGAAGTTGGTAACCGTTGAATTAAATGAAGAAGTGGCATATCTTCCCAATGATGATCCCTGGGAAGTGGATCAGGAAATTAGTTTGGAGGTCATATACAGATGCATAGAATCACTACCTCAAAAATGTAAAAATGTAGTCAAACTCTACCTTCTTGAGGGCTATGATCATCAGGAAGTGGCCCAGATATTGGAGATTTCAGAAGTCGCATCCAGATCGCAATTGTCAAGAGGGAAAAGCAAATTGAAAGAACTGTTAATTCATGAAAATTATGAAAGTTGATATTAAAGAAAAATTAAAAGAAGAAAAGATGTTGAGAGAATTATCAAAAGATCATCGTTCTATTTTCGAAAAGAAACTACAAAAGAAGTTACACAGTACTTCAGGCAGTTCAAGAAAATATTTAATGATCGCAGCATCAGTAATTATGCTGTTCGGTATGGGATACCTGCTCACTTTGACCCAGGACGTTCCCAGTGCGCCCATTGAGGTCGTAAGTTCAAAAGTGTCACTGGAAGAGTTCTCACCGGAATTAAAGAAGGTTGAAAACTATTACCTCACAGCCATTAATTTTGAAATGGCGAATCTGAATGTGACGGATGGAAACAAAGTGATATTACAGGAATATTTCCGAAAGATGAATTCCCTAACAAATGAATACAAACTTCAAAGTGAACAATTGGAAATTGATAAAATTGATGAAGAACTCATTAATAATCTGATTGACAATTTACAAATGAGACTACAATTGATGATCGAGTTAAAAAATGAATTAAAAAAATTAAAATCTAAAGAAAATGAAGAGCACACACTTTAAATTATTTATCTTAAGTTTCTCATTGTCATTGAGTTGTTTTGCCCAGGAATTCACTAAACCTTTACAGGAATTTAAGGTGGGAAGCAATACCACAATATCTATTGAAGCCTCTTATGCCGAAATTGAAATTGTTGAATGGAGCAAGAACAAAGTTGAAGTAGAAGGTATTATGAGTATTCAAGGATTACCTGAAGATGAAGCTCAGGATATTTTTGATAGCTGGGATATCAGTGCACAAGCTGATGCTGAGAAAATAACAATCAGGTCGAGTGCAAGTAATTTTGGAAATGAATATTTCTTTATTAACAGCGATAAGTATTTGGGAAATGTAATTGTGGACGTACCTGAGTTAAGCGGAAGGGTAATTGATATTATTGATTCGATTCACTTTGTACTTCCTGAATTTGAAAATTTCCCTGATATTGATTATAATTTCAATCAGAGTTTTGAATTCGATGTTGATTCTATTGCCTTTGATTACGAAGAATTTCAAAAGAACAGCGAATATTTGGAGCAATGGCAGGAAGAACATAAAGAGCAATTGAAAATAATCAAGGAGGAGTTAAAGGAAAATCAGGTTGAGATTGCAAGACATCAAAAAGAAATGCAAAGAGAGATGAAAGAGATTCAAAGAGAAGCAATGCAAGAAGCCAGAACTCATGTCCGGGAAGCTCAGATGGAAGCCAGAGAATCTCAGAGGGAGGTTCAAAGACAGGTTCATGAAGAAAGAGCGAGAATGATTGAAAAAGGAGCCAAAGAAAGGGAGTATGAAGTTCATAAGATTCTTAGAGACAGACAAAAAGTTAAAATCACAAAAACCCTTCGTATCAAAGTTCCAAAGAATGCGAAATTGGAAATGGATGTAGATTATTGTAAGATCACTACCATTTAATATAGAGTTTTAAAGGTAAAAGAGAACATTCAGAGGCGAAATCTGGATGTTTTTTTTTGTCTTTCTTTCTCGTAATAGTTCTTATATTTGGAGTCCTGAAATAACGATAATCACAAGATCAAAAATGATGCAGAATTTATTTCTATATAATTCACTTACGAATAAAAAAGAGCTTTTTAAACCGGTTAAAGAAGGTTATGTTGGCATGTATGTATGTGGCCCAACGGTGTATAGCAATGTTCATCTGGGTAATGTGCGAAGTTTTATGTCTTTTGACATGATCTTCCGATATTTCCTCCATTTGGGATACAAGGTGCGTTATGTTAGAAATATTACAGACGCAGGACATCTCACCGATGATTCACAAGAAGATAAAATCTCAACAAAGGCAAGGCTAGAGCAATTGGAGCCCATGGAAATTGTTCAAAAATACACGACCGATTTCCATCAGATTTTGGAAAAATTCAATTTTCTTCCACCGAGTATAGAGCCAACAGCCACGGGTCATATTGTAGAACAGATTGAAGCAATACAAACAATCTTGATAAACGGTTTGGCCTATGAAGTGAACGGGTCAGTTTATTTTGATGTGCTCAAGTACAATGAAAAAGAGCATTATGGTATATTATCAAAAAGAAATATCGAAGACGCGATTGAGAACACCAGAGTACTTGACGGCCAGTCTGACAAGAAAAATCCGCAAGATTTTGCTTTGTGGAAAAAGGCGGAGCCAGAGCATATTCAAAGATGGAATTCTCCCTGGGGGGAAGGATTTCCAGGGTGGCATTTGGAGTGTACAGTAATGAGTACAAAATATCTAGGTGAGGAGTTCGATATACATGGTGGAGGCATGGACCTCAAGTTTCCGCATCACGAGTGCGAAATTGCCCAGGCCCAGGCTTGCAACCATATCAACCCGGTTAGGTACTGGTTACATGGCAATATGCTGACAATGAATGGGAAAAAAATGGCCAAATCAACTGGAAACAATATTCTTCCAGAGGAGATTTTTACAGGTAAAAACGATAATATTACGAAAGCATTTGCTCCTAGCGCGGTAAGGTTTTTTATGATGCAGGCGCATTACAGAAGTATACTTGATTTTTCGAATGATGCGGTTTTAGCTGCTGAAAAAGGTTTTAACAGGCTTATGGAAGCTATTGATTTGTCTAAAAAACTTGAAGCAGGAAAGGAATCAACTCTTGATGTAAATTCCTGGAGAGAAAAATGTTATGAAGCCATGAACGATGATTTCAATTCTCCCATCCTTATAGCTAACTTATTTGAGGCAGTAAAATGGATCAATTTGATCAATGATGGGAAAGAGTTTTTAGTTCAAACTGATCTGGATCTCTTGAAAAAGACATTGAATGTTTTTGTTTATGAAATTCTGGGCTTGGAGAATTCCATGGAAAAGAATGAAGAGACAGATATAGTTGATGGTTTGGTTCACTTATTGATTGAAATGAGAAAAACGGCCAGAGATAATAGAGATTGGGCCTTATCTGATAAGATCAGAGATGAATTATTGGCTGTCGGTGTACAACTAAAAGATGGAAAAGAAGGCACTACTTATTCATTGAACTAACAAGCATTAAATATATGTTTAAAAGGATTTTGATATTTCCATTTCTGTTATTGATCAGGTTTTATCAGATTGCCATTTCTCCTTATACCCCTGCTAGCTGTAGGTATTCTCCTACCTGTTCACATTATGCCGTTGAATCACTTAAAATTCACGGCTTGTTCAGAGGTGGGTGGATGGCTGTAAAAAGGATCTTTTCATGCCATCCATGGGGAGGTAGCGGATACGATCCTGTACCCGAAAAGGTAGCTGATAATAAAAAAGAAAGAGGGGAGTAGATATTAACTTCTTTCAATTATATTTACGTCATAAAATAGAATTTCATGTTGTTTTTAAGTATTGATTGGGACCCTAGCATCGAACTTTTTAAAATCGGATCATTTGCCATTAGATACTATAGTCTGATGTTTGTTATTGCATTTGTTCTAGGTCTTCAGATTATGAAAAGGATCTTTAACAGAGAAGGTGTAAGCTTAGATAAGCTGGATTCCTTGTTTATATATACAGTGATCGCGACACTCTTAGGAGCAAGAATAGGGCATTTTTTATTTTACGATACGGCTTTTCTTTTGTCAAACCCGTTGGAAGTTCTTTTGCCTGTTAAATTTAATCCATTTCAATTTACAGGATATCAGGGATTGGCAAGCCATGGAGCTGCGATAGGAATTATCATCGCCATGTATTTTTATTCTAAAAATGTGATTAAAAAACCCATGTTGTGGGTTTTGGACCGCATCGTGATTCCTGTGGCTAGTGGCGCTATATTTGTGAGGCTCGGTAATTTGGTAAATTCTGAGATTATTGGTAAAGCTACGAATACTGATTATGGTTTTGTTTTTAAACAATTGGGGGAAGATTTTCCACGACACCCGACACAATTATACGAAGCATTTGGATACCTGATTACCTTTGCTGTTCTTTGGTTTGTATATTGGAAAACGGATAAGAGAGAAAAACTTGGCTATCTTTTTGGGCTTTTTATGGTGTTTTTATGGTCAGTAAGATTGATCGTTGAATTCTTTAAAGAGGCACAGGTTGATCAAAGAGGTGATTGGGATTTGAACACAGGGCAGTTATTAAGTATTCCGATGATTCTTGTAGGTTTCTACTTTATGTTTAGAAAATATAAAAAACAGGTCTAAATCTCTCTTTTTTTGTCGTAAGGAATACTTTCCAGGATGTGTTCAACGACTTCGCTTCGAGCATCTGTTTTTCTATTCGCCTTAATTACTTTGAATGGAATACCGCCATTTTCGGTGTTTTCAAACATTTTATTTTTATAGAAAGTATATGAATCCCAGAGCTCCTGCGCTTTTTCATCGACTTTGCTCATTTTCCATTGTTTTAATGGATTGTTCCGGATATCTTCAAAACGCTTGGCCTGCTCTTTTTCGGAAATAGACATATAGATCTTTACCAATAAGATTCCTGATTCTGAAATCATTCGTTCAAAATCGTTTACCTGTTTCATAAAGAGTCTGTAATCTTCATCGGTACAGAAGCCATTGACAGGTTCGACTACGGCCCTGTTATACCAGCTTCGGTCAAAGAAAATAATTTCACCGGCTTTGGGAAATTGCTGGATATATCTTTGAAAATACCATTGTGTTTGTTCCACTTCTGTAGGTTTTGGTAAGGCTACGATGCGGTAGTGACGAGGATTGATCCTTTCTGTGATCCTCCTGATGGCTCCTCCTTTTCCTGCGGAATCCCTTCCCTCGAAAATAACGATAACACGCATATTCTTGTCAATGATACAAGCCTGCTGCCTGATCAGTTCAGTTTGAAGGGTTTTCAATTTTTTCTCATAATCAATATACCTGATGGTTTTCGGTAAATTAATTGAATCATTAGATAATATTGACAACAATCCCTTTTTGGAATTTAATTTTTTTAAGTCTTTTTCTGAAATTGTTTCCATATCCATTTAATCGTATTTGTGTGAGGATCGGAAATAGCGCATGATTACATTTGGATCAGGTAAAAGAGAAACACTACTGTCATCTTTATTTTCATAATCGAACAAAGACAAAACATAGCGCATGCATTCCAATCGGGCAGTCTCCTTATTATTTGTTTTGGCAATCACCCAGGGGCTAAAAGAAGTATGGGTCTTACTGAACATTAGTTCCTTGTATTTTGTATAATCATCCCAATATTCTTGACCTTTTTTATCAACAGGGCTGAATTTCCATCTTTTCAGTGGATTATCTTCTCTTGCATTGAATCGTTTAAGTTGCTCCTCTTTGGTTATAGATAACCAAAACTTAATGATAGTTACCCCATCTTCATAAAGCATATGCTCGAATTCAGGCAGCTGCACCATAAATTGTTCATATTGACGAGGATTACAAAACCCCATTACCGGTTCAACAACAGCTCTGTTGTACCATGACCTGTCAAAAAACACCAATTCCCCGGGGTTGGGTAAATGTTGAATATACCTGGTAAAATACCATTGACCTTTTTCTACTTCAGTAGGTTTGTTAAGTGCTACCAATCTCATGGATCTGGGGTTTAAATGCTCCGTAAACCTTCTGATATTACCTCCTTTTCCAGCGGCATCCCGGCCTTCAAATATAATCGCAACACGTTTATTGTTCTTTTTTACCCATTGTTGTAATTTAACAAGTTCCACCTGTAGCTTTTCCTTTTCTTTTTCATATTGGATTTTGGACAAAACATCACGGATGTCAATATCTTTATTTCGCAGGGTACTTAACAGGTCTGTATGCGATTTTATGGTATTGAATTCAGCTTCAGTAATACTTTCTTTGGGGTTTTTAGTCATAGGTCATTCAGTTATACAAGAATTTGGATCATTGGAAATTAATAATTGGGTATCTGCAGGCGACACATATGGAATTCCTAATCCCATCCCTCTTAAAATGAACAAAAGTCCAATGATTAGTACAAATATAGGAATTGCTTTCTGAATTCTATTCCGTACCGAAATTTTTAAAAAATTCCCTAAAAAAATCGCCCCTGTCATCAAGGGAATAGTACCAAGTCCGAACATAGCCATGTATATGGCTCCATCGGCTAAGTCTCCCGTGGAAACAGCTCCTAAAAGTGCCATGTATACAAGACCACAAGGTAGGAAACCATTAAAAAAACCTATAGAAAAAAGTGATTTCATAGAGCTTTTTTTAAGGTAGAGGCCCAACCTTGTCTTTACCTTGCCAATGATGTGATATAAGGGTCTTGTAAAATGAAATTTATTGAGAATTCTAGCAGGGATGACCACGATCAAAATCATCAAAATACCAACCAGAATTGACAAGCGCTGTTGAAACCCGGCGAGGTATAGGCCCTTTCCAAGTAAACCGAATAACAAACCTATCAGGCTGTAACTTAGAATCCTACCCGTGTGGTATAACCCGGTTCCTATAAAGGTTTTAAATTTGTTATCCCTGTTCACAGGTAAAACAAAGGCTATGGGTCCACACATGCCTATGCAGTGAAAACTTCCTAATAACCCTAATATGAGCGCTGTGTATAGAATAATATTTTATTTTAATAAAACCAGGAATCTTTGAAAAGATAGGAATCCTTTCCAGCTTTCCAGTCAATTTTAACAATCCATTTTCCCGAAACAAGCTTGTCAACAGAGATGAGTTGCTCATGATCTGTTAGTTTAATCTCTTCCGTAAAATCAAGTTTTTCATTAGACAACCTTTGAAAGTAGATCGAGCCGGTTATGGTTGAGGGTTCAATATCTTTTGGAAAACTGATCCTTACTCCATCATTAGTATTGCTAAGAACTATATCCTGTTCAAGAGTTTGGGCATTATTCAATTTATCGATTTCTTCCTGATAGTGGAGTTCATCCCTGTAATAGTCTTCAGATACCAGCTCATGCTGGTATTCATCCATAGCGATCGATTTATATACAAAGGAAAGTATAAAAATCATAAAGCTCAGCATCGCTATAAATATCCCGGTACCCCAGTTAAATCGTAATTTCATATGCTTTAATTTCTGATAATATAACCTATTTAATCTGTAAAGGAGAGGAGAAGTTAGTATCTGTTTCTTCGATTAGTTCTCCTTTGGCATAGATACCTATATCAATTTTTTCTTTGGAAGATAATAGGTCTCCCTTAGCAATTTTAACAAAAACCGTACCTTTATACATTCCTCCTTTCGGAATGTTCACCTGACCCCCAACTACTTCTACTTTTCCTTCATGTGAGATGAGTTTAATATCCACATTTTCGTAAGGATCGTTTGTTTTGTTAATAATTTTAAAGGTATAAACATTTCTAACTTCTTCTCCTTCAGTTGAAAAAGTCTGACCGGGTAAATGTAAAAAGTTGGCCTCAACGTCATTACGAAGGAACAATAAGGTTACAAAGAAAGAAAACAAGAGCGTTAAAACCACAATATAACTTATGATACGGGTATTATAGGAGAATTTTTCACCATTTTCGATGTTGTTTTCCGAGGCAAACCGAATTAGTCCTCTTTCAAAACCAATGGTATCCATCATCGAATCGCAAGCATCGATACAGGCCGTACAATTTACACATTCTAATTGGGTTCCGTTACGTATGTCTATCCCGGTAGGGCAGACCAATACACATTGCTTACACTCGATGCAGTCACCGTATTCCTTTTCTTCACGATCTTCATTTTTTCTCAGTTTTTGTCTATTCTCACCCCTTTTATGATCATAAGCAACAACAATAGATTTATTGTCGAGCAATACACTTTGTAATCGCCCATAGGGGCAGGCTATGATACAGACTTGTTCTCTGAACCAGGCGAAAACAAAATAGAACACTGAAGTAAATACCAGAAGTTTAACAAAGGTGTCAACGTGGGCAACAGGCCCATCCTTTACGTGTTGGATAAGCATGTCTCCACCTATGAAATAGGCTAAAAAAGCATTGGCAATTAAAAATGAAACCAATGCAAACAAAAACCATTTTAAGGTTTTTTTACTGATTTTTTCTGCGGTCCAGGATTGTTTTTCGAGTTTGATCTGTTTATTTCTGTCGCCTTCAATCAAATATTCTATTTTTCGAAATACCATTTCCATAAAAATAGTTTGGGGGCACATCCATCCGCAAAATATACGACCAAAAATAACAGTAAAAAGAATGATAAAGACTACTGAAACTAATAGGGATAATACTAGTAAATAAAAATCCTGAGGCCAAAATGGTTGTCCAAAAATATTAAATTTTCGATCGATTATATTGAAAAGCAAGAATTGATTTCCATTGACTTTAACAAACGGTGATGCGAACAATATGATCAGTAAAAACCAACTTACATACGTACGGTAATTGGTGTACCTTCCTTTGGGTTTTAAAGGATGGATATTGTTTCTTTTTCCTTCCTTATCAATGGTTGCTATGCTGTCTCTAAAATTTTCCTGTTCGTTATTATTCATGTATTTGGGGAATTTGAAAAGGCTGCATTGTCTATAAAAGACAAGTGCAGCCTTTTCTACTACTAACTAAAAAAATCAAAAACACAGCAGTTCACTTAAGCGAGAACTAAATGCGAACTACTGTTTACTCCAAATGATATCTCCTTCAGCTGCCTTAGGGTTTGCAGGCGTAGTTCCATTCAAGGTAATTACGTAGCTAGCAAGCTGCTGAAGTTCGTCATTATTAAATGTATTTTTCCATGAAATCATTCCTTTCCCGGCTCTACCACCTTCATTAAGGGTCTTAAGAATACTTTCCATACCACCACCAAGGATCCAGGTGTCATCTGTGAGATTAGGACCAATTCCACCTCCGCCATCTGCCATATGACAGGCAACGCAATACATTGTGAAATTCTTTTGACCAGCTGCAAGGCTTTCCTCATCGGTTAAAAGGGTTATATCAAGTTGAAATAATTCTGGATTAGCCGCTTTATAGGCCTCAACTTCTTGTTTTCCTTTTTCCACCTCAGCGGCGTATTCCTTTTCCTGACTGTATTTTTCAGAATTCGTAAATACCTGTACATAATAAAAAACTCCAATGGCTATGGTAATATAGAAACCGTATTTCCACCAAGGCGGAAGAACATTATCCAATTCTTTTATTCCGTCATAATCGTGGTCGGTCATTATTTCTTCCTCCTTACCCAAATCATGTGCCTTGGTCATTGACTGAAGGAATTTTTTCCATCCACTTAGTTGCTTTTTATCACTCATGATGTGTATTTTTTAGATCATTATCTAATGGTAAATTGCTTAGTTCTTCAATATTTTTTTTAGGCATTTTCAACACAATGAGTAGCATGGTGGTGAAGACTATAAAAAATAGTAGCAGCGAAATGATAGGATATATTTCAACTCCCGAAATAGTATCTAAATGATGTTTTATAAACTTTAACATAAGTACTGCTTTTTATTCTTTGGTTTCTGCTTTGATATCTGTTCCTAATCGCTGCAAATAGGCTATTAATGCAATGATTTCTTTGTTCTCAATTTGAGCATCACCGTAATTTTTTACAAATTCAGGATCTTGTCTTAGATTTTTCTCAATTTCGCTTGCTTGATTCTTAAGCAAGTATACTGCTTTGTCAAGTTCGAATTGCGTGTAAGGAACACCTAAAATTACCATGGCATTTATCTTGTCTACCGTTTTCGAAATATCCAGATCATCTTTGATCAGCCAGGGATACTGTGGCATGATCGACCCGGGAGAAGTAGATCTTGGGTCCATCATATGATTAAAGTGCCAGTTATCGTTGTATTTTCCACCAATCCTATGCACGTCAGGGCCTGTTCTTTTAGAACCCCAAAGGAATGGGAAATCGTATACAAATTCACCCGCTTTCGAGTATTCTCCGTATCGCTCAACTTCCGATCTGAATGGCCTTATCATTTGTGAATGACAGTTATTACAACCTTCTCTTATATAAAGATCCCTTCCTTCTAATTCAAGCGGGGTATAAGGTTTAACTGAAGTAATTTTAGGTATGTTCGAGTCAACGGTCAAAAGAGGAATAATCTCTACTGCACCACCAATCAAAATAGCCACGACGACCAATAAAGAAAATAAAATTGTTCTTCTTTCCAACCAGGAATGAAAACCTTCTCCAGCGACTCTTGCTGTTGTGATTTTTTTAAGAGGAACTGCTTCAGCCAGATCATCTTCTACTGTTGATCCTGCTTGAGCTGTTCTGATTACATTATAGGCCAACAATAAGAAACCGGTTAGATATAAGGTTCCTCCAAAGGCTCTCATCATATACATCGGCATGATCTGTGTTACTGTTTCCAGGAAGTTTCCATAAACCAAAGTTCCGTCAGGATTAAATTGCTTCCACATGGCAGCTTGCGTAAAACCTGCCACATATAAAGGAAGTGCATAGAATAAAATTCCTAATGTACCGAGCCAAAAATGAATATTGGCTAATTTTTTGGAGAATAGTTCAGTTTTCCAAAGCTTGCCTGCCAGCCAGTAAATAATACCCGCAGCCATAAACCCGTTCCAGGCAAGTGCTCCGATATGCACATGACCAATGATCCAGTCGGTATAATGCCCAATAGCATTAAGCGATTTAAAGGATAGCATAGGTCCTTCAAAAGTAGTCATACCGTAACCGGTAATGGCCACAACAAAGAACTTCAAAATTGGATCCTCTCTTACTTTATCCCAGGCTCCTCTCAAGGTCAATAAACCGTTGATCATACCACCCCAAGAAGGGAAAATAAGCATGACTGAAAATACAGTTCCCAGGTTTTGAGCCCATTCAGGTAAGGCTGTGTATAATAAATGGTGGGGTCCGGCCCATATATAAAGAAAGATTAAAGACCAGAAATGAATGATCGATAATCTATAAGAATAAACAGGTCTGTTGGCTACTTTAGGGACAAAATAATACATCAACCCTAAAACAGGTGTGGTTAGGAAGAAGGCCACGGCATTATGACCATACCACCATTGAACAAGTGCGTCTTGAACTCCTGAATAGATGGAATAACTTTTAAAGGCCGAAACCGGTAATTCGAGATTGTTGAAGATGTGAAGCACTGCTACCGTTATAAGCGTGGCTAAATAGAACCAAATAGCCACATAGATATGGCGTTGTCGTCGCTTGAGAATGGTTCCGATCATGTTGATCCCCATCACAACCCAAATTATTGTTATGGCTATATCAATGGGCCATTCCAATTCTGCGTATTCTTTTGAACTGGTTAAGCCCAAAGGAAGTGTTATGGCTGCCGCAACAATGATCAATTGCCATCCCCAGAAATGAATTTTACTGAGTGTGTCACTAAACATCCTTGTTTTCAACAAGCGCTGCATAGAATAATACATCCCCATAAAAATGCTATTTCCCACAAATGCAAATATCACAGCATTGGTATGCAAGGGTCTTAATCGGCCAAAACTAAGCCATGAGATACCTTCCATATAATTTGGGAAAATAAATAGAAAGGCTACCAGTAGCCCAACCAACATTCCTACCACACCCCATAGTATGGTGGCAATAAGAAACATTTTTACTATTTTGTTGTCGTAATAAAATTGTTCTTTTTCCATCAGATAAATTTAGTTAATACGTTAGTCGATTGATTTTTGCTTGCTTTTTTTGTCGGATGATTTGTTGTCAACAAGTTCATCGTCAAACAGCATTCTGACGGATGGAGTATACACATCATCATACTGACCGGCTTTGACCGATTTAACGAATAAAATAAAAAAAAGGATTGCAATAAACAGGCTCGCAATAATAAGCATGAATATGATATTCATTAAAGATTTTTTTAGTTGTAACAAATAAACAAAAAGTTAAAAACCAGAAACATGATAAAAGTCATGTTTTGAAATTAACCGGAGCTTAAACGACGCTAATATAACATTTTTTTTGCTATAATATTCGTACTAATAGTAGCGAATAGCACTACTGATATAGAGCTAATTGGCATTAATATTGCTGCAACTATCGGAGAGAGATTACCAGTTACGGCAAATAAAAGGCCAATAATATTATACAGGAAAGATATAACAAAACTAAGCTTGATCACCCCCATGGTTTTATGGCTAAGCTTCACAAAGTGAGGTAATAATTCAAAGTTTTTGGCGTCAAGAATTCCGTCACAAGCCGGTGAAAATACATTGATGTTTTCTGATATAGCAATTCCTACATTACTCTGAGCAAGTGCACCCGCATCATTGAGGCCGTCACCGAACATCATGATTTTTTTACCAGACACCTGTTTTGATTTGATATAATTTAATTTATCCTCCGGTTTTTGATTGAAAAGAGTATGACTGCCAACAGGAAGCAAGGCCTTTAAACTTGTCTTTTCCCCCTCATTATCACCCGAAAGTATAGAAATTTCATAGTCTTTTTCCAGTGAACCAATCATATCATGAAGCCCTTTCCTATAGGCATTTTTAAAAATAAACTTACCCTTGATATCTTTCCCTATCCGAACATGGATTGCCGTGTCTAGGCTCTTATCTTCCTCAGAACCCGTAAATGATGGCGATCCTAATAAAACGGTAACACCGTCAACTTTTCCTTTAAGTCCCTTAGAGGTAATTTCTTTAAATTCAGATACTTCACCCTGTTCTTCTTGAGAAATATATTTATGGAGCATTCTGCTCAAGGGATGATTAGATGATCTGAGTAAGGCCTTGATCTGCCCTAATTCTGCAGGTTGAAGTTTATTGCCGACATAGGCGATTGCAGCCTGTCTGTTTGAAGTGATGGTTCCTGTTTTATCAAAAACCAAAACATTGATTTTTGACATAGACTCAATCACCTGTGTGTTTTTCAGATAGAATTTATGCTTGCCAAAGATCCTGATCATATTACCCAGGGCAAAAGGAGCTGAGAGGGCCAGGGCACAAGGACAGGCAATGATCAATATGGCAGATACTACCTGGAAGGCTGCTGTTTTATCTATGATATACCAGTAGATACCTGAAACAAGCGCAATAGAAAGAATTATAATGGTAAATTGTTTTGAGATGGAGTCAGTTAGCGACTTAATGTCTTTGAAATCATTTTTCTTAAAAATATCATTACTCCATAATTGAGTCAAATAACTTTGTTTAACCGATTGAATGGCTTCCATCTCAATTGCACCGCTGGTTTGTTTACCACCTGCATATAATTTGTCACCTGATTTTTTTTCTACCGGAAGTGATTCTCCTGTTACAAAACTATAATCAATCATAGCTTTTCCGTTAATAAGGATTCCGTCAACTGAGATGATCTCTTCATTTCTGATGAGCAAACGATTGCCTTGCTCTATTTCATGTACACTAATATTTTCTTCCTCACCGTCATTACCAATTCTTGTAACAGCAATCGGAAAATATGACTTGTAGTCTCTTTCAAACGATAAGAATCCATAGGTTTTTTGCTGAAAAATCTTTCCCAACAGTAAAAAAAAGATTAGCCCTGTAAGACTGTCAAAATAACCTTGTCCTGTATTCGAGATAATCTCGTAAGTACTTCTGAAAAATAATACCAGGATTCCAAGCGAAATAGGAACATCTATATTAAGAATTCCATGTGTAAGTCCTTTATAAGCCGAAATGAGATAGTCTTTTCCCGAATACAGCAGGGCGGGTAACGAGAGTAATAACATTAAACCCCTAAAAAAAGGTTTAAACCGATTGAGCCAGTATTCGTCCATCTGGAAATATTCCGGAAATGAAAGCATCATAATGTTTCCAAAAGCAAAACCCGCTACAGCAACCTGATAAATGAGTTTTCGATCTATTTTGTTAACAGCTGCATCGGCATTATCCAAACTAATATAAGGTTCATACCCTATTGAAGCCATTAGTTCAACTACTTCTTTAAGAGAGATTTCTTTTTTTCTATAAGTGATTCTAAGCTCCTTTTTTGGGAAATTGACCAAGGCAACTTTAACCCCTTTATTGAGCTTGTGCAGATTTTCAAGTACCCATATACAAGAACTACAATGAATAGTTGGGATGTAAAAATTGGCTACAGAGGTCTCCAGGTCATCAAATTCGATCAGTTTAGATGCAATATCCAAATTATCGAGGTAATCAAATTTTCCTTTGATGTCGGTTGGGACAGATCCTGGTGTCGACTCCAGATCATAGTAACAAGATAATTCGTGCTGGTTTAGTATTTCATAAACCGTCTTGCATCCATTACAGCAAAATGATTTTTGATCAAATCCGATTTTATCGGTATTACAGTCAAGACCGCAGTGGTAGCACTTATCTTTAGACATAGATCTTTTGGGAAATTGTGTAAATTTCTTATAAAAAAATTACATAAAAAAATGAATGCTGCTAGAATTTATATAAATTGCAACATCAAAATATAGTTCATGAAAGAAGAATGTGAAAAATGCGTCATTAGAGACCTTAATTCGTTGAGTTCAGTTTCGGCAGCTGAACTGCAAGCTATTTCCAAAACAAAAACAACGATTCACATTCAAAAGGGGGAGGTAATTTTTAGTGAAGGGACCTCATTAAGAGGCGTTTATTGTTTGAGGAATGGTAAATGTAAACTCACAAAACTGGCACCGAATGGAAAGGAACAAATTGTAAGATTTATCAGAAGGGGAGAATTGGTTGGTCATAGATCGGTGATCAGTAATTCGGTTGCTCATTTAACGGCTACGGCACTTGAAGAGATGGATGTATGCTTTATCCCAAAGCATGAGATTCTAGAACTATTTAAAAATAATTCTGAATTCTCCATGGAAATCACAAAGTCTTTGGCAGAAGATCTTGACGAAGCAAATTCTTCTATAGCCAATATGGCACAAAAAAATGTAAGAGAGAGATTGGCGGAGTCTCTTTTGTTTTTTGAAAAAATCTTTGGGGTTGATAATGAGGGGTTTATATCAGTGACCCTTACCAGGGAAGAAATTGCCAACGCAATAGGGACAGCAACCGAATCGACGATCAGGTTGCTTTCTGAATTTAAAAAGGAAGGCTATATTACTTTATCCGGAAAGAAGATCAAGTTAGAGAACAAGGTGAAATTACAGCACCTAACAGAAGGATATTAAATATAACATATTATAGCTCCTCTTTTTCTATTGTTTACTAAGCTTATTTTTCTGGATATTAAGAATTCCATAGACTGAGAATTACTTTTTATCAGTTTTGGATAGTTGTGTCAACTTAATAAATTTCACATTGCGCATTTACTGGTTAAATTGGCTACAACAATTGGATAGCATCATTGATAATATCCCGCTTATGTGTCTAAGTTAATAATCGTTTATTTGAACTTTTGCCTATTATAGTTATCTCTCAACGCTTCTGATACGATTTCAGCTTTCTCGTCACTTACTCCATCTA